>JAEEGL011305638.1_pt1 | contig 17017 bp, 8 predicted proteins | sample 9134231 | NCBI WGS metagenome assembly JAEEGL01 (sample SAMN16246548, study PRJNA631951) | gut metagenome | biome: gut microbiome; feature: rumen; material: fiber-attached | host: Bos | place: Iran: Karaj | collected 2018-10
ACACTGCGCGCTTCGAAGGCGTGATGCCGCGTGATCCGCAGGGCTATGCCGATGCGGCGGAAGACTGCTGCACAGAGCTCGACGGCGTGTTTGTCGCCGGCGACTGCCGTAGAAAGACCGTGCGCCAGCTCACCACCGCAGTGGCTGACGGCGCCGTGGCCGCGCTGGCCGCTTGTGCCTACCTGGACCGCTGACAAGCGGCCCGAAAAAAAGAATGCGACCGGCTCCTAACGGGCCGGTCGGTCTTTTATAGTATAAGTATAAGGAGACCCTGATGGCTAAAGGAAAAGCAGGACCGAAAACGCTGCCGCGGCCGGCGCTTCCCCTGGAGGCGCTGCTGCTTCTCGCGCCGTTTTTCCTCGGGTGTTATTATCCCTGGGCTTCGGCGCTGGCCGCTTTATACCTGCTGGGCCTTCTCGTTCTGTGGCAGCGGAAGCAGCCGCTTGTGCTCTCGATGAGCCCCCTGCTGCTTACCGCCGTCCTGATCGTGCTGTTCCATCTTCTGGGCGCGGTCTGGGGCGTGGATAAAGGCATGGCGCCGTTCGGCGCCCTGAAATTCCTGCCGCTGCCGCTTTTTGTGCTGGCGCTGGATCAGCTTAAACCGGAGGATCGGATGGGCCTTTTCCGGCGTCTTCCGGCTGCCGCCTGCGTCATGGCGCTGCTCTCCCTGCTGCTGAGCCTTGTTCCCGCGCTGCAGGACTGGTTCGTGATAAACGGCAGACAGGCAGGCTTTTTCCAGTATCCCAACACCTATGCCCTGTATCTGCTGGCGGCCGTCACGGTGACGCTGTTCGGTGTCCCGCTGCGCTTCGGCAGACTTCCGTACCTCGCCGTACTGCTGGCAGGCATCGCTCTCTCCGGCAGCCGCACAGTCTTCCTTCTCCTGATCCCCCTTCTCCTTTTTGCCTGCTTTGCAGAAAAGGACCGTCAGAAGAGGGTCCGCCTGCTGCTGTTCCTGGCCGGTCTTCTTGCCGTCGGGATCGCCTATATCCTCCTGACCGGCGACCGCGCCACCATCGGGCGTTTCCTCACGATCTCAGTCGGCTCCTCCGAGTTTCTGGGCCGTCTGCTCTATGCGCGCGACGCGCTGCCCGTGATCCTGAAGCATCCCTTCGGGCTCGGTTATCTGGGCTATTCCTGGCTGCAGGGCTCCTTCCAGACCGGCGTATATGCCGTCCGCCATGTGCACAACGAGCTGCTCCAGCTTCTGGTGGACACAGGCTGGATCCCCGCCGTTCTGTTCATTTGGGCATTCGTGCGCGCTTTCCGCGCACCGTCCGACCGCCTGTTCCGGCACGTGCTTTTACTTGTAATCGGGCTCCACTGCCTGCTGGACTTCGACACGCAGTTTGTCGCCACAGCGCTGTTGCTCTTCACCGCCATGGACACGGAGCCGCAGGGCAGAAAAATGATGAAGTCCGGCGGCGCCGTATTCGCCGTCGGTGCGCTGCTCGGCGTGTTCGCGCTGACCTTCGGTGCCGTTGATTTTACATCATTCTGCGGCAGAACCGAGACGACAGTGAAGCTGTATCCGGCGTACACCTCTGCCTGGGTGGAGCTCCTGCCGGAGGCGCAGACCGCCGAAGAGCTGGACGCCGTAGCCGACCGGATCCTGAAGGTAAACCAAAGCGTTTCCCTTGCGCACAGCGCCAAGGCAAGCGCCGCCTTTTCACATGGGAAATTCAACGCCGCCGTACAGGAAAAGGAAGAAGCGATCCGCCTGGCAAAATACACGCGGGAAGAATACCTGGATTACTTCGACATGCTGGAGTCGGCGTACGGGATCTATACGGCCGCGGGAGAGGAGGCCAGCGCCTCGTTCTGTCTGGAGAAGATGAAGGCGATCCCGGACATGCTGCGGGAAACAGAAGCCGGCACCTCACGGCTCGGCAGGATGATCCTGGATCTTCCGCAGCTGGATTTCCCGGCGGACTATCAGGCACGCCTGGACGGCCTGACAGGGAGATAAAGAAGAAAGAGACAGAGGACGCGCTCTGTCTCTTTTTGTCAGGCTGCCGCGGAAAAGATCACGGTGCGGGAACCGCGCTGTTTCCTTCTGTCTGCAGGACTTCCCCCTGTGTGATCCCGTTTTCGTTAAACGCATCCACACGGATGAAGACGGGCCTGCCTTTGACGACGGCGCCGATCTGTTTTCCTTCCAGTTTGTTCCCCATGACCAGATAGCTGTGATAGAGCTTGTCCGGCCGGTGGCCCCAGAGGATATTGAATCCCAGCGTATCGCCGGCTTCTTCCGCAGAGACCGTGAAGTCCAGATCTTCGAGCCGCTCAGCCCGTACCTGTGGGCGGGGCGGCTTTTTGCCGTTTCCCCTGCCGAAGACGCGCAGTCCGGATACGCAGGGAACGGCATTGTACGGCACCTGGCGGACGGCGAGCCGGATATATCTGGTCACGATGCCCTGCTCAGCAATCACAAGGTCGTGGCACAGGTCGGTTTCCGCCTCCCAGTTATCCTTCAACGTATGCCAGAGTTCACCATTGGAAGACACCTCCAGCCGCCATTGTATCGCCCCTCCGCTTTTCAGATCTAGGAACCGGAGCGTGTCCGGCGTCTGGACGTACTCTCCCGGGCAGACAGGCTGCATTCCGGGCTCGTCCGCAAAATTGATCTGAACGGCATGGACCGCCATCGCCTCGCCCAGATCGACGCACAGCCACTGGTCCGGCTCCGATGACGCGGCTTTCCACCAGGTCTGCACTTTCTCGTCCACGGCGTTTTCCGCGCCATGCCCCTCTGCGCAGGAGGACGCAGAGACTTTCTTTCCATAACTCAGGAGCATCCATTCCGGGTCCGCCCATGGGTCATCGGAAACCCGTTCAACAGAGACCGGCCAGTCTCCGTACCGCTGGTTGCAGAACAGCTCGCCGTCCGCGTCGAATCCCGCCGGCCACAGCCCTACTCGGCGCTCAAAAATGTGGCATGCTCCGATCTTCATGCTGGCGCAGTGCCACCAGCTTCCGTTCCTGTCTTCCAGGGTCGAGCCGTGTCCCGCGCCCGTGATGAATCCGCCCGGTTTATACGAATACGGATTGTTTTCCGCCAGAGAGAAGGGACCCAGCGGAGAGGAAGAAACGTATACGCCGTCGGCATAGATGTTCAGTTCCGTGCCGGGGCAGGCATACTGCAGGAAATACCGTCCGTCGTGTTTCGTCATCCACGGTCCTTCGATATAGGGCATGCCGGCAAAAGTCGCGCGGATAACAGGCAGGGTCTCCGGCGGGATCTGAGCGGCATTTTCCCCACACTCACGCAGGAAATCATCAAAAAGCGCATCGATCTCCGCTTCTGTTTTCGGGCGTTCACAGTGATCTTCTCCAAAGCGTTCATATCCGTGTCCGTACGGATCCCCAAAGATCAGTTCCTTTCGCTCGCCGATCGGCTTCATCGTTGCGGGGTCGAGTTCCGTTCCCCAGATAGGCGTGCTGTTGGAACACCCCCAGTAGAAATACAGGCGGCCGTCGTCATCCCGGAAGAGATTGGGATCCCAGTAGTCGTTCTCGCCTTTGATCTCTTCGTAAGGGCCGTTCAGGGGATCCTGTGTCCGGAAGAAGCTGCAGGGGCTCCCCCGGTTCGAGGCGGTAAAATAGAGCCAGTCGCCAACGACCGTCACGTCAGGAGCATAATCGTAGATCGGGATATTATCGGGAAGAAGATGGCTCTCCCAATGAGCAAGATCATCCGATACCCACACGCAGCCGTTCATGGAAGCAAACATGTAGTACCTTCCCCTGAACAGAACCAGTGACGGATCGGCAGCTTCCCGGTACACGGACAGGCGATAATTGCTGCGGGGATCCTTTGTGAAGGAATAATTGTACGGGACATTGATCGGGTTGCAGTACACGTTCATCAAAACACCTCACAAAGCGCCGTCATGGCGCGGTCTTTTCCGTTGATCCAGGCGTCTTTCGTTACCGTGAAAGAGGCCGAAAGCCGGGCGTCCTCCGAGGAGGCGCCGATGCGAAGATCAAAATCTCCCTTCTCGATCTTCCAGCGCATATCACGGTCCGGAAAAGCGAGCTGCGAAGGCTGCAGCGTGAAGCGGATCGTTCTGGTCTCTCCCGCTTCCAGAGATACCCGGCAGAATCCGCAGAGCTCCTGCACCGGCCGGGTGCGGCTGGCAAAGCGGTCGGAGATATAGAGCTGCACCACCTCGTCGCCCGCGTACTCGCCGATATTGGCAACGCGCAGGCTGACTGTCAGTTTCCCGTCCGGTGCGATCTCCGTTTTGGAAAGCCTCAGATCGGAATACGCAAAACTCGTATAACTCAGCCCGAAACCGAAGGGGTAGCGCGGTCGGTGCGGACAGTCCACATAGTCGGGAAAGCCGATGCTCTCCGCCTGATGCCAGCACGATCCGTTGGGATGGTTGTAATAGACGGGTACCTGCCCCGCATGATAAGCCACGGAAACAGGCAGTCTGCCGCCGGGATCATAGTCGCCCAGCAGGGCTTCTGCCACCGCCTGCGCGCCGCACTCGGCGGGATTCCAGCATTCAAGGATCGCGTCAAGGCACTCATCCGCCGCGTCGCTGGAGACGGGCCGCCCGTCAAAGTGGACGCCGATCCGTGGCTTGCCTAATTGGGCGGCTTTGCGGATGAAAGCTTCCTGACAGGCGGGCAGATTGATGTTGGAGGCGTCCACACCCTCGCCCATCGTGGCCAGCGAACACGTGCCGTGCTTGCCGCCGAGGGTAAGGATCACCGCGTCGGCGCTCCCGATGAGCCTCAAAGCTTCCTCAAATCCGCTCTCATCCGGCCCGGCCACAGGATAGCCGGGGGCAAACAGGATCTCCGTATCGGGCAGACGATGGTGCAGCTCCTGCAGCAAGCTCCGGCAGTCCGGCTTCTGGCGGCGCAGGATCGCGTCAAACTCCTCGCCCTCGTCCGATTGCACTTCGGTACCGGGGATCAGGCGCACAGTGCCGCCAATACCGGCCGTGCCTTCCACGCCGGCAATGGAATTGCGCGCCGCGAGCGTCGATTCCGCCATGCTGAGGAAGGTGTAGCCGCCGAACAGCATCCGCGGCGCGTCGGCGTGAGGACCGATGACCGCAAGCCGTCTGACCGTCTTTTTCAAAGGCAGGGCGCCGTTGTTTTTCAGCAGCACCAGCGACTGCCGCGCGCTTTGCAGCGACAGCTCCCTGTCCTCCGGATCGGAAAAGGCTGCCGTGAGCGCTTCGCCTTCCAGCGCGAACGGATGTTCAAAAAGGCCCATGCGGAATTTCTCTGTCAGCACGCGCAGCACAGCTCTGTCCAGCAGGGACACTTCGGCATCGCCGGATTCCAGCATGGCTTTCAGCTCGCCGCCATAGCCCGCGGGACTCGGCATCTCCACATCCATCCCCGCCTCGAGTGCCATCCGGCCCGCTTCGCCCAGAGTCTCGCCGATGCGGTCGGTCTCGTGGGCATTGCGGATCCCGCCGTAGTCGCTGACCGCGATGCCTTCAAATCCCATCTCGTCCCGAAGCAGGTCGGTCAGAAGAGTCTTGGAAACAGAGGCGGGCTCCCCGTCAAGAGAGCAGTAACAGGGCATAACGCCCCGCAGCCCGGCCCGGATGGCAGCCTGAAAGGGCTTGGCATAGACCTCGCGCAGGAGGTGCGGCGGCGTGTCGCTATGGCTGCCGTGGATGCCGCCCTGCGAATTGTGAAACGCCAGAAAATGCTTGGCGACGCAGGCAGGCCGCAGGCTGTCTATTTCCTTGCCTTGAGCGCCTCTCACATAAGCGGCGCCGAGCGCCGCGGCCAGCGTCGGGTCCTCGCCATAGCTTTCACCCTGGCGGCCCATGCGCGGATCGCGCGTGACGTCCAGCACCGGCGCGAGGATATGCCCGATACCGACAGCGGCCTCCTGCCGGCTGACTGCGCGCGCAAGTTTTTCCTCCAGCGCCGGGTCAAAGCCCGCGCCGCGGGCGATGCCGGCGGGAAGGCTGATGCCCTCCTGCACCATGGCGCCGCAGAGCCCCTCCATATGGAAGATGGCGGGGATACGGTGCGGGCTGTTTGTCATCACTGTCTGCTGCACACGGCGCTGCCAGGCGGCAGCCTCCTCCAGCGTTTCGATCCGCCGCAGCTCCAGGGTGCTCACCTCACCGATGCCCCACGGAGTCTGAGAAGCGATCCAGTCGAGATCCTGATACCTCTCATTCAGGGGAAACACGCAGCCTACCTGCGCCAGTTTCTCGTCCAGACTCAGTTCTTCCAGAAGAGCCTGCGCCCGGTCCTCCGGGCGCAGCGCTTTATTTTTCCAAACACTCGAATTCATAACTTCCGCTTCCTGTCGTATGATATTCCCCGTCAGGCATGGTCACGTCGCATATTGTGCCGAATGGCACTGTTACGGACAGCCGGAACCTGCCGTTCTCCTTTTCCCAGCGGGTCCTGATAAGGCCGTAGGGGCACTTATGCTCGCACTCGGCCCAGGTCAGTCCGCCGCCGGGGATGGGCTTTACCGCAAAACGGCGCCAGCCCGGTTCCAAAGCCTCGAGACCGCAGATACGGCGGTAAAAGAAATCACCCACCGCGCCGTAGGCGTAGTGATTGAGAGAGGACTCCTGGATCGTCCCGTCCTCGTGTACGCTGCCCCACTGCTCCCACATGGTGGTCGCCCCATGGCGGACCTGATAGATCCAGGAGGGGTCGCTATCCTGCAGCAGGAGCTCGTACGCTTCCTTCTCATAGCCGTTGTCGCAGAGTGCAAAGAGCAGGAACGGCGTAGCCGTAAATCCGGTGCTGAGATGAATGCCGTTTTCCTTCACCAGCGCCCACAGGCATTCCGCCATGGCCTTTCGTTCCTGTCCTTCTGCCAGGTCAAAGGCCAGCGCCAGCACATAGGCGGTCTGGAACTCTTCTTTCATGCGGCCCCTGCCGTCGGTGAAGACCTTTCGGAACGCCCCGCGCACTTTCTCTGCCTGTGCGGTGTAACGGCGGCTGTCCTCGTCTCTTCCGAGGATCGCTGCAATCCCGCTCATGAGGCGGCAGGAACGGTAATAATACGCCGTGCCCACCCACGGGCCCCTTTTCAGCCAATCGGGCACGCTGCCGGTCGGGGCGCACCAGTCGCCGAACTGGAAGGGCAGCTTGAGGATATGGGGCGAGCCGTGGATCGGCAGGCTCAGCGCCGCCCAGCGTTTCACGTCCGCCATATATTTCTTCATGCTGGGATACTGACGCGCCAGCAGGCTTCTATCCCCATTTGCATGATAGAGCGCCCAGGGGACAAGGATGCAGCTGTCGCCCCAGCAGGAAGTGGTCATCGTCGGCGTGACGCCTTTGCGCGCAGGGATCACAAAAGGAATGGCGCCGGTCGCCGTCTGCTCTGTCGTCAGGTCGCGAAGCCACTTTTCCAGAAAACGGCTCATGTCGAAGTTGAAGCAGGCCGTGGGAGAAAACAGCGCGATATCACCCGTCCAGCCCTGGCGCTCATCGCGCTGGGGGCAGTCGGTAGGGATGTCCACAAAATTGTCCCTGCCACTCCAGACAAGATTGCTCTGCAGCTGATCCAGGTCTTTATTCGAGCAGCGGAAGGTGCCGGCGGTCTCCAGATCGGAAGAAAGGGCGACCGCTTTGAGTTCGATCGCGTCTTTCCCGATCCCGCGGACGCCCACATACCGAAAGCCCATATAGGTGAAGCGCGGAGAGTATTCCTGCTCGCCCTCGCGGCAGATATAGCGCAGCTCCTGCTTCGCGCTGCGGAGATTCTGCACATAGAGCTCGCCGCTTTGCAGCGCCTCGGCATGACGGAAGACGATCTCCTGCCCGGCTTTGCCGTGAAGACGGAAAGATACCACGCCCGCGATGTTCTGTCCGAAGTCGCAGATCAGCTCGCCGGACGGCGCTTCCGTCCATTCGACGGGTTCCAGCGTCTTATAGGCAACGACCGGGAGTCCGTAACGCACGGAAAGTTTCGGCTTCACGCGCAGCTTTTCCGCTGCGGCGCGGTGCCAGTTCGCGCCGTTTCGATCCGCACACGCGTCGTAAACCTCGCCGTCGAACCAGTCGGCAAAGCGCCAGGGGCCATCCTCCGTGACCTCCCAGTGTTCATCCGTACCGATGATCTCCCGCTGTCCGTCTTCGTAATCCAGGTGCAGCTCGCACAGCAGCGCCTGACGGTCGGCAGAGAGTTTGGATATGGACTTGGTCGTGTCATCCACGTGCGTGGTGCGGCCGACTGCCCAGCCGCCGGCGACCACAGCCATGAGCTCATGCACGCCTGCGGGCAGATCCCGAACCTCATGGACCGTGTACTGCAGATCGGCTTCATAGTTCGTAAAGCCGGGGGCAAAGTAGTCCCCGTTCACCCGCTCGCCGTCCAGATACAGGTCGAAAACGCCCATCGCCGTAGTGAAGACCTGCATGCTCCGCACCTGTCGTTTTGCCGTAAATCGGCGGCGGAACAGCATCGGTGCGGGAGAATTCGGGCTGTCTACATGATAGTCCGGGTCGCTGATCCAGCCGCCCTTCCACGCAAGGCCGAGGCGGCCGGTGGAAAACTTTGTCTCCGCGTGGGCGGTATTCCCGGCATCGTCCGTCGCTTCGATCTTTATGATATAGTCCGTCAGCGGCTTCAGTTCCGGGCCGCCGTACGTGATATTCAGTTGATCCGCGACCTCCGTTTCCCAGCCGTTCACCCGGATACGGGCCGACCGGAGAGAAGACTCTCTCCGGTCGCTCGTGAGGGAAAAGGAGAATCGGGGCCGCTTGCTGTCCGTGATGACAGGCGCCGGTCTGTGTTCCACGCGGATCTCCCGGATCGCAAACATATCGATCCCTCCTTATGATTTTGTCAATTATTCTTCGGCCTTGGCAGCTCTGCGCTCTTCGATCTCTTTACGGAGCTGCGGAAGCTTGGCTTCCAGATCAAAGCCGCGGAAGAGGATGAACATCACAAGATTGATCACCAGGGGCAGATAGTTGGAGAAGCCGTAGATACTGTAGCGCATGGAGGTGCTGGCTGCAGCCAGAGAAGCGTCGTAGGAGCCGATGATCAGGAACAGGCTCAGCAGAAGAGAGCCGAGGCCGCTGCCGACCTTGTTGCCGAAGCCGATGGCGCCGCCGGACATGGCGACCAGTTTTCTCTCATATTTCCATTCGTTGTAGTCCACGGTCATGGCGGTCAGCACGCCGTAGAGGCACATGAGCGGGATCTGTACAAAGCTGGCAAGAAGAGCCGTGGTCGCGTAGAGCACGTAGTTCGTCGGTGCAAAGCAGCGGATGCCTGCGAAGATCGCCGCGCCGAGCAGCCCGATATCGACTGTTTTCTTGACGCCGAACTTGTTGATGATGGGCTTGGAGACCACGAACCCGACGATCGTGCCGAGCATGCCGGCAGCGCCGAGGATGGCGACCAGGTTGTCGTTTCCGAAGATCCACTTGCAGTAGTAGGTGCCGGAGGAGGCCGCAACCGCGCTGGTGATGGCGGTGATGGTATTGAAGAGCAGAACGATGACCCAGTACTTGTTCCGGAAAAGCATGCCCATGGCGGTTTTGAAGGGAACGGGTTCCTCTTCCTCCTGGGCAGGCGCGCCGTTCTCACCCTCGGCTTCACGGGTGAAGGCGGCCTTGTGGCCGTTGCGCCAGCAGATCAGGAACAGAAGCAGGACGGCCGCCGCAACAACGACACCGTACTTGATCCACGCGTTCTGTGTACCGCCCAGCAGGTTCGTGACCGGGACGGTGGCGATGGCAACGAGCATGCCTGCGCCGTAGTTGCCGACCGCGCGAAAGATGCCCATGCTGCTGCGTTCGCTGTTGGACTTGGTTCTGACAACCATAACTGCGGCAAAGGGTGTGGCGATCATAGTGTAGATCACGGCTGTGAGCAGCAGGTTCGTGACCAATGCGTAAGCGACCTGAACGCCGTTGGCCGCGCCGGCGGGGATCATGAACAGCAGAGCCACGACAGCCGCTGCGGGAACCGCCAGCATGATCATCCAGCGGAAATACTTCTTGTTGCCGCCGCGCGAATGGTCGACGATGTTGCCGAAGATCACATCGGTAAACGCGTCGAGGATCTTGGAGATCGCCATGACCACACCGACGGAGCCGACCGCCATGCCGACCTTGTCGGTATAGAAATACTGCAGCTGTCCGACGAGGTTCGCCATCAGGCCCAGGGCCAGCTGGCCGCTCATATCTGCGAGATAGTCCCGCGTTCTCATCGTGAGTCTGACGCCTTCGGCGTCGAACTCTTTCTTTACCTTTGCCATGTCTGCATCCTCCCTGTTCATTGTTTATAAGTGGTTTTTCTCTTGCTGTGTACCTATTTTACGATAAAAGGCAGCCGAATGATTGCGGTATTCTGCCCGAAATTGTAAGATCGCGTCAGATTTGAACTTCCACCAGATGTTTTTTCCCGTCCCGCAGATCCGGCACCAGGCTGCCGGGGAGCGGTGCGCCGTCTACAGTGACCCCGGGCGTGCCGGTGCGGCGGAAAGTGACCGTGTAATCCGTGCCCCGGAAACGCCGCGTCAGGCTCGCGCCGTCCCAGCCTGCGGGAAAGGCCGGCTCGATGCGCAGGCCGTCATAGTCTCGCTTTACTCCGAGGATGCCCTCATACAGGCCCCGCAGACTCCAGGCCGATGTACCCGTGGTCCATGACTGGTACGAGCGCCCGTAGTATTTGGGGTGCGTGGAATAGCAGTTGGTAAACACGTATGGCTCCGCGCCGGACTGCGCCGAAGGATTGCGTTCGCTGTCGGGCATGATCTTTTTGAGCGTGCGCAGCGCATCGTCGCCCCGGCCGAGGCGGCAGTCCATCAGGATCTTGAAGGCGCTTGCGTGGCAGTAGACCCCGCCGTTTTCAAAGAGTCCCGGCAGCATGCCGGACATACGCCCCGCCATGGGATCATAGCCTTGATACGGCGGATCGTTCAACGGAAAACCGAAATCGCGCTCCATGCCGTCCACCGCCCGGATCACGGCTTCAATCCGGTCTTCCGGCACCACGTCGCCCAGCACCGCCCAGGTCTGTGCGTTGAGGTAGATCCTGCTTCCGCTGCTGCCCTTGGAACCGATGTTCTCGGTCGGCGCGAGCGCCCGGCAGTACCAGCTGCCGTCCCAGGCCGCATCGTTGAGGGCGGCCTTCATTTCACTGAATGCTCCGCGGCAGAAAGCGGCATAGTTTTTATCGCCCAGCCACAGCATGAGCTTTTCCAGCTCTCTGAGTGCCAGACAGAACTGCTCTGACAGCATCACCGACTCCGCCTCTTCCTCCGGCGGGATGTTCAGCGCGTCGTTCCAGTCGGCAAAACAGATGCGCACCAGGCCGTTGCGGCCGCGGTCGTCCAGCAGGCGCTGCACCGCCGCCTTTACATGCTCCAGCACCGAGGCTTCGCCGCCGTCCTGCCACGCGACGGGCAGGTCGAGGATCGATCTGTCGCCGGTCTCTTTCAGCAGCTCGCACACCGCCCAGATGATCCAGAACGGCTGGTCGGAATACCGGGTGTCGTCGTAGGGGTACCAGGTCAGCACGGCGTGGCCGTCCCGGAACTGGTGGCGCAGGCATTCGAGGATCTCGGCCTTCGCCTTTTCCGGCCGGTAGTTCAGAAGCGCCACGGCGATCTGCAGATTGTCGCGTACGCCCTTCTTGCCCACGATGCAGAAGTCCACCTGTTTTTTCACCCACGCGTTCATCAGATGATTCAGTTTTTCGTCCGGCGTGCGGACGCTGAGCGAGGCATATTTCTCCCGGTAATTCCCCTCGGCCTGCCGCAGCGCAATGACCTGCACCGTCTCCTCGGTATAGCGGCGGGCTGCCGCGCGCGCCTCTTCAAGAGACTCCGCGACGCCGAATACGAGCCGGATCTCCCTGCGCTCGCCGGGCAGGAGCGTCAGCGTATGCTGCAGCACCGCCCCGGGGATGAAGAGCGCCCCTTCGGAATCCGAGCAGTTCAGGCCCCGGAGCAGGCGCTTTGGCCGCTGATAAAGCGCGGAGGAGGAAGCATCTGTCTCCGTGCGGGTGCTCAGAGAGCCGCAGAAAGCGGTCAGGTCGCCATCAGAGGCGAAGACCGGTTCGGAGGACGCCAGATACCCGTTATAACGCCCGTGCGGCGCGAAGGGATGGGCGCTGCGGCAGAAGACACCGTTCAGCTCCGCGTCAAAGCACGTCTCGATGCTGCGATACATCTCGTAATACCGGGGATGGCTGAACCCGTCCAGTGAGAAGCTCACCGTGGGAAACACACTGATCAGCCGGGGGCTGGCGCCGCGGTTTTCCACCCACAGTGTCCAGCACTCGCCGGTCAGATCCGTCGGCACGAAGATGCGCCACTCGGCGAAAACGCCGTCGTTCTCCGCCTGCAGCACCGTCTGCGCGATGGCGTGGGTGCAGCGGTAATCCGTCACATCCCCGCCGAGTGGGGCGCCTCCGATGTTCCAGCAGGCGCCGCTCTTCTCATCCCGGAAATACACATAGCGTGCCGCGTCGCGGTTGAGCATGCACATGTCGGCTTTTTCATTTAAATAATAGCTGCGCCCGTGGCCGATCTGCGAGACCTGCGCGCAGTAGCCCAGCTCGTTCCAGAGATAGTTGTACCAGTGGCGCGGCGTCTCGGGATCGCGGATCACGCACGCGCTGCCGTCAGTCGAAAATTCATACACAGCCCTGCCGAGAGGTCCGGTCTCCTGTTTCATGTCAGTCTCCGATCGTAAGATGATACTGCACGCCGGGCAGGTCGCCCACCATCCGGAACACGATGCAGCCGTCGTGCTGCTCACCCCGGATCTCGCCCAGCTCCCGTCCCACGGGGTCGAGCGCGGTCAGCTTCGCGCTTCCAGCTTTCACGCACACGCTGCCTTCCAGCGTCTCGGCGAAGAGCTTGCCGTCCATGCGCACCATGGTAAATGAGAGGCCGGGCATCAGCTCCGGGCCGGAAGTGAAGCTCTGCGCGTCCGTGCCGGTGTTGCCGATGGCCGTCAGCAGAAAGTCCTTCGCGGTATCGAGCCGGTCGCCGTCCAGCGGCAGCAGCGCCAGGCTGATGCGCTCGTTGGCGGCCCGCACCGTCACCTTTCCGGAGAGAGCTGTCTCCTCTTCCGGCGCGCCGCTGAAGTAGCCGCAGGCAGTGGTCTGCACCGCAAAACGCGCGTGATCGGGATCGAATACGATCTCGCCGGTGTCGGAGACCAGTTTGCCGTCCACATACCCGCGGCCTTCTTCCAACACGCCCCAGGCCTTCATGGCGGCGTCGAGGGTGGCGGCAAACTCGCGGTAATCGCCGTAGTGCGCGGTATCGGCAATATTGTCGAACACCAAGGCCTGCTCACCGAGATGCACGCCCGGCCGGATCTCTTCAGTGCCTTCAGCCGCGCGGCTCAGGCGGTTTTCGTCCAGGTGTTTACGTTTGGCGTCGCGGTAGGGCGACCAGGCATAGTATACAGCGTGTTTCGCGTCCCGCAGGTCCCCGCCGTTCAGGAAGCCGGCGTTCACAGCCACGTCGGCGTCGCCTTCATAGCGCTCGCCCCCGTCGAGGAACACGTTGCGCATCGCCGTCACATAGGGGAGGAAGCACATGGGCATGGCGTTGAAGTTCGGCAGCGTTTTCCAGTCGTTCTGCGTATACACCACGTCCGCGCGATTTTTTGCAGCCGCCACCATCCCTTTCAGGAATACGCTCGCCATGAAGCCCCACTGGCAGATCAGCGCCGGGTCGTTGTAGGCGTCAAAGACGGTGAGCACCTCGTCGGCCGGCTCGTCGTCAGGCCGCTCGGAGGTGTTGTAGTTATAGAGGATCAGGCCGTCCCAGTCGTTGAGACAGGCGTAGGCTATGGTATGCACAAAGGCGGTGGAGTGGAAGGGATGCAGGCCGTATTCGTTCCATTCGCTGAGCATAAAAGGCTTGCCTCCAACGATTGCGACGGAAGCCAGACTCACCAGCGTGGTCCCCATGGCGCCGACGCCGCGCTGTACGGTCAGCGGATTGGTGCTGACGTACTCCGCCGGCCCGTAGACCATGTAGGTGTCGTTCTGCACCGGCAGGAGCGGATGGTTGAAGTAGCAGTTGTTTTCCATCAGATCGCCGTCGGTATGGCCATACACGTCCGCCGCCCCAGCCATCAGGTTGCTGGCCACGATGGGGACCTTTACACCCAGGGAAACGAGATAGTCCTTCATATCCTGATAGAACGCCCGGTTCATCCGCGCGCCGAACTCCATCCAGTCCGCGTAGCGGGCGGGGCCTTCGGGAGCGTCCCATGGTCCCATCGGCTCGTTCACCGACTGATAGAATCCGCCCTCGATGCCGCGCACGGTGCCCTGCACCGGATCCTCATCGTCGCCCAGCGTACCGACGCCCTCATGCGTCCAGGCCTCAGCCAGCCGCTCGCGGCTGTGATACTTCATCAGCAGAAACTCGCCGAACCGTGCCGCAACCTCATCCCGGTAGGGCTTCATCTCCTCACCCGCGTCGGCACCGGTGTTGCCCTTGATGGCGCTCTCCTCATTGTTCATCTGCACAGTCATCACCGCAGGATCGTCTTTCAGCGCAAGTCCGGTGTAGGGGTTTATATGACAGAGCAGCTCGCGGGCGTATTCCTTCTGCAGCTCGATGAGCCGTGCGTTATACATGGGATAACGCTTCATACAGGAGGCGACGCCGCCCGGATAGTCCAGTCCGTCGTGTCCGGTGAAGGCGCGGGCTACGATCAGGTCGATGTGCAGGTAGATGCCCTTCTCCTTGAGCTTGGCAAAAAGGTAATCGAAACGGTCCAGCCCTTCCGGATGGAAGAGGCGGCTGGTGCCCCTGTCGTAGTCCAGCAGAGGGGCTTCCCGGCAGCTGGACCAGTTGCCGGCTCCGTCGCCGAGAGGCGCATCGGCCGCATGCAGGCGGATCACATTCACACCCATGCTGGCAAAACGCTCGGCCAGCTTCTCCGCGTCCTCATGCGTCGGGGTGTTCGAGCGGGTGGCGATGTTGAAGCCCAGGAATCGGGCGCGTTTTCCGTCTTCAAAATAGAAGTGTCCGTCCCGGACCCCCACGAAGCCGTGGCAGCCAGCCGGCGCGTCCAGCAGATGGGAGAAATTCAGAACGCCCTGATTGGGCTCCGTGGGTGAAATGCGGATGTTCTGTTTCATGATGCGTCTCCTCCGTCCATACGATTTCTGATGCTACTTTACCAGAAGAAGGGCCTGCCATATTGCAGTATCCTGTCCGGAATTGTAAATTTCCGCTTGTTTTTCGAAAATCACCGGCCTATACTGGCTGTGAAAGGAGGCCGCCACATGGACTACCTTGCTTTCTGCAAAAAACTATACGCCGCAACCGGGATCCCGGCGAATCTGTATTATGAGGGGCATATCGTCTATTCCACGCTCGCTTCGCTGCTGGAGGTCGAGCCGAAGGACGACTGGACGATCTACGAGCCCTCGCGGAACCCGGAATTCAACGCCATCAATCCGGACCTGGAATACGGCCATGTCCGCGTCGAAGGCACCGGGTACGACATTTTTCTCGGCCCGGTATTCACCACGCCCGTCACGGAAGCGCTCGTGCAGGAATTCTTCGAGGATTCGAAAACTGCACCTGAGCACCGGGAGGCGGTGGCTGAGCTTCTCTACAGCATCCCCGTCACCAGCCATCCGCAGTTCATCCGTTACCTGCTTTTCCTGCATCTCTGCCTCAACCACAAGGATGCATCGGAAGAGACCTTCTACGCCGAGGCTGCGGCTGACACGGTGAAGCGCGGCGCCAGGATCCTCGATGCGTCGGTGGACGCCAAGGAGAATGATCAGCAGCGGAGCTCCTACGATTTTGAGATGGAGCTGTATCACCGCGTCGCGGCGGGCGACACCGAAAAGCTCCGGCGTTTCCTGGCGGAGACGCAGCAGTTCCCCAGCGAAGGGAAGACCGCCCACAGTCCCCTGCGCCACAGCAAGAACACCTTCATCAGCCTTGCCGCAAAGGTCGGAGTGCTCGCCGCTGTGCCCGGCGGCGTGGACGCCGAGCGCGTCTATCAGCTCACCGACCTGTACATGTTGGAGTGCGAGCAGATGCAGACCATCGAGGAGGTCCACCGCCTGCAGTACATCATGCTGATGGACTTCTGCCAGCGCTGCGGCGCGGCCAGCGTGCCGAAAGGCGTGTCGGCGGAGATCTACCGCTGCATGACCTATATACAAAGCCACACCAATGTCCCCATCGGGGTCGAAGATGTGGCTGAAGAGATCCACCGCTCGAGCTCGTACCTGATGCGCCGATTCAAGGCGGAGCTCGGCATGAGCGTGGGCGACTATATTACAAAGAGCAAGCTGGAGGAAGCCTGCGACCTGCTGACTTACGGCGACCGCAGCCTCGCGGAGATCAGCGCGTATCTCGGTTATTCCAGCCAGTCCTATTTCCAGAACGTATTCAAAAAGCAGTACGGCGTCACGCCGATGCAGTACCGGAGGCAGCATCAATGATCCGGACGGCTGTTCCTCTGCGTATAAAAAGTTTTATCCCATGAGCAAAAACTGCCCATGGGATATCTGTTATTATGACTGTTACTGTCCTCTCCCGGCTTATTCCTCGCCGATGCCCTGCTGTTTGCACCAGATATCCATGATCATGTTCACCGGCAGGAATTTTACCAGCCTCACCTGCCGCCGTACCGGATGGCCGAGGATGGAGACCTGCTTTTTCTTTTTCAGGTCCTTCATGGCCTGCACGGCCACTTCGTCCGGGCCGTACCAGCGGTCGACGTAGCGGATGTAATCGTCGTGTCGGGCAACTTCCTGGAACTCCGTCTTGATCCAGCCGGGGCACACACACATCACGTGGATCCCCTGCTGCTTCAGTTCTCTGCCGAGCGCGCGTGAGAAATTCAGCACATAGCTCTTGCTCGCGCCGTACACCGTCTGGTACGGCACCGGCTGCCAGGCGGAGTTGGAACCCATGTTGATGATGCTGCAGCCTTCCTTCATATAGGGAATGCTCACGTGGCACATGGCGGTGAGCGTCAGCGCGTTGAGCTGGGCGCTATTGAGCTGCTTCTTGAGGTCCTTTTCCGCAAACGGGCCGAACAC
>JAEEGL012705577.1_pt1 | contig 17017 bp, 15 predicted proteins | sample 9134231 | NCBI WGS metagenome assembly JAEEGL01 (sample SAMN16246548, study PRJNA631951) | gut metagenome | biome: gut microbiome; feature: rumen; material: fiber-attached | host: Bos | place: Iran: Karaj | collected 2018-10
ACAGATTTAAGAATAAATAACAAAAAACTCAGCTTTTGGAGAGGGGAATGGGCGCAAAAAGCCCCGCGAAATCACTTTCACAGGGCTTATAAGGGTGTTTACAGATGAAACTATATAGGGGATAGAATAGCGGATTCTTTAATAATAGGTGAAATTTAGTAAAAAGCCATGTTTAACCCCAATTATAGCGAACCCTCAGTCGTGCTGCACGACTGAGGGTTCGTTATAATTGGGGTTAAACGTGGATTCGATGTTTACTTCACGGCCTTCGAGAGGGCGTCGATGGTCTCCTTGATGCCCTGGTTGTCGGGCTGCAGCTCGTAGATCTTCTTGGCATACTCGAGTGCAGTGGCAGCATCCTTGTTGATGGAGTAGTAAGACATCATGTACTGATAGCTGGTGACGAGGCGCTTCTGGTCGGTGGCGTCCTTCTCCGGGCGAGCATTGATGATTTCGATGAGGTGCTCGAAGAACGGCTTTGCCAGACCCTGCTCCATGTTGGGATCAAGGGCAGCCTTAAGGTTGGCGCGCTGCAGGGTGCCGAAGTCCTCGGAGGCGGGGAACTTCTCGATCATCTCAGCATAGACCTTGTCGCAATTGTTCAGGGCCTCAATCTGGTCAGCCTCCTCCTTGACGCTGGTCGACTGGCGGTAGAGCGTTGCCAGACCTACGTAGTCATTAGCTGAAGTCTGCGACACATCGTCCATATACTGGCGGTAGTACTTGATGGCGTTGTCGAAGTCCTTCTTTCCCTTGTAGGCATCGGAGAGCGTCTTGACGACGCCAGCGCGCTTGTCCTTGTTGTCGAAGTCCATCTTCAGGGCGTTCTCATACTGCTCAATAGCGGCATCGTGCTGCTTGTCACCGTTGAGGGCGTTGCCGTAGTAGACATAGTCCATATAGGAGAGGCTTGCAGAGTCGCGTGGAATCTTGTTGAAGAGCACGTCGGCATACTTCAGGGCGTCCTGGAACTGCTCGGTCTCGGTGTTGCAGAACATGGCGAGACGGTTCAGTGTGGCGTTGTCGGGGAACTTGGCGAGTCCGGCGAGAGCCGTCTTCAGGGCGTCGGCATGTTTGCCCGTGAAATAGCCAGCCGATGCTTTCTCGATGAAGTCCATCTTCGTCATCTGGCTCATAGGCACCTTGTTGAAGGCCTCGATGGCATCAGCATAGCGCGAGGGTCCGCTGATATAGTTGATGTGGCCGATGAGTGCGTCGACGGGGTAGTCGGGGAGCTGCTTGCGCAGGTCTTCGAGCTTGGCGACAGCGCCAGCGGGGTCGATCTTGCGATAGACAGCAGCATACTTGCGGTAGGCCTCCGGCGTCTTCGGGTCGGCATAGATGGCCTGCTCGTAGTTCTGAGCGGCAGCACCACCGTCATCGGCGAGTGCCGAGATGTCACCAAGAAGGACATAGGCAGGTGCGCAGCCGTTCTTTGTAGCGGCGAGTGCGTACTTGGCAAAGTCGCGGGCGTTGGCCGTGTCCTTGGCCTCGTAGAAGGCGCGTCCGAAAGCGACGAGGTTTTCGGCGTTCTTCTTGTTCTTCTTGTAGAAGTTGTTAACCTGCTTCTTCATGTCGGCAGGCTTACTCTGGATTAAAGACTTCAGTGCGGCAACGTCGGCAGCTGTGCCGTCTTGTGCCATGGCGTTCGTGCCGATACCCATCAGCAGGGCGCCCATCAGGAAATATTTCATTGTTTTCATAACTTTTCGTTTTAAAGGGTTAGACAATGTGTTAATGTTGACTCTCGCGTTTATATCAGAATGATGAATTTTCGAACCAAAAGTTTAATGTTTTAACGTTCTTTACGAACATTGACTTCTCGGACGGTAAAGTCGGAGTGTGCGGGCAGCATACCTGCATGGAAGAAGATGAGCTGTCCGTCAGGGTGCCAGCAGAAGCTGGCGAATGAGCGGGGTACGCCACGTGGCCGCGGGTCGTTGACCAGTGCATAGATAGTGCGGATAAGCGGATAGTTGGCGTAGGCGATGTGGTACTGGTAGGGTCGGTAGCTGTTGTGTGGTGTTGCGGGGTCGGTCTTGCTGACCTTCATCACGGTAATCTCCTTCTTGAAGGTGACGTTGGTGGTGTCGCGCTTGTCGTTGAGCCAGTTGCTGCCAATGATACCGATGGCGTTCTCATGGCGCTCGACATAGTCGATGACTTCGGCGCTGGTCTTCAGGGCACCGACATTGCCACCCGTGACCATCTCCCGGCCTTGGAGCACGGAGTCCACACAATAGCGCACGGTGCTCGACTTGGGATTGTCGAAGGTCACGTCGATGGTGCCAAGCTTCGAAGCGGGGTAGATGTCGCTCCAGTTCTTAGCTTCGCCACTGAGGATACGCGTGAAATCACGGACGCTGATACAAGTGTCCTTGTTGGCACGGTTGACGATGAGCGCCAGGCCGTCGTAAGCCAAAGGAATCTCCTGTGGACGGTAGGTGCGTGCCTGCAGGCTGGCTTTCTCCTTCTCCGTGAACTTACGGGTGGTGAAGACGAGCCATGTCTCCTCCTTCATCAGCATCTCCATGGCATCGACCTCGTTGATGTAACGCGGATGCAAGGAGTCTTGCGTGTTTCGCATATTAAAGATGTCGAGCTCCTCATCAAGGATGGGGCTGAAGCTCTCGTCGGCGGCAAAGTAGCGTGCCACCTCATAGTAGGGGTCATCAGTTTTAGGCTTGTTCCCCCCACAGGAGAGGAACAAGCCTATAAGTAGTGATAATCCAACAATGTTGAATTGGGTTCTGTTCATACGTAGCGTTTGAAAGTTTACTGCAGGCGGAAGGTCACAGGCACGGTGTACTTCACACGGACAGCAGAACCATTCTGCTTACCAGGGATCCACTTAGGCATGGACTTCAGCACGCGGACGGCCTCCTTGTCGAGTGAGGGGTCAACGGACTTGACGACCTTGACGTCGGTAATCGAACCGTCGCGCTCAACCACGAAGGTGGCGATAACGCGGCCCTGGATACCGTTCTCCTCGGCCACAACAGGATACTTGATGTTCTTGCTGAGGAATGCCATCAGAGCGGCATCGCCACCAGGGAACGAAGGCATCTGTTCCACGACCTCGAAGATCTTGGTCTCTTCCTCCTTCGGCTGCTCGGTAACCACGACTTGCTGAGCCTTCAGCACCTCGCCGGCCTCCTCGTCGTTACCTTCAACTTGGTAGACACCGATCTTCGTGTTCGTCTGTGCCAGGTCGTCCTGACCACGCATCACTTCTTCGGGGGGTACCTCATCGGTAATCTCAGGGGCGGTGAACTTCTCCGAGCTGGCCACCAGTTCAACAACTTCCTGCTGCTCGAAGACGACGGGCTCGTTACGCTCCACCTCGGCTTCAACCTTTTCTTCTACGAGTACTGCCATCTCCATCTCCTCCTCGTGTGACGAATTGGCGAGGATGGCTTCCTGAATCGTGTTCTTCAACAGAACGATGGCCACGATGGCGATGATGCCGAGCACCATGGCAATGAATGCCTTCAGGTTACGGCCGCTGGTCTTCTTACGAAGCTCATAGGCACCGTAGGATTCGTTCTTTCCTTCGAACACGAGATCGATCCACTGCTGATCAAACAGATCTATTTTTGACATAGCTCTTTCTTTTTTTAAGGGTTAGACATTGAAAGTTACTTAATGTCGCGCGAGTCCAGAAGCTTCTGGTCGTTTTCATTAATCTTATCAATGACGTACTTGTCAATACAGCAAATCGACATTTCGTCAAGAATCGTCACCATGTTGTTATAGAGTGACGAGTCGAGCGGCTTAATGACAATGGTCAGCGTGGGCAGGGCGTTGGCCTCGGTGCGGCCACCAATCTCACCCTTGCGGATTTTTGCCATCTCTTCGTTGTACTCCTCCTCCGTCATCTTCTTGACAGCGGTGGGGTCGTCGAACTTATCCTGCAGCTCCTTCTTGGCCTTCATCAACTCTGCCGTAGGGGCGTAGGGGTGAGTGCGGAGCACCTGACGGATACCGTCCTTGCCCCATGTTGTCTCCTCCACGCACTCGGGATTGTCGTAGTCGGGTTTCTCCTTGACAATGTAGATTTTGTTGTCGGCTGCAAGATACACAGTAACCGTCGTCTTTGCTTCTGCCTTGGTACGTTCTTCTTTCGTCAGGTTCTCATCGTCGGCAGGCATGATAAGCTGCATGGCCTGCGGCTTGGCGAGGGACGTACAGAGCATAAAGAAGGTGATCAGAAGCATCATCATATCCACCATCGGCGTGAAGTCGACGCGGACATTCATTTTTTTCTGCTTGCTTTCTTTTTTCTTTGCCATAATCAATCCTCCGCTTTTTTATACGATGTAAGCAACTGGTAACGGTTCTCACTCATGTCCTGGAGCTCGTGCATGACCTTCTTGATGTGGGCGTAGGGAGTGCTCTGGTCAGCCTTGATACAAAGCTTGAGGTCTTTGTTCTGCTGCTTCATGAACTTCACCCACATCTGGAACTCGCTCATACCGCCGTTGACACTGTCGGTGGGGATGCCAGCGCCCTGACGCAGCTGCTCGGTCATCTTCTCAATGTCGAGATCGAGGTAGCTCTTCAGCAGGTTCATGGCAATACCGAACTGAGGCTCGTCAAGGAACTTCTTCTTCTGTGCGTTGGAGAGTTCCATGCCCTTAGCCGACAGCATCTCTTCGAGGGCGCCTTGCAGCGTCGAGGTCTTGTCGGTGCTCATCAGGACCCTTCCTGTAGGGTCGATAGTGATGTCGAGGACATCAGACGTAGGCACTTTTGCCGTGACTTCCGACTGCGGCGTAATGACCTTCACTGCCTCATTCTTCACGAAGTTTGATGACAACATGAAGAAGGTGAGCAGCAGCACCATCACGTCCGACATCGGCGTCATGTCAATCCAGACGTCGCTTTTCTTAATTTTTAACTTACCCATAGTCGTAATGTTTTTAAAGGGTTAGTAAAAATTAAGCTTCTTCTGCGTGAGTAGCGGCGTAGGTCTGTGCAATTGAATAACCAATCTCGTCAAGGGCAAACGAAATCTTATCGATGCGGTTGGTGAAGAAGTTGTAAGCCACAACAGCCACCCACGACGTACCGATACCGAAAGCCGTATTGATAAGGGCCTCAGAAATACCTGCCGAGAGTTCCAGTGAGTCACCGCCACCACCTTGTGCCAGAGCCTGGAACGACTTGATCATACCAACCACCGTACCGAGCAGACCGGTCAGCGTACCCAGCGTAACGATTGTAGCAATGATGGGGAGGTTCATGGTGAGCGTCGGCATCTCCATGGCGAGAGCCTCCTCGTGAGCCTGCTGGATGCGGGCAATCTTCACTTCCTTCTTGATGCCTGATGTAGCAGCGACATCCTTATAGGCCAGAACGCTGGAGCGGACGATGTTAGCCACCGAGCCACCCTGTGCATCACAATGCTTGAGAGCCTCGTCGAAGTTCAGACCCTTCAGGTCAGCCTTGATCTTTGCCAAGAACTTAGCGAGCTTCTCCTTACCGATACACTTGCTCAGAGAGATAACACGCTCGACTGCCATGAAGATGACGGTGAGCAACAGAGTGTGGATCACAGGCACGATGACACCACCCTTGAAGATGGTACCCATGACGTTGGCAGGTGCATTTTCGGGGTTGTTACCGACGAAGTTGCTGTCAGCGCCGAGAACGAAGAAGAAGTTGCAGAATGCGATAATAGCGCAGAGCACAATCACCCAAATTGCATCTTTGATACCAATGCTGCTGGTCTTCTTGGCAGCAGCTGCTTTCTGATTAGTTGCCATAATTTTTTTGTTTTGTTTTAAGTTATAAAAATAAATGAATAAAATAAATTACTTTCTCTCTCTGGCGTGCGTCTGAAACCCCTAAACTGTCTTTTGACTGTCGGAGTTTTAAAGAAACAACCGCAAAGTTAAGAAATAATTGTGGACTACGGCAGGGATTAACGACTTTTAACTCGTAATTTCACATTTTTCTTCCACTTTGCCCTACATTTTGGCGTTTTAAGCACTACATTTCATTTCAGTTTTGCCAAAGTGACACCAATACGCCGTATGGCTTCGCGGATGTTGTCGTCGCTCGTTGCATAGCTCATACGGAAGCAGGCCGGGTCGCCGAATGCATCGCCGCCGACGGTGGCCACATGGCCTTCCTCCAAGAGGTACATGGCCAGGTCGTTGCTGTTGGCGATGACGTTGCCGGCAGGTGTCTTCTTGCCATAGAACGAATCACACTTCGGGAACAGGTAGAAAGCGCCCTCAGGGACGTTGACCTCCAGGCCCGGAATCTGGCGCGCCAGTTCGACGATGAGGTTACGGCGGCGCTCAAAGGCCTGGCGCATTTCCTCAACACACTGCTGGCTCTGGGTGTAGGCAAACTCGGCGGCTTTCTGGCTGACGGAGCAGGGGCCGCTGGTGTACTGTCCCTGCAGCTTGTTGCATCCTTTCACGATCCATTGCGGAGCGGCGATGTAGCCGATACGCCAGCCTGTCATGGCATAAGCCTTGCTGACGCCGTTGACGATGATGGTGCGCTCCTTCATGCCAGGGAACTGGGCTATCGACTCATGGTGTCCCACGTAGTTGATGTGCTCGTAGATCTCATCGGCCAGCACGAAGAGGTCATCGTATTTTAATATAATGTTCGCGAGCGCGCGTAGTTCCTCTTTATTATATACTGAGCCAGTGGGGTTGCTGGGCGAGCAGAGAATCAGCAGGCGCGTCTTCGGCGTGATGGCTGCTTCGAGCTGTTCGGGCGTCATCTTGAAGTTCTGCTCGAACGTGGCCTCCACGATGACGGGCGTGCCGCCGGCCAGCAGGGCCATCTGCGGATAGCTCACCCAGTAAGGTGCAGGGATGATGACCTCCTCGCCGGGGTTGACAAGGGCCATCACTGTGTTACACACACTCTGCTTGGCACCGTTCGACACGAGCACCTCGTCGGTCGTATAGTCGAGGCCGTTCTCGCGGTGCAGCTTCTCGACGATGGCACGCCGCAGCTCCGGATAGCCCGGCACGGGCGAGTAGCGCGAGTAGTTCTGGTCGATGGCCAGCTTGGCGGCTTCCTTGATATGGTCGGGGGTGTTGAAATCGGGCTCTCCGACGCTCATGTTTATCACGTCAATGCCCTGAGCTTTCATCTCAGAGCTCTTTTGCGACATAGCCAGTGTGGCCGACGGTGCCAGTCGTTGCAGGCGGTTAGATAGTTGGGACATGCTTTTACGGTTTAACGAATTGACTATTTTACAATTTAACGAATTGGGTATTTTACGATTTTACAATTTCACGATTTGTTGATTTCTCGATTAACGGCGACAAAGATACACAAAAAACCGCAACCCCGCAAATTTATCGGCCAAAATTTTGGCTTTGTCCCAAAAACTGGTTACCAATAACGTTGACTTCGTTAAATAAACGAAACAAACAGCAAATAATCCCGTTTTGTTAATCTTAGTTTATAGAAAAAAACTACTTTTGTAAACCAAACTTTATAACTTATTCAACTTTCTCAAGTTGAGTAGTAAGAAGTACGACGGGAATTAGAAGTAGTTAAAAGTCGATAGACTTAGCTGCGATACACTTGAGAGGACACCATCGTTCAACCGACTGTAGCGAACAAATAAGAATGCAAGATATGAGAAGCGTGAGAACAGTGCTGGTCCTAATGGCCATTCTGGTGACAGCACTGCCGTTAGCAGCACAACAGACGGTGGACAGCGCGACAGTAGACAGTCGGCCGGTTTCCAGACTCGGCAGTCAACCGATGGTGATGCCGCCGTGGCTAAAGGCAGGCGACCGTATAGCCGTCGTCTCGCCATCGAGCTGTCCCGACTCCATGACCGTGGTACGAGGCTGTCAGACGCTGCGTGAGTGGGGCTATGTGCCCGTGGTGGGGCGACATGCCCTGAAACGCTACCACGGTTTTGCAGGAACAGCCGACGAGCGTACCGAGGACCTGCTGTGGGCCCTCACCGACACCACCGTGCGTGCCGTCATGTGCAGTCGTGGTGGCGATGGTGCCGTGCAGGTGCTGCAGCGGCTGCCACTGTCGGTCTTTACTCGTAACCCCAAATGGCTGATAGGCTTCAGTGATGCGACGGCACTCCATAGCGCAGCAGTGTCGGCAGGCGTGATGAGCATCCACGGTTCGATGTGTCACGCCATCTCGTCAATGCAGGGCCGTGACACAGTGAGCGTCACCCTGCGGCGGCTGCTGGAGGGTCGTCTGCCGACATACCGCGTCGCCCCCCACCCCCTTGATCAGGCTGGCGAGGCCACGGGCATGCTCGTTGGCGGCAACCTCTCGGTGCTGTGCGGTCTGGCTGGTTCTGACTACGACTTTCTAAACCGTGCCGACGACGGTCTGATACTGTTTATTGAGGACACGAAAGAAGAGATGACCAAGGTGGACCGCATGCTCCACCTGCTGGAGATCCGGGGTGTGCTGCCGCGTCTGCGGGGCATCATCGTGGGGCGCTTCTCGGACTACAAGCGTCCAGAGAACGACTTTGCCGACATGTACGAGATGCTGCACGAGTACCTACAGCACTACGACTTTCCCGTTTGCTATGGTTTTCCTGTGGGCCATGCCCGCCTGAACAACTTTCCGATGGTGGAAGGTTGTGAGGTTCAACTCACCGTCGGTAGCAACGGCACACGCCTGACGTTCATCGCACCGTAGCATTAAGGTTGCGGCGCAGGAAGAAGTCCTTGGTGGCCACGAAATAAGTTACCACACCGAGGGCGTTGACGGCAGCCACCGTCCAGAAGGCGGCACTATAGCCCAGGTGTTCGGCTATGACGCCGCCGAGCAGGATGCCCAGTCCCATCCCCAAATCCCACGACACGAGAATGGTGGAGTTAGCCGTTCCGCGCTGGCTGTTGGTTGCCACGTTGATGGTCATATTCTGGAAAGCGGGCCATAGGTGGCCGTTGCCTAATCCGAGTAGGATGGCACAGCCATAGTAGCCCGTCCACATCAGAGCGTCGCTGCCTGGAAAGAACGTCGGCAGCATAATAAAGATGGTGTAGCCCACTAACGAGATGCACATGCCATTGCCGGCATTCGACGTCACACGCCCCTGGCGTAGCGCCTTGGCACCTTGCAGGCGGCTGAGCATCAGCCCTATAGAACAAAGCATGAAGAAGGTGCCCGTATGACCAGTGATGCCCAGCACCTCCTTGCCGTAGATGGCCAGATAGTTGCTTAGCACGCCGAAACAGAAGCCGAAGGCCACCATGTTGGCGCCCAGCAACCAGCCTCGCAACAGGAAGAAACGGTCGAGCGACAGCTTCTTCGGGCTGCTCACAATGTCACGTTGCGGAATGTGCACCGTTGCATCGACGAGCCATCCCGCCAGTGCCACGATGAAAGCTATCCAAAAGAGCAGCGTGAAACTGTCGGTGAGGTGGTAGACGAAAATGCCTATAGAGGGCGCGATAGCCATTGCGAGGTTGTTGCTCAGCCCATAGTAGCCAATGCCCTCCGTGCGACGCGACGACGGCAACACGTCGATGGCCACCGTCGAGTTGGCAACGGTCAAGGCTCCGAAAGGTCCGCCGTGCAACGTCCTCACGATGGTGAACATAAGCAGCGTTGCTGCCGCCAAGTAGCCGGCAAAGAAGATGGCGAAGGCGCCGAAGCACACCATGAGGACCATACGTCGCGGAAAGGCATCGACGAAATAGCCACTGAAGGGGCGGAAGAGCAGGGCTGTGATGGTGTAGCCTGAAAGTACCAGCCCTATCATGTCCTTCGTGGCGCCGAAATGCTCGCTCAGGTAGAGGGGCAGCAGCGGAGTCAGCACATAGAAGGCGAAGAACAGCATGAAGTTGGCTGCCATCACCTTGCAATAATTGGCATTCCAGAGACGGCCGGAAAGTTCGAGAGGTGGAGGCGAGTCCACCAAACATGGCGGCCACCCGACAGATTGAGGGGAGGCCGCTTTGGAAGTCCCCTCTCCCAACGGAGAGGGGATCACTGTGCTGTGGGGCATGGTGGAGGAATTACTTGACTTTGTAGAGGCGGAACGACATGGGCGGCAGTGCGTCGGTGACGGTGGCGCCCTTCTTACCGGCCTCGAAGCCGCAGGTGCCGGCCTTCGGCGTGATGCGCTCAGGCTGGTCGAGGGTGTTCTCATCGTCCATGCCATTGTGGCTCAGGGTGAGCGTCTCCACGGTGCGGTCGCCCTTCAGTCCCTGCAGGTTGAGGGTGATGGTCTGCTGCTGCTTCGAAGTGTTGGCCACCTTGACGAAGATGGCACCCGAAGGTTTGTCGACGACGGCCGATGCGAAGAGTCCATCCTGTCCCTCCTGTCCAGCTACCGGCTGTCCATTCATGGTGAGTGTCAGCACGTTAGTGCCCTTGTTCTGGGCATAGAGCTGCTGTACGTAGTAGCTCACCGAGCGGAACGAGCGCAGGTTGTCAAACCAGATAAGGTCGGGACGCCACTGCCAACCCTCCACATGGGCGAAGAGCGGAGCGTAGGCCGTCATCGACACCACGTCGGCATTGCGCTCCATGCCCGTCATGAAGGCGGCCTCGAGGATGGAGGCCTCGTAGTGGTTCCACTTGTGCTTGTTCTTTCCGTGGCAGGCATACTCACCAGCGAACACCTTCGGACCCTTGCGGTCGTAGCTGTCGTAGCGCAGGGCGCCACAGCCGGGGCCATACTTCGACTTGCCCTCGGCGTTGCCCAGGAACCAGTCCTCGTTACGATAGAAGTGCTCGTCCACCAAGTCAGCCTTCAGGCGGCGCATGGCCTGCCAGCCCTTCTCGAACATTTCTCCTTCGGAGTCGGGGCCACTGGTGCCCACAATCTTGATGTCAGGATAACGCTCGCGGATAGCCTTCACAAAGGGCTCCAGGCGTTTGAAGTAGAAGTCGTCCCACTGCTCGTTGCCCACGCCGATGAACTTCATGTTGAAAGGAGCGGGATGTCCCATCTCAGCACGCTTCTTACCCCACTCGCTGTTAACGTCGCCATTAGCAAACTCGATGAGGTCGAGGCAGTCCTGAATGTAAGGGTCAAGCTGGTCAACAGGCACGTGTGCTGACTCCTGGTTCCAGTTCTGGAACTGGCAAGCCATGCCGACGTTGAGCACGGGCAGCGGCTCGGCGCCAATGTCCTCAGAGAGCAGGAAGAACTCGTAGAAGCCCAATCCGTACGACTGGTAGTAGTCGGCAAAGTAACGGTAGTCGAAGGTGTCCTCCCAACGGTTGCGGTTGGTGGGGCGGTTCTCAACAGGGCCGATGCTGTTCTTCCACTGGTAGCGCGTGGCCAGATCGGTACCTTCAACGATGCAGCCACCGGGGAAGCGGAAGACGCCGGGATGGGCGTCCTCAAGAGCCTGTGCCAGGTCGCGGCGCAGGCCGTTCTCACGGTTCTTGTAAGTGTCGGTGGGGAACAGCGAGATGTGCTCCAGGCAGACGGGCTTGCCATCGGAGAGGAAAATGCGCAGCTGCGCCTTCGGCTCTGTGCGGTTAGGTTTGAGGATGACCTCATACTTCTTCCACTCCGTACCGTTGACGTCAAGCTTCTCCTGGACAAACTCCTGATGCTCCTCCATTGTGCTCTGGTTAATCAGCTGCACACGGATCTGCGAGCTGCCCTGTGGGGCTTTTGCCCACACGGTGAAGCGGTACTGCTTGCCTTTCTCGACGCCGATGCCGAAGTAGCCTTCATTCTGAAGACCCGTACGGCGCTCGCGATGGCCAGGGTCTGAGAGTACAACGTAGTGGGGACAACGCTCAAACGGTCCGTCGGCACGCAGCTCGACATTGCCGAACACGCGCCAGCCCATGAACGGCTGTGCAAACTCGAACGAGCGGTTCTTCACCAGCTCGGCATAGAGACCGCCGTCGGCAGCGAAGTTAATGTCCTCGAAGAACAGGCCATACATCGTCGGCTGAATAGTAGCACCGACCTTCTTGGTGTTCACGTCCATCACGTGCTGGGCACTGGCCGTCATGGCGGCACTTGCCAGCATTGCAATCATCACTTGTCTTAGTTTCATTGTCGTTTTATGTTTGTTGTTTCGTTTCCAAAACGATGTAGTAGTTTGGCGGTGCAAAGTTACAAAAACTTTTTCATATTGATGCCTGTCTCGAGACTTTTATTGTTTTTTTACTGATTCATGCCACAAATGCTTCGATTGAGGAACTGTCACTCTCAGTGAAAAAAGGTTGGTGCGTTTTGTAATATAGTGGCAAAAAAAGCGTCTAACTAAGTAAAGAGACAAATTAACAGCAGTGTAAACATTAAAAATGAGAGAAGAGTATGGATTGGATTATGATTCCCTTGAATTGCGCCATTATCTTTGGCTGTGCCTACAAGGTGGTTGAACTGTTTGTTCGCAAGCGCGAGCGACTGATGCTCATCAGCAAACTGACGGAAATATCGAACGTCGACTTCAAAGGCATCCGTCTCTACAGCAGCGGCAACAAGTATACAGCCATGCGCATCGGCTGGCTGATGTTGGGAATAGGTTGCGGTTTCCTCATCGGATTTCTGATAAACCTGATGGCTACTTATGGACGTTATGCTTACGAATTCGATTCCAATATGCATGGATACCACAGAGAAGTGGCTGGTATCGTCTACGTAGCCTGTATCTGCATCTGCGGTGGCATAGGTCTGCTGATGTCCTACCGCCAAGAGCGAAAGGCAGAACATCCGGAAGAGAAAAAGGAGGACGAGTTCAAAGTGTAACCGATGCCCACGGACGAAAAGCAGTTGATAGCCAGAATCCTCGACGGTCACGCCGAGGACTTCGGCTATTTCCTGGAGCGTTACAGCCAGGAGGCGTTTGCTATTGTGGCCCGACTGGTGCCCCAGCAGGAAGATGCCGAGGAACTGGTTCAGGATGCGTTCGTCCGTGCATTCAGCCGTCTGGAGACCTTCGGAGGACGCTCGTCGTTCTCTACCTGGATATGCCGCATCGCCTATACAACGGCTGTCTCGTGGTTGCGGAAACGCCGAATCAAATACCTCAGCATAGACGACCAGCCTGAGTTGACGGCCGCAGAGGTTGACGAGACACTCGACGATGAATCGCGCATCGATGAACTGCGTCGTGCCATCCGCCTGTTGAAACCCGACGAGCAGACGCTCATCACGCTCTATTATTACGACAATCGCCCACTTACTGACATTGCCTATATCCTTGACATGGAGGCTGGCGCCATCGCCACCCGCCTGCACCGTATTCGCCGCAAACTATTCTTATTGATGAAACATGGAACAAACCGATAAAAACCGCGCCCTGCGGAAAGCGCTCACTCCCGAGGAGCCGTTGCGCCTATCGTCGAACTTCTCCTATCTTGCCATGCGCCGTATTCAGGACGAACAGCGCAGGGCTGAGCAGCGGCAACGCCTGTGGGCCATCATGACCATGGTTGCAGTGACAGCCTCCGGCATCGCTGTCATTGTCTATCTATTTGGCCACACGCTTTGGACATCGCTCACCGACGCCATGCGTCGCCCAGAGGCTGTCCGGCTTGTCCTGCCCACGCTGTTCTGCCTTGTCTTCTTTGCGCTGTTGAACCACCTGTTGTCGCGCCGTTTCTCAGCGAAATAGTGCTCCGGTAAGAGTAAGCGAAATATGTGTTGAGAGGCTGGGAGCGCCGAGTTTGAAAAAAGTGGGAAATAATTTTGCCGCCCCAGTTTTTCTTTGTACCTTTGTAGCCGAATTGCGACAAAAGCCGTAACAAGGCGGCGGTCGCCAGTCTGAACAAAAACAATTACCATGAAGAGGAGTCTATTGGCAGTAGCGATGCTTATGGTCTTTTTAGGCGTACAGGCACAAGGCAACAATTCGGGCATGGGCGGCGAGCAGGACGATTATCAGTCGCTGGCCGAACGTGTGCTGAATCTTGAGAAGAGCAACAACAAGTTCAACGTGTATTTTAACTACACGGCGGCCGCCCAGGCTTCCGACGAGCAGGGGCCATGGCAGTCGCGCATTGCCGCCAAGGAGCTGCGCTTCGAGATCATGGGCCATCTGACCGACCGCATCTCCTATCGCTTCCGCCATCGCCTTAACAAGAGCAATGCGGCTATGAGTGGCGACAACTTTGCCAAGGCTACCGACATGATGTTTGTCGGCTATAAAATCAACGACCAGGTGGAGGTTGCCGGTGGTAAGGTGAGCCAGGTGTGGGGAGGCTTCGAGTACGACGAGAACCCGATGTTCATCTATCAGTATTCCGACTTCTGCGAGTATCTGGAAATCTTCTTCGGCGGTGCATACGTGACCTACAAGCCCGTGCCCTCCCAGGAGTTCGTGCTTGAGGTGACACATACCGACAATGGCTCGATGAACGACTATTATGGCTGTAAGCCCGTAGCCGTCTCTGAGAAGCACGAGACCAAGCAGTTGGAACAGAGCCGCCATCCCTTTACCTATATATTTAATTGGAACGGAAACTTCATAGGCAATAAGCTCCAGACACGCTGGAGCGCTGGCCTGCAGACACAGGCACGGGGCACGTACTCAAAGGTTCTGATGTGCGGCCAGCAGCTAAACCTGCCCCGCCTGCAGTGGTACTTCGACTATATGGAGCGTTGGGACGATGTCGACCGCTTAGGCTACCCGTCCAAGGAGCTGAATGCAGGGAACAAGATACACTTGTGTGCCGACGAGCCTGTGTCTTTCGACAGTGCGTCCGACGGCACGGGCAAGTATTTTACCGACACCCATTTCCGTTCGTTGGTCACCAAGGCCCGCTGGACGCTCTCCCCAAAATGGAAGCTCATGCTCAAGGGCATGTACGACATTGCCAGCGTGCGAAAGGTCGAGGAGTATAAGAACTACCGTAAGGCGTTGAGCTTCATCGGCTCACTGGAGTTCTATCCCGACCGTACGCAGGATTTCCGCCTCTACCTGGCCTACCTCGGCCGCCATTACGACTACAGCAAGCGCTGTGGACTGCCCGACAGGAACACCACCCGCATCGAGTTGGGCATGATGTACCGCATGAAGTGCTATTAAGTAACTTTTTCTCACACGGAGGCGCAGCGTTACACAGAGATGGCATGCCCGTGCCATATACCCCGCGTGACGCTGCGCCTCTGTGGTAAGTATGCCATCTACATGTCGTAAGTCAAACACCCAACACAATATTAGGGGCGATGTTCAGTTTCACGCATAAGTCGCGTGCAAGGCAATAGTTGCTCAACACGTGCCAGGGCCTCAACATCGTAAGGCAGGCCGACGGCACCGTGCGCAAGGTTACTGTAAGATAGTACGCCCGATACACAGGAGCAGTAATGTTCACCAGTTGGTGTTACACCAGTTGGTGAACATTTTGTTTTTGATTATAACTTCCTTTATTACAGCTGTTTTGTTAATTTATTGTAATATTCACCGATTGGTGTACAACCAATTTGTGTATATAGAAAAGAATTATTACTTTTGCAGGAAAGAACAAAAAGAAGACGTATGACAAACAAACCTTTTATCTATGGTATGTCGGTTGAAGGAGAGTTGTTCACCGACCGTGAGCTAGAGACGAAGCGCCTGCAGCTGAACTTTGAAAACGGAGTCAACTCCGTCTTGATTTCTCCACGCCGCATGGGAAAGACCTCGCTCGTAAAAAAAGTGAAGAGCCTTTGTGAAAACGATAAGCTCAAAGTCGTCTACATGGACATCTACAGGTGCCGTACAGAATACGAGTTCTACGAGAAGTTTGCGTCTTCCGTCATTCAGGCCACCTCAACAAGAATGGAAAAGATGATAGAGGGTGCCAAGGAGTTTTTGATAAGCGTCACCCCCAGAATCATCTATAGTCCGGAGCCAAACACAGATTTTTCGTTGAGCCTTGGACTCAATCCGAAGGCCAACACTCCAGAAGAGATTCTCGACCTCCCCGAACGGATAGCCCGAAAACGAGGTATACAGGTGGTGGTGTGCATAGACGAGTTCCAACAATTAGGCGAGATGCCCGACTCGCTGACGTTGCAGAAGACTATCCGCAGCGTGTGGCAGCACCATCAGCATACATGTTATTGCCTCTTCGGCAGCAAGCAGCATCTGATGAGCAATTTGTTCTATAGTCGTAAGATGCCATTCTATCAGTTTGGCGACATGTTCTTCCTCAAAAAGATTCCTGCCACCAAATGGGTGCCTTTTATCATTGAGCGCTTCGCTGTGGCGGGCCGTCATATTCCGGAGGAGCTGGCCATGAGGATTTGCACCGCCGTGGACTGCTATTCTGCCTATGTGCAGCAGCTGGCGTGGAACGTGCTGACCATGAGCAATGAAACGGTTAACGAGACAGCATTCAACGACGGCCTGGAAGCCACGCTGGCCCAAGTGTCGCCGCTCTTTGTGGAACAGACAGCCAATCTCAGTGCTTATCAACTCAATTTTATTCGTGCCATCTGTTCAGACTATCACGATGACTTCGGCAAGCGTGAAGTCACAAGCCGTTTCGATCTGGGCAGTCGCTCCAATCTGTCGAAGCTGAAGAAAGCTCTCATCGACCGCGAAATAGTAGAGTTAACGGAATCGGGTCTCTACATCGCCGACCCACTGTTCCTGTTGTGGTTCAAAAGGGAGATGAGGTAGATTTGGTTTTTTGAATTATTTCCTAACTCGGGAGTTGCGTTTTTATTCTCGGGAATTGCGAGCTTAAACCCGAGAATTGGGAGTTTAATCTCGAGGGTTGTGAATGAAGGGAGAGGGATAAAAGACAAATAGTATTGGAGTTTACAAAAAGACATCCTGCATACCCTGCATAACCTGCACGTGCAGGATATGCAGGGTATGCAGGATGTTTTTTAGTTTAACCCGAATCGGTCGTTAGCACAAGAGACCTCCCCTAACTTGAAGATTTTAGTCCTTAAGCGGACAAAAATCTTCAAGTTAGGGGAGGTCTCTTACGGATATCGTTTTATTGACCGATAGTGGATCGATTATAATTCGTACTATTCGTGAGATTCGTCTTCATTCGTTGCTAAACCCAAACCCATATAAAGCATTTCCTTTACACCAGTAGAATAAAAAGCTGCTATTTATAGAGGAAATCGGTC
>JAEEGL014783940.1_pt1 | contig 17017 bp, 12 predicted proteins | sample 9134231 | NCBI WGS metagenome assembly JAEEGL01 (sample SAMN16246548, study PRJNA631951) | gut metagenome | biome: gut microbiome; feature: rumen; material: fiber-attached | host: Bos | place: Iran: Karaj | collected 2018-10
GCCGCGCGCTACACCACGCGCGAGCAGGTGCGCCTGTACAAGTTCGACCCCGTCACCTTCCAGGAGGCCGATCTGCAGGACGCCTACTACCTGGTAAAGCCCGCCTACGCCGACAAAATGGCGCATAACCTCATAAGCTATCTTGACGATGCCGGCGCAGGCGGCGTCGCCTTCCGCGACATCGGCCTTTTGCTCAGCGGCGATTACAATCCGAAAGACAGCGTAAACCGCGAGCAGGTCAAGCGCATGCACGTACAGACCCTGGACGACGCAAGAAGCGCCGGCCTCAAGGTGCTGGTCAAGCAGGGCAGCGATTACACCCTGGGGCATGCCGATCTCATCAGCGACATGGACGTCAAGGGCATCTCCTACTCCCTGATCGACGCCACCGTGCCCTTCTACCAGATCGCCATCCACGGCCGCGTAAGCTACACCGGCCTGCCGATCAACATCTCCAACGACTATATCGGCGAACTGCTCACCTGTGCCGAGTACGGCTGCGGTCTGCACTTCTGCTTCATGGCGGAGGATACGCAGATTCTGCAGGACACCCTGCATTCCGGCTACTACGCCGCCTGGTACGAGCCCTGGAAGCAGGACGTCATCCAGATGATCTCCCGCTACCAGAGCGAAATGGCGGGGCTGGGCAGCGTGTCCATCGCCAACCACCAGCGCCTTTCCGACAAGGTCTTCCTCACCCAATACGCCGACGGCACCTGCGTGTACGTCAACTACAGCATGCAGGCGTTCGACGCGGACGGCGTCACCGTGCCCGCCCGGGACTACTTAGTGCTAAGGGGGAACTGATATGAAAAATGCCATAGCGCGCGCTTCGGGCAACGTCGGCTTCGCCATTGTCGACGGCGTCCGCAAGGCGCTTAAATACGTGCTGACGCCCTTCATCCCGGGCAAAAAGCTCAACCCGGAGTACTACTCCATGCGCTCCCGCAACGCCAGAAGGGGCTTTTGCTTCATCCTGCCTTTCGTCATCGGCTTTCTGGTGTTCATGGTGCGCCCGCTGGTCGAATCCCTGGTGATGAGCTTCAACAAAATCGAGATCCTCCCCGGCCAGGGCTACAACAAAACATGGGTGGCGTTTGAAAACTTCCGCTACGCCTTCCGGGTGGACCCCTACTTCGCCACCTACCTCGTGGACGAGATCCTGCGCATGCTGGTCAACGCCATTGCCACGCTGGTTTTGTCCTTCGTCATCGCCGTCATCCTCAATCAGGAATTCAAGGGGCGAACCCTGGCGCGCGTCATCTTCTTCCTGCCGGTCATTCTGTCCAGCGGCGTTCTGCCCGGCATAGAGACGCAAAACGACATGTTCAACACCATGCAGGGCATGAGCGAGGGCATGTCCTCCGCCTCCGGCATCAACATCTCCGAATCCCTGCAAAACCTCATCTCGGTTTCGGGCGTCGGCAGCGGCATTTTCGACGTCATCTTTACGATGATCGACCAGATCTACGACATCATCATGGCCTCCGGCATCCAGATCATCGTCTTCCTGTCGGGTCTGCAGAACATCCCGCGCTCGCTCTACGAGGCGGCGGACGTGGAGGGCTGTACCGCGTGGGAGAGCTTCTGGAAGATCACCTTCCCCATGGTAAGCCCTCTGCTTCTGGTCAACGCCATCTACACCATCATCGACTTCTTCATGAAAAACGACAACACGGTCATGGAGCGCATCAACTACGTCATGTACAACCAGTTCCGCTTCGGCGAGAGCGCTGCGATGAGCTGGATCTACTTCGGCGTGGCCACCGCCTTCATCGCGGTATTCTCGTTCATCATCTCCAGGGGGGTGCACTACTATGAAGACTGACAGCGCAAACGTACAGCCCGCCCGCGGCTACACCAAGCGCGGCTTCTGGGAGGAAAACCGCCGTTCCGGCGGCTACCTGCTCAGGCGTACGCTCAAAAGCGGCACGATCTCCGTGGTGCGCTGGCTGTTGGTGTTCGGCCTGTGCTTCATGATCGTGCAGCCCCTGATCATGCGCCTTGCCACCAGCCTTATGCCGGAAAGGGAGCTGTACGACTCCACCATCATCCTGCTGCCCAGAACTGTTACCCTGGACAACTTCCGCATCGTATTCGAGCTTGTGGATATGCCGCGCGCCATGCTCAACAGCCTATGGACCTCGCTGATCATGAGCGTGTGCCAGATCATCTCCACCACCCTCGTTGCCTACGGCTTTGCCCGCTACGATTTCCCGCTCAAGAAGTTCTGGTTCGGCTGCGTGGTTGCGCTCATCATCATCCCGCCCCAGACCTTCGCGTCCAGCTTGTACGTGTTCTTCACCAATTTCGACATCCTGGGGCTGTTCAAGCTGATCACCGGCAAGACCAGAAACCTCAGGGGCTCCATCACCCCCTACATGCTGATGAGCCTCACCTGCATGGGTCTTAAAAACGGCCTGTACATCTACATGCTGCGCCAGTACTTCAGGGGCGTGCCCAAAAGCCTGGAGGAGGCGGCCTTCGTGGACGGCTGCGGAACGCTGCGTACCTTCTTCAAAATCATGCTGCCGGACGCCATGCCCGTCATTATGAGCTGCTTCCTTTTCTCCTTCGTCTGGCAGTGGACGGATCTGTTCTACACCCGAAACTTCCTGTCCAACTACTCCATCCTCTCCACGCAGCTGGACGGCATCGTCACCCGAATGGGGCATTACTTTAACGCCAACCGCGACGGCGCCGTGGTTCAGGTTTCCGCCGGCCGCCGCGCCCAGCTGATCTCAATCGGCGTCCTGATCTGCTCTACCCCCCTGATCATCCTCTACATCTTCGCCCAGCGCACCTTCGTAGAGAGCATCACGATGACGGGAACCAAAATGTAAAACAAAGATCGCTCAAAATGAATCGGAGATTCATTTTGAGCGGTTGGTTGGGTTGCCCTGATTGGTTGTTTGGTTGAAACGAACGACTGCTGGCGGATGAGCTATAGGTCGACAGTTTTTGCTGAAATTTCCTGCGGGAAATTTCCGGGCGCAAAAACTGCAAGGTTGCGAATTTTGCTCTCGCAGGGCAAGCTCTGCTTCGCAAAAATCGCGTCCTCGGGGCGGCGAAGCCACCCCTGCGGATTAAAATTGGAGGGGCGTTGCCCCTCCAAACTACCCCGGGGCTTGTGTTATTGTAAAATAGCCCCATGAAGAAATCTAAGAGGCGATGCATGAACACTGAGCTTTTGAACCAATTCAACGGCTGGATCGACGCGTATTTTGAGGAGCTGCTCTCCGATCTGGAGGGGCTGATCCGCATCCCCAGCGTCGCGCGCTACGACGACGAAAATACACCCTACGGGCCGGAGTGCCTGCGCGTGCTAAACCACATGCGGGGGCTTGCCGCCCGCTATGGCCTGATCTCCCGCAGCGTGGACGAGCGCTGCGCCGTGATCTCAAACGCCCCCGTCGCCGACGGCATCTGCCTTTGGAACCATCTGGACGTGGTGCCGGCGGGGGAGGGCTGGACGTACACTGCGCCCTTTGAGCCAAAGCGCGTGGGGGATTACTTGATCGGGCGCGGCGCAGGGGACAACAAGGGCCCTGCCGTGGCGGGTCTGTACATTCTGAGAATGTTTAACGAGCTGGGCGTGAAAATGCGCCATTCCCTGAGCCTGTGCCTCGGCACGGACGAGGAGACCCGCATGAGCGACGTCATCCACTATGCCAAAACCCAGACGGCGGCCAAACTCAACCTGGTGGCGGACAGCGCCTTTCCCGTGTGCTTTGCGGAAAAGGGCATCATCGAGGCGGACATCATCTCCAATGAACCCCTTGACGAAATCGCGGAATTCCGCGCCGGCATGGCCAGCAACATCGTGCCGGACAGCGCCGTTATGCGCCTGCGCGCGCAGGACGGGCAGCCCCTTCCGGACGCGGAGCGCGTAAAGGCCGAACGCACAGCTGACGGTATTGTCCTTCGCGCCAGCGGCCTTGCGGCCCATTCCGCCCACCCGGAAAACGGAGTGAACGCCATTCACGAGCTCACCGGCTATGCCTTAAAGGCGCTTTCGCTCAGCCCTGCGGCCCGCCGCGCGCTGCAGTTCTTTACCGCCGTAAACGACGACACCAGGGGCACGGCGCTTGGCATCGAAAGCGGCGACGCCGTCAGCGGCCAGACCACCTGCGCGGGAACCATGGCGCGCATGGAGGGCGCCCGTCCGGTTTTGCGCGTAAACATCCGCTACGCGGTCACGCTGAAGGGCGGCGAGCTGCTGGATCTGATGAACGAGGCCTGCCGCAAAAACGGCTGCACGCTGCTGAACGTGCACCTGAACGAGGCAAACTACTTCCCGCCCGAAAATCCCGTGGTGGGCGCGCTCACGCGCGTCTTCAACGACATCAGCGGTCTGGACAAACAGCCCTACGCCATGGGCGGCGGCACCTACGCCAGAAAGCTGCCAAACGCCGTGGCTTACGGCCTGGGCGGCCTGCCCGTGCCCGAAACCGAGCTCTTCGCCCCCGGTCACGGCGGCGCGCATCAGGCGGACGAAGGCCTGTACCTGCCCAATTTCAAAACCGCCATCGGCATCCTGGCCATGGCGATCCTGGAAGCGGACGCCACACTTTCCTGAACCTAAAAACGGCGTTCTTGCAAAAGAACGCCAAAAAGAACCGAGGCTTTTGCAAAAGCAAAAGCCCCGAAGTATTTTGGAGGGGCGAAGCCCCTCCAACTCTAATCCGCAGGGGTGGCTTCGCCGCCCCGAGGACAGCGATTTTTGTGGAGGGAGCGAAGCGCAGCGAAGACGACCGGAACAAATAATCGCTTCTTTGCAGTTTTTGCGCCCGGAAATCTCCGCAGAGATTTCAGCAAAAACTGTTTTCCTCTTGCCCATCCGTCATCAGTTGTTCGTTTTGTCCAAACCGCCTATCCGATCAACATAAGCCAACCGCTCAAAATGAATCTCCGATTCATTTTGAGCGATCTTTTTGTTTATCCCTTGATACCGCCTCTGGCTACGCCGCGCACGATCTGCTTTCTCGCAAAGAGGAACAGAATCAGCATCGGCATTACCACCAGTGTGGCGCCCGCCATGATCAGCTCGTAGTGGATGCCGACCTCCGTGGTAAAGGTGATAAGGGCCCAGGGGAGGGTTCGCACCTCGTCGCGGGAGATGACCAGCTTTGGCCACATGAAGCTGTTCCAGGAGGCCATGGCGTTCAGCAGCAGAATGGTGACCAGGGAGGGAGAAGCGATCGGCACCATGACCTTCCACAGGTACTGCCAGTTGCTGGAGCCGTCCACCTGAGAGGAGTAGTACAGGCTGTCGGGCACGGACATGAAGAAGTTGCGCAGGATGTAGGTGTAGAAGATCGAGCTCGTGAACGGCAGAATCAGGCTGGCCAGGGTATCCCGCATGCCAAGGCGTGTGATCGTCTGGTAGTTGGTGATGACCAGCAGCTCAAAGGGCACCATCATCATGCTCAGCAGCAGCGTAAACAGCAGGTCTCTTCCCGGGAACTGCAGGCGCGAAAACGCGAACGCCGCAAGGATCGTGGTCAGCATCACCACCAGCACCGAGCACACGCACACGAAGATGGAGTTAAAGAAGTACGTGGCGAAGGGCGCGGTGTGCCAGGCCGTGGTGTAGTTGTCAAAGTTCGTCCAGCTTTGGGGCATCATGGTGGGCGGGAAGAGGTTCATCTCGCTTTGGGTCTTAAAGGACGAGGCGATCATCCAGTAGAAGGGGAACACCATGATCAGCGCGCCCAGGATCAAAAGCAGCTGCTTCGTCTTTTTCAGAAGCACCACGCTTGCGAGAAACGCGATCAGCATGACGCAGCACAGAATCAGCCGCACGATAAACCAGGTCAGCGCGTGCCCGTATTCCGTGCTCGCGATGCGGCTTAAGACCGCGTATTCGCTGGAGGTCTCAAACACCTGCCACTGGTTCAGCTTTTCGCCCGCAGTGCCCAGGCGCCGCATCGCGCCCGTCAGCGTCAGGTTTTCGCCGTGCACCTTGGAAATGTTCTGAAAGCTGGAGCCGTCCTGTACGATCTGCATGCTAAAGGGCCACAGGAGTATCAGCGCAAGAAGGCTTGCAACCAGTACGCCGATCAGTATAAGCTTTTTGCTGTCCATATTTTTCATGCGCTCACCTCCCCTCTCACTGGTAGACCCATTTGCGCTGTATCAGCTTTTGCAGCATGGTAAACGCAAAGATGATCACAAACAGCACCATGGCCGCGGCGGCCGCGATGCCCAGGGAGTGCATGCCGTCGAAGTTGGAGGTGATGTTGTTGTAGATGTACCAGGCGACGGTTTCCATCTGGTAGTCCTCAGGCTTTCCGTTCCACAGCACGAACACGTCGGTGTACACCTTGAAAGCGGAAATGGAGTTGATGATCAGCACCAGGCCGATTGTGGGGGAAAGCAGCGGCACGGTGATCTTGAAGAAGATGCGCGCGGATTTGCTTCCGTCCACCTTGGCCACGGTGTAGAGGTGCTCGTCGATGTTCTGAAGGCCGCTCAGCAGCAGAATGATCGTAAAGGGCAGGCTGTTCCATACGCCAAAGATGATCAGCACCGTCATGGGAATGGCGTGGTTGGTCGCGCCCGTCTGCAGCCAGTTGATGTTCTCCGGCGCGCCGAAGAAGCGCGTGAAGAAATTGATCAGGGCGTTGATCAGGCCGCTGTTTTGGTTGAACATCCAGCGCCATACAAGACCCACAGCCGTCGCGGTGGTGACCATGGGCATGAAGTACGCCGTCTGGAACAGCGCGTGCAGCTTGGTCTTCTGATTGAGCAGATACGCAACCACGATGGAGATCGCCGCAGTGATGGGCACCGTGAACAGCACGTACAGGCCGGTGTTGCGAAGGCTTCTTAAGAACTGGGCGCTGCCTCGGCCGGACAGGATGAACTTATAATTGCCGATGCCCCAGCCCGTGGCCTCGCCCAGGTTGTTGCCGGTAAGATGGTAGTTTTCCTGAAAGCTCATAATGAGCACGCGCACCATCGGATAGAAGGTAAACACGCCCACGCCCACCAGGAAGGGCAGCAGGTAATCGAAGGGCTCAAGCTTCTGCCCCAGGGTGCCGCGCGCTTCCTCGTCGCGCTTCAGCCACGCAAGCAGCAAAAGCCCCGCCAGCACCAGGCACGCCCCGCCCATGATCACGAAGGTGCGCCCGTAGTAGATGATGATGTAGTTGCGGGTATTGGTGGCGTTCATGGTGTTGCGCACGTCCTTGGTTTTTAAGGAAGCGCTGGCCGCGTCCGCCCGCTCGATAAGGGAGGAGGTGATTTCCTCAAGTCCGGCCTCCACCGCCGCCCGGATCTTCTCCGCGGTCTGGGTATTTCCGTCCTGGGTGAAGACCTCCGAAGCGCGGCTTACGTACACCTCTGCAGCGCTTGCGATCACCTCGCGCTCGTCCAGCCCCTCGGCGGACAGGCGGTCGATGGTTTCGTTTGCCAGCTTTCTGCGGTTGGAGATCACGTTGTTTTTGACGCGGTTGGCGTTATCGGCGTTTTCCAGCATGATCGCCTGGATCTGCGCCTCAAGGCCGTTGGTTTTGTCCTTAAAGACGTTCGTGCGCGCGGTGGTGTAGTAGGCGCGCGTGGCGTTTTGCAGCTGCACAAGGCCTACCGAGCCCATCGCGATAAGCAGCGCCGCAAGCTCGATCAGCGCTACGACGTGCACCATCAGCCGGGCATTGCCGCGGCGGAGCTTTTCTTTATAATGGCGCGCGTGGTACAGCACGATGCCGCCGCCCAGCGCCAGTACAGCGCCCAGTACAAACAGCAAAAGTGGGATGCCCATTTGGGCGCTGCTTACGCTTTTTGCCTTGTCCAGCGCGAGCGTCAGGCGAACCAGCGCCGCGCCTTCAATCAGCAAAAGCGCAAGTCCCGCCACCAGCAGATGGCTTGCGATGATGATAAGCCACATGCGCCTGGTGCCAAGCGCCCTGTGACCCGTTGCCTGCTTTGCCATTTATTCCACCTCCGCCTGGGAAGGTACTTCATCCTGCGCGGGGTTCAGGCGCTCGCCCGTGACCTGGTCAAACAGGAACACGCCCCGGTTTTTGAGGCACAGCGCCACCTGGTCGCCCGCGTCAAGGCCGTATTCAGAGGGAATGTAGGCGCGGAAAGTGGTGTCCCCAGTCTCGAGCAGCGCCATTTCGTCCTTGCCCAGCTTGTAAACGCTCTTTACGCGGCAGGGCAGCTTGTCCGGGCCGATGTCCTCTGCGGAAAAGCTTTCGCTGCGGATGGCAAGGTTCACGCGGCCGGCAAAATCGATGTCGCCGAAGCGCTCCAGCCGCACGGGCTCTGCCGCGCCGTCCGGAGTGAACAGCCCGTGATCGAAGGCGCCGGGGATGTTGTTGATCGGGGGATTGCCCAGAAAGTCCGCCACGAACTGGTTTGCGGGCTCGTCGTAGAGGCGCTGAGGCGCGTCGTACTGCTGCTTTACGCCAAGCTTCATCAGCACGATGTGGTCGCTGATGCTCATGGCCTCCTCCTGGTCGTGGGTGACGAAGATGGTGGTGACCTTCGTCTCCTGCTGAATGCGGCGGATTTCCTCGCGCATCTCAAGGCGCAGCCTCGCGTCCAGGTTGGAAAGCGGCTCGTCCAAAAGCAGAAGCCGCGGGCTCTTTACCAGGGCTCTGGCGATGGCCACCCTCTGCTGCTGTCCGCCGGAAAGCTGCTTGGGCTTGCGGCTGAGCATGGTGTCCACGTGCACAAGGCGCGCCATTTCCATCGCGCGCTCAATGCGCTCCGCCTTCGGCACTTTTTGTATCTCCAGCGGGAAGCAGATGTTTTTCAGCACGCTCATGTGGGGATACAGCGCGTAGTTCTGAAATACCAGGCCGATGCCGCGCTCTTCGGGAGGCAGGTTGGTCACGTCGTCGTCGTCAAACCAGATTTTGCCGCCCGATACCGGCAGTATGCCCGCCAGCATATTCAGAATGGTGGATTTGCCGCAGCCCGAAGGGCCCAGCAGCGAGATCAATTCGCCGTCCTCCAGCTCTACGTTAAAGTGGTCGACGGCGTTGAAGTTGCCAAAGGTCTTGGTCAGGTCCTCAAGTCTGACTTTCATGGAAATCCCCTCCGAAATAAAATCTGTGTGCGCTGCGCCGCCGTGTTCTGAACGCGGCAGCGCACCGCACGCAATAAATTGCAAAGGGCTTACGCGCCTTTTCGACGCGTAAGCCCAATGTAATCAGGTCTTATTTCGCACCCTGCAGCGCGGCGTTGCAGTTGGCTACGCACTGCGCCCAGGCTTCATCGACGGTCATGCCGTTGAACGCGACGTTCTTCACGGCAGCCACGATTTCGTTTCTGACGGTGGAGGCACCGGTCACTGCGGGCAGAGAGCCGGCGATGTCAAGATGCGCGCCAACGGCGTTGAGCGCCTGGATGGCGGGAGTATCCTGAGCAATGTACTCCTGATACGCGGGCAGCTCCTTGGTCCAGCTGTAGGGAGCCAGAGCGTTTACAGCCTGCACCCAGCCGAGGTTTACGTCGGCGGAGATGAAGTACTTCACGAACTCGTAAGCGCCTTCAGCGCGGGCATCGTTCTGATAGTAGAACACGATGGGGCCGCGGTTCCAGCTGGGGAACCAGGTCTGGGCGGGCATGGGAGCCATGGCGAATTCGAAGCCGTCGGGAGTGATGTAGGGGTAGCCGGCGCAGGAGCCGATGTAGGAAGCTACGGTGCCGCCGTTGAAGTCCTCGGAGAAGTAGTTGCCGCTGGACTGAAGCAGGAAGTAGCCCTTGTTGGCGCAGTCCACCAGCCAGGCCACGGTGGCCTTCATGCTGTCGGTGTCAAAGCCTACGGTCTTGGTGTCGACGTTGATGTAGGTGGAATCGGGATCCTCCATGATGAAGGCCTGGATGCAGTCGGTCAGGCTGTCAAAGCCAAGACCCGCGATGCCCTTCTGCTCCTTGATCACGGCGCAGTTGGCTTCCATCTCTTCCCAGGTGGTGGGAACGGTCAGGCCCAGCTCGTCGTACATGGTCTTGTTGTAGTACAGGATGGGGCCGGTGGTGTAGGCGGGCAGATAGTGGATTACGCCATCCGCGAAGCCCTGCACTTCGCCGTTCATCACGCCCTCGGGCAGGCAGGTGTCGAACACGTCCGCCAGCTCTTCGTCAGCGTAGATGTACTGGCTCAGGTCAGCTACCAGACCGTCGTCCACGTACTCAGCGGCTTCGGAAGCGTAGTTAAAGATGATGTCGGGGCCGTTGCCGCTGCGCACAGCGGTCTTAACGGTGTCGGTAAATCCGGAATACGCCTGAGGCAGAACTTCAACAAAGTACTTGTCCTGGGCTGCGTTGAAATCTTCGGCGGCCTTTACAAGATAGGCTTCCTGATCTTTGGTGAAGGTGTGCCAGATGGTCACGGTGGTCTTTTCGCCTTCCGCGAAAGCGAAAGCGCTCAGCACGAATACCAGTGCCAGCACAATGGCAAGAGCTTTCTTCATGAGAAAAATCCTCCCTTAATAATCGGATGCTTCCATCCGTATGTGCTTATTGTAGAACATTTTGCGGTAAAGTACAAGCTTTGTCCGGCTTTTTTATGTTAATTGTATACAGGGGTCGCTCAAAATGAATCAAAGATTCATTTTGAGCGATTGGTTATGTTGCCCTGATGGGCGGCTTGGTCGAAACGTCAATTTGCAGGCGGATTGGCAATAGGATAACAGTTTTTGCTGAAATCTCTGCGGAGATTTCCGGGCGCAAGGCGCACCGCCTCAAATCTTTGATTTGAGCCGATGCGTCCCGCCAAAGGCGGGATTGATTTGCCAAAGGCAAATCAACCTCAAACTGCAAGGAAGCGATTTTTGCTCTCGCAGGGCAAGCTCTGCTTCGCAAAAATCGCGTCCTCGGGGCGGCGGAGCCACCCCTGCGGATAAAAGATTGGAGGGGCGTTGCCCCTCCAAACTACCTGGGGTTTTTGCTTGTGCAAAAGCCCCGGATTTAGTTTAGTCACACTCAGCGCTTGCTGAGCACGTCCTTTTCGTATTGCTTGATTTCGGCAAGCCAGCTGTCGCCCGTCGGCACGTTCTGCTTTAAGCAGTACATATCCCACACGGGACCGAAGGGCAGGCTCTTGGTTTCCTCCTGCATGGCCAGGCGGCTGGTGAAGTCACCCTCGTACTCGCACTTGCGAAGCAGGGCGTTGGGAGCCAGGTACGCGGAGAGGATCGCCTTTTGGGCGCAGCGGACGCCGATGACCCAGGCAGCCACGCGGTTGATGGAGGCGTCGAAGTAGTCCAGCGCGCACAGCACGCGGCCCTCGTAGCCGTTGGCCACGATCTCGTTGAAGATGCGGGCGGTCTCCTGATCCCAGATGACGACGTGGTCGCTGTCCCAGCGCACGGGGCGGCTGATGTGCAGCAGGATCTGGGGAAGGAACTGCAGCACCGCGGACAGCTTGTCGCTGACCTGCTCGGTGGGATGGAAGTGGCCGGTGTCGAGGGTGAGCAGCTTTTTGCGGCTGACCGCATAGCCCAGCATGAACTCGCCGCTGCCCACGGTGTAGCTTTCAACGCCGATGCCAAAGAGCTTGCTCTCGACCGCGTCCAGCACGTGCTTGGGGCTGATGGAGGCGGTGGATTCAAAAATCTCGTCCAGCGCGGCCTTCATGCGGGCGCGGGGCGCGTCGGTGTCGGCGGGGGTGTCCTTGTAGCCGTCGGGCATCCAGAAGTTGATCACGCAGGGCTCGCCCTGGGCCTTGCCGAAGGCTTCGCCGATTTCGCGGCAGCGCTTGCCGTGCTCGATCCAGAACTTTCTGCGGCCCTCGTCGGCGCTGGACAGGGAGAAGCCGTCTGCTACGTTGGGATGGCCGAAGTAGGTGGGGTTAAAGTCCAGGGGCAGTTTGTTCTCTTTGGAGAACGCCATCCACTCGGCAAACTGCTCCGCCGTATACTGATCGCGGTCCAGCTTTTTGCCGTGAAGCTCGGCGTAGCTGGCGTGCAGGTTCAGTTTCTTTTTGCCGGGGATCAGGGAAACGGCCTTTAAGAAGTCCTGCCGCAGCTCGTCGCCCGTGCGCGCGCGCCCGGGATAATTGCCGGTGGTCTGAATGCCGCCGCTGGTGCCGCCGGCGTCGGACTCCAGGCCGATGACGTCGTCGCCCTGCCAGCAGTGCATGGAAATCGCGAACTGCGCGGCCTTCTCCATGGCCTTTTCCACGTCCACGCCGTAGCCGGCATAGACGTCCTTTGCGTATTCAAAGCCCGCCAAAATGCGTTTTTCGTTTGCGCTCATGTTTGACCCTCCCAATATTTCTGTGCTTTCATTCTATACCAGATACCCAAATTTGTAAAGCAAAATCTCCGCTAACAAAACTGCCCCCGCGCCCTTTTGTTTTTACAATTGCCGTGGTATAATGGTGCAAAAAACAAGGAGAGGCTGAATATGAAAAGATATCCCGCTTCAATGCACGCGCTGGACGGCGCAGTGGTCTATATGGCGGACGCGGGCGACCGCGACGTGCTGGTGTGCGAGGGAAAGCCCTATTTCGGCGGCGAGGAGGGCGTAAACTGCTTTGAGCTTACGCACGAGGTCGCGGTGACGCTGAGAAAGCTGTTCCCCTTTACCGCCCCCGTCCGGGTGCTCGGCGCAAAGCGCACCATCGGCCTTGGCGACCGGCTCGGGCTGGCCTGCCCCGGCCACATCCGCACCGTGAGCAAGTACGACGTGCTGCCGGTGTTTGCCCAGCAGTCCATCCGCGAGCTGGATCTTACCGGGCGCACGTATGAGGACGTGCTGGACGCGGTCAGCTTTTCCGTCTTCCGCGAAAACTTCACCCGCGGCTTCGGCGCGGACGGCGATCACCTGAAAAAGCCCGAGGACATCGAATACGCCCTGAGCCTCGGATTTACCATGCTGACGCTGGATCTTTCCGAGCACATCCACTCCGACGCCTCCGGCAAGTACTCCCAGGACATCGACGCGCTGTACGCGGGCAAAACCTTTGCCTGCGGGGATGAAAAAATCAGCTTCACCCCGGAAGAGCTCGCCCGGGTCAAGGGCATCTACGGCGAAGCGCTGGACTTTGCCAAGGAGATGTACGACCGCTTCCTGTCCGACGGCAAGTGCGACCTCGAAATCTCCATCGACGAGACCGACGCCCCCACCAAGCCCAGCGAGCACTACTTTGTGGCCAGCGAATTAAAGCGCCTGGGCGTGCAGGTCAAAACCGTGGCTCCGCGCTTCATCGGCGAATTCCAAAAGGGCATCGACTACATCGGCGACCCCGCGCAGTTCGACGCGGAGATGAAGGTGCACGTGGCCATCGCCCGCGAGTTCGGCTACAAAATCAGCGTGCACAGCGGCTCCGACAAGTTCAGCGTCTTCCCCTCCGTAGGCGCGCGCACCAATCAGAACTACCACGTAAAGACCGCCGGCACCAACTGGCTGGAGGCCATGCGCATCGTGGCGATGCACGATCCGAAGCTCTACCGCGAGATCCACATCTTCGCCCTTGAAAACTTCGCCGAGGCGCGCAGGTACTACCACGTGACCACGGACCTTGCCGCGATCCCGGACATCGCAAAGATGAGCGACGATCAGCTTCCTTCCCTGTTTGAGGACAACAACGCAAGGCAGCTGATCCACATCACCTACGGTCTCATTCTGAACGCGAAGGACGAAAAGGGCTGCCTGCGCTTCAAGACCCGCCTGTACGCCTTCTGGCGCGAGCACAGCGAAGAGTACGCCCAGGCGCTTGAAAAGCACATCGGCCATCACCTGGAGCAGCTGGGCTGCCCGAAAATCTGAGCCATGGAAGACAGATTCATCCGCATCCAGGCGCACAGGCGCGCGCTGCACCGCATTCCCGAGGTCAATTACGACCTGCCCATGACCCAGGCCTACGTGCTGGAGGCCCTCAAAAAAACCGGCGCTCAGGTGGAGGCGTTGAGCCCCGCCGGGGCGCTGGCCTACTTCGACATGGGCAAAGAGGACTGCATCGCCCTGCGCGCGGACATGGACGCCCTGCCCATCCAGGAATGCAGCGGCCTGCCCTTTGCCTCGGAGCATCCCGGCAAAATGCACGCCTGCGGGCACGACGCCCACATGGCGATGCTGCTGGCGCTTGCGGAAGAGCTGGGGCAAATGTCCTGCCCCAGAAACGTGCTGCTCATCTTTCAGCCCGCCGAGGAAACGGGAAACGGCGCGCGCATCGTGCTGGAAAGCGGCGCGCTCGAGCGCTATCATGCCCGTGAAATCTACGCCTGCCACGTGGAGCCGCCGCTGCACTCGGGCACCATCGGCTGCCGCCCCGGGGCGCTGATGGCCATGTCCAGCGAGGTGCACCTGCAGGTAAAGGGCAAAAGCACCCACATCGCCCAGTACAGCGAGGGCATCGACGCGCTGATGGCGGGACTGACGTTTTTAAAGCGCAGCAAAGCCCACGTCGAAAGCGTCTACCGGGACGTACGCCACCTCTACGGTTACGGGCGCTTTGAAAGCGGCACCGCAAACAACATCGTGGCGGAAAGGGCGGACGCCTGGGGCACCCTGCGGGCGTTTGACGAGGGCATCTTTGACGCGATGAAGCAGGACGTCCTCGCCATCGCAAAGGACGTGTCGGATCATACCGGCGCGCAGCTTGACCTGCAATTTGGAAACGCCTATCCCCCGGTTTTAAACGACAAAGGCTGCTTTGAAAAGCTCAAAAGTGCAGCCGGCGACCTGCCGTTTTGCGTTCTTGCCCAGCCCAAGAACATCGCGGAAGACTTTGCCTGCTACTTAAAGCGCCTGCCCGGCGCGATGTTCCTGCTGGGGCTCGGCACCCCCACCCCGCTGCACAGCAGCAGCTTTCTCTTCGACGAAAGCGCCCTGCCAAACGGCACCGAAATGTTCAAACGGCTGGTCATGGCGGAGTAAGGAATCCCACCCGCCTTGCAAACAGCCGGAAGAGTTATAAAAGGGGCTGTTGCACAGCCCCTCGCTCAAAATGAATCAAAGATTCATTTTGAGCGGTTGGTTATGTCGACCGAATAGTTTTATTATTTCAAAACGACAGTCCATAGGCAGATGTGCAACAGGAAAACAGTTTTTGCTGAAATTCCTGCGGAAATTTCCGGGCGCAAAAACTGCAAGGAAGCGATTTTTGCTCTCGCAGGGCAAGCTCTGCTTCGCAAAAATCACGTCCTCGGGGCGGCAAAGCCACCCCTGCGGATTAAATTGGAGGGGTTGCGACCCCTCCAAACTACCCTGGGACTTTTTGCACTTGTGCAACAGCCCCTTTTTTGAGGGAACAACCCTGAATAAATGCCATGGTCCCACTGACGTACGGAAACACCAATACCTTTTATATCCCCGGCTCCGCCGGGGGACTGCTGATCGATACGGATTACGCCGGAACCCTGCGGGCCTTTTACAAAGTCCTGAAGAGCAACGGCCTTCAGCTGAAGGACATCTCTTACGTGCTTGCCACCCACTACCATCCGGATCACATGGGCCTGATTCCGGAGCTCATGGAGCAGGGCGTCCGGCTTTTGCTGATGGCCGAACAAAGGCCCTTCGTTCATTTTTCAGACGGGATCTTCGCAAAAGGCGAGATCCCCTTTCAGCCGATCGACGAAAGCCGGGCCGCATGCGTCCCCTGCCAAGCCAGCAGGACGTTCCTGCTGGAAATCGGCATCCGGGGCGAAATCGTCTCAACTCCCAGCCACAGCCGGGACAGCATTTCTCTGATCCTGGACGACGGGGACTGCTTTGTCGGCGATCTGGAGCCCCTCCAATACCTGGATGCATACGAAAGCAACGAACAGCTGAAGGCTGATTGGGATCTGCTCAAGGCGCATCACCCAAAGCGGATCTTTTACGGCCACGCAAACTTCCAGATCCTCTGCTGACGCGCTTTGTATCCGCGGCTCAGTTTTCCGCGATGCGGCGGGCGAACATCCTGCCGCAGGCGGCGATAAAGCGCATCAGTTCATTCATCACTTCGCCGTGCACGCTGTTCCACACGTTAAAGGTCTCAAAGGACAGGGTTTTGTCATAGCCGATGTCCCGCACCGCCGCGATAAAGCGCTCCCAGTCCAGTACGCCCATGTAGGGCGCCAGGTGCTGGTCGTTTCTGCCGTCGTTGTCGTGGATATGGAAGGCGGTGATGCGCTTGCCCAGAAGCGTGATGGTTTTATACGTCTCCAGTCCGCACAAAAGCATGTGTCCGGTGTCCAGGCAAAAGCCGAAGCACTGCTGTCCGGCCAGAGCGTTCAATTCGTCCACCATGCGGCAGGCCTGGTCGATGTCGGAGCAGCACGCCGCATACATTTTGCCCCTGCAGCCGGTAAACATATTTTCAAGGCAGATCGTCACGCCGTATTCTTTGGCGGCGGGGATGAGCTTGGCGTAGCTTTCGATGTTCACGTCCCACTCGTCTTTGGAGCTCAGCTGTTTGTCGTAGCCGAAAAAGAAGGGGTGGATGATCAGGTTTCGGCAGTCCATCAGGTCGCAGCCCCGCAGCATGTTGCCAAATACCGCCAGCATGCGGCGGTTGATGTCGCTGTCCAAGGGATACACCAGACTCGGAAACGGCGCATGTGCCTGATAGTTGTCCACGCCGTATTTTTTTGCGGCCTCGGCCCAGGGCTTGAACAGCGCCAGGCAATCCTCCCCGCCCCTGACCAGCGCCTCGGGGATGTTCCCTTCGTTGATCGCGCGGCCGGAGAGCAGGTGGTCGATGTTTGCGTCCACCGCGTCAAAGCCCCATTCCTTCACCATGCGATAGGTTTCGTCTATGCCCAGGCGCTCCTCCGGACCGCCGGTCTGCACCGCGATTTTATTCATACTGCAAGCTCCTTTCCGGGGCTGTTGCACAGCCCCTCGCTCAAAATGAATCTTCGATTCATTTTGAGCGGTTGGTTATGTCTACTGAATAGTCTATTTACTCAAAACGCTAATTCACAGGCGGATGTGCAACAGGAATACAGTTTTTGCTGAAACTTCTGCAGAAGTTTCCGGGCGCAAGGCGTGTTGCCTCAAATTTTCAATTTGAGCCAACACGTTCCGCGAAGCGGAATCGATTTGCCAAAGGCAAATCGACCTCAAACTGCAA
>JAEEGL016696394.1_pt1 | contig 17017 bp, 11 predicted proteins | sample 9134231 | NCBI WGS metagenome assembly JAEEGL01 (sample SAMN16246548, study PRJNA631951) | gut metagenome | biome: gut microbiome; feature: rumen; material: fiber-attached | host: Bos | place: Iran: Karaj | collected 2018-10
GAAGTTCTATAGCGATATCTATCCCGGGAAGGAATCTCCGATGTTCTACATCCATCTGAACGTGGACTACCCGTTCCATCTTACAGGTATCCTCTATTTCCCGAAGATCAAGGAGCGTATGGCTATAGAGAGGAACAATATCCAGCTCTATTGCGACCAGATGTTCGTTACGGACCATGTCGATAACATTGTACCTGACTTCCTGACACTGCTTCACGGTGTCATCGACTCCCCGGACATCCCGCTGAATGTGTCCAGGAGCTACCTGCAGAGTGACCGTAATGTGAAGATGATCTCCAGCTACATTACCAAGAAGGTTGCTGACAGGCTGGATGAGATCTTCAGTTCCAGCCGCAAGGAATATGAGGATAAATGGGACAATATCAAGTTGTTCATAGAGTACGGTATGCTCGCTGACGAGAAATTCGGCGAGAGGGGACTAAAATTCGCATTGGTCAAGAATACTGATTCGAAATATTTCAGCCTTGATGAGTACCAGAAGGCTATCGAGACGGAACAGAAGGACAAGGACAAGAAGACAGTCTGGCTTTATGCCTCGGATGTAGATGCACAGTATTCTTACATAGAAGCCGCCAAGAACAAGGGCTGGGATGTACTCCTTCTGGACTGCGAGGTGGATTCACATTTCGTCAATTTCCTCGAGCAGAAACTCAAGGACGTCCGTTTTGCAAGGGTCGATTCAGATGCGACTGAAAACCTGATCCCGAAGGAAGATAAACTTCACCTTGAAATGTCTGTCGAGGACCGCAGGGACCTCGGAACTCTCTTCAAGTCAGTTCTTCCCACAGAGAATGAGTACTATGTCGAAGGGGATAACCTGGGAGAGGATGCGGCTCCGGTCCTGATAACCCAAAGTGAGTTCATGCGCCGCTATCGCGACATGAGCATGCTGGGTGGCGGGATGAATTTCTACGCCGAGATGCCGAAGTCATATGAGATCAAGGTGAATATGCAGAATCCTCTTATCCGTAAGATCTGGGAGGCTCAGAAAGAGCAGGTAGCACCTCAGGGCAAACTGCCTGAAGATGCTCCCAAGGATGCGACCGAGGAAGAGAAGAAAAAGGCTCAGGAAGCCCGTCAGGCCGTCATTGAGGCTCATGATGAGGAAGTCCGCGGATTCGGCAAGGCTAATGAGATCCTTCGCCAGGTTGCGGATCTGGCTCTCCTGTCTAACGGCCTGCTGAAAGGGAAGGCTCTGGGAGATTTTATCGCAAGGAGTACCAAGGTCGCTGAAGATGCTTTCCTGAAATAGGTTTTCTGGAATTAATTCCTATTTTTGCAGAAGCGACAAAACTACATTGACACTATGGATCCCAGGGAAGAAAAGAAAATCAACAAGGCAGCTGATGCTGTCAGGTCATATCTGCGCGGACGTGTGCCGGAGATAGGGATAGTTCTAGGCAGCGGCCTCGGAAAACTTGTAGAAAAGATTGAAGACCAGATCGTTATTCCCTACAGGGAGATCCAGGGTTTCCCGGTAAGTACGGCAATAGGCCATAAGGGGAACTTCATATCCGGAACCCTTGGAGGCAAGCAGGTTATCGCCATGCAGGGCCGCATCCATTATTATGAGGGATATGACATGTCGGAGGTAACCATTCCCATCCGTGTCATGAAGGTGCTCGGAATCCAGTATCTCTTTGTCAGCAATGCTGCAGGAGGACTCAATTTCGATTACAACGTGGGGGACCTGATGATCATCCGCGACCACATCAATCTTATGCCAAATCCCCTCATAGGACCAAATCTGGATATTTTCGGTCCGAGGTTCCCGGACATGACCCATCCATATGACCTGAAACTCATCGCCAAGGCTGAAGAGATAGCAGCTGAGCTTGGTATTCCGGTCCACAAAGGGGTTTATGTAGGCCTTTCCGGTCCGTGCTATGAGACCCCCGCGGAAATGCGTTTCCTGAAAATGGTAGGTGCTGATGTAGTCGGCATGAGTACCATTCCTGAAGTTATCGTCGCCAGGCATTCTTCAATCCCCGTATTCGGCATGTCGGTAGTCACTGACGCATCCCTGAGGGACATCGACTCCGAATACAAAATAGATGGGGAAGCAGTCATCAAGGCCGCTGATGCAGCGGCTGACAAGATGACCAGCCTGTTCATGGCGCTGATAGCCTCTATCTAGAGAAATACCTATAGCTTTATTTCCCCCGGCAGCGACTTGATGTAGATGTCCTGCTGGGGGAATGGTATTGCTATGTGGTGTTCGTTCAGGCAGTTGTAGATTATTTCTTTTGCTTTTGCAGAATAATCATAGTATGCCTCTACAGTAACGAACTGGATGGCAGTCAGCTGGATGCTGCTGTCACCGAATCCCTGGAACCTTACCTTGATCCCATAATCCGGCTCTACTATTTCCCGGCCGAATTTGTCTACAGTGCGGAGCGGCTGGAGGGCCTCGATAATCAGTTCCCTGACTTTTTCGATATCAGCACCATATGCGACTGAGAAATTAATCGCCGTGAGCTGATAAGAATGGTTCCTGGTCAGGTTCTTGAAATTCTTGTTGAACAGGGTGGCGTTCGGGAAGGCCATGATTGCTCCTTCATCGGACAGGATCTGTGTACTCTGGTAATTGATGCTGTCGACTTTTCCACGTACTCCGTCACATTCCACATAGTCTCCTACGCGCAGCCGTCCTCCCATGAGCTGGATGCCGTAGAAGAAGTTGTTAAGGACATCCTTCATTGCGAAACCGAGTCCTGTCGCAAGACCTGCACTGGCTACCCCGATCGCAGCGGTAGGGATCTTCCACATTATGAAGATGGAGATAATGAATATGCCCCACAAAGTGATTGATATGACGTTGTTTGCCAGGTTGAGGTTGACGTCGGTCTCGTGGATGTCATATGTGTGCAGCTTCTTCTGCATCGAGCGTATCTTGTAGAGCCTGTAGATGGCCTTTGCTGCGTACTCGAAATATCTGAAGAAGAAATACATCGTAATGACTACCATGATCTTCCGTGCCGAAAGATGGATGTAGCCTTCGATGTCCAGGAACGGGAAATTGAAGTATCTGGAGACAATCGAGGTGATGTCGAAGACGTCAGACGCCAGGAAGATGGCAGCCGGTATGCTCCATACGCTTGCAACGGGAACGATTGTCATCTTGAGGAAGTCGTACAGCCAGGATATGGAAATGAAATCTTCCCTTTTGTGCCTGGGCATATGCGGATGCTCTTCCTTGTACCTCTTTATTCGTTTGGAAACATGTGAGTTATAATAATATGAGAAGAGCGCGTAAATGGCCTGGATGCTGATGATCAGGGTCAACTGGAATGTCCACCAGATCAGAAGTTGTATTCCGAGGAGGACATACCCGAACCATACGACAACGGTAGTGACGATCATGACCACAAAGGACAGCCATCCGTGGATGTAGGCAGCGTGACCTTTCTTCCTGCCATGGTTGCAAGCGAGTCCCTGCCATATCGTAAATCCCAGCAGGAGAGGCGGGAAGATGATGTTTACCAGACTGTTGGGGATGAATATGATGCGGAATACTATGATCGTAAAGTACATGACGATAATAGGTGCATAGATCCGGAGGCTCTTCTTGCCCTCTTCTGCGCTGTCCGTGCGTATGATGATAGAGGTAAGTATAGCCGCCAGCATCCATGCGAATTCCACCAGCAGGCCGGAAGACATTTTGATGAAACTGTGAGTCGCCTCCGAACTGGCGATCCAGAGAGTAATTGCAAAGATAATTACTGCTGCAAGGATCTGGTACTCGGCCTTATGGCGCAGGTAGTGGGCGGATTCGAAGAAACGGATCCTTTTGTGAAGCAATCTTACGGCCAGTCTCATCAGTCCTACCGCCAGAAGCAGATAAAAGAGGACTATCACTCCAAGCCAGTTGACCATAGGCCCTCTCCAGTCACTGTGTATGCCATCAAGTGCTGTATACTTCTCCTTTGTGTCGGCGGTAGCCCGGCTGACATACCTAGGCAGGTATTTGAGTATGGTCAGATAGTCTGTCTGCCCTTCCTTGAAAATGGTTTTCTGGATCTTGTTATACCGATTCTGGGCGTAATCATATGCATCCTTGAGCATTACGCTCGTCTCGGCGTAGTAGGTGCTGTCGCTGACGATCTGGGATTTGAGCGCTTTATAATTGTCCAGGATGGCGAGGCTGAACATCAGGCAGCTGTCGCGGTTGGCGCGCCCGATAGAGTCGAGGGTGAACTCATTTGTCTCCAGAGGATTGATTCCGATCGCAAGGCTCATGTCGAGACTGTCAAGACTGTCCTGGAGAGTTGTGTCGCTTTGGATGGAAGCCAGTGCGGGAGGGAGGCGCTTGAGAGCGGAGACAAGCCTTTCATAACGCTCGATCTCTGAATCCATGGTGCTGACGATGCGGTCGAATGGCATCTTGTTCCTGGAGAACTGGTTGTATTGTTTCGAAACCTCGTTCAGGGCATATGTCTGGTCGAAAGTAAAATCCTCTTTCTGGGAGTAGAGCATCAGGGAGAGCTCATTGCTGCGGTTGACGATACCCACCATCCGCGCATGCTGTGCGTTGCTGGCCACGGAGGAACGCTGCTCAAACCTGTGGAGCTTGGCATATGTATCGCTGAGTTCCTGCCTGAGTACTGCAAGGGTCTGTCCGAGGCTGCGTTCACTAAGTACGGCGAAGGCCGGTATCGCGGCAAGGAGTGCCACTGCGGAGACAATCTTTCTGATCTTCATGTCGTTCAGTCTCTCTTTTTGATGCTTTTTTTAATTCATTAAGAAACAAATATAACTAAAAAATGAGTAATTTAGCCATCAAAGAAACCGTTCATGTTCAGGACACTCCTAAGACAGGTCAAGCAGTACAGGAGAGCGATGATACTCACTCCCATATGGACTTCCCTCGAAGTCGTCATGGGCGTCCTTATCCCATATGTCACGGCATCCATCATAGACAAGGGAATCAGTGCCGGTAACTTGTCAGAGGTTTACAGGTACGGTTTCATAATGGTTTGCATGGCCTGCCTGTCGCTTCTCTTCGGAATCCTTGCGGGACGGTATGCGGCATATTCTTCCACAGGTCTTGCAGCGAACCTGAGGGAGGCCATGTACGGGAACATCCAGAAGTTCTCGTTCTCGGACATTGACAAGTACTCCACGGCCGGCCTCGTGACCCGCATGACCACTGACGTGTCCAATATACAGAATGCGACACAGATGTTGCTCAGGACCTCTTTCCGGGCCCCTATGAACCTGGTTTTCAGCGTTGTAATGTGCCTTCTGGTAAATGTGAAGCTGAGTCTTGTCTTCATGACCGCAATGCTCATCCTTGGAGTCTTCCTGACCATGCTTATCAGCCGTGCGGCAAAGCTCTTCTCCGAGATATTCCGCAAATATGACGACCTGAACGGGGTGGTGAAAGAGAACATCGATGCCATCAAGGTCGTGAAGGCATATGCAAGGGAAGACCATGAGATGTCCAAATTCGACAGGGCTGCCCTTTCTCTCTATACTTTGAATGTGAAGGCTGAAAGCCTCATGGCACTCAACGGTCCGGTGATGAACCTTATAGTGTATGCGTGCATGATCGCGCTCAGCTGGTTCGGAGCTCATTTCATTGTCGGAGGCTCGCTTACGACTGGTCAACTGACTTCACTTTTTACATATGTGATGACCATAATGTCCTCATTGATGATGCTGTCGATGATCTTCGTGCAGCTGACTCAGAGCGCAGCGAGCGGTCAGCGCATTGCGCAGGTAATCAATGAGGTCCCGGATATGGAAGATCCCAGGGAACCCCTTATGGAAGTCAGGGACGGATCGGTGGATTTCAACCATGTCTGGTTCACTTACAAAGGAGCCGGCCTCGTTGACGGACAGGGATCCCAGGATACGGTTCTTGCCCGGGAAGAAAAGAAAGAATGGGCACTTGAGGACATTGACCTTCATGTCAGGGCTGGGGAGACCATAGGAGTGATAGGCGGCACCGGCAGCGGAAAGTCTTCTCTTGGAGCCCTGATTCCCAGACTATACGATGCTTCCCGCGGGAATGTGGAAGTCGGTGGGGAAGATGTCCGGAACTATAATATGGAAGCACTTAGGGAAGAGGCGGTTATAGTGCTTCAGCATAGCCTTGTTTTCTCCGGTACCATACTCGACAATCTCCGGTGGGGAAGGCCTGACGCAAGCGAGGAAGAATGCATAAATGCCTGCCGTCTCGCGTGTGCAGACGAATTCATATCCGCGATGCCTGACGGTTACAACACCGTGGTAGAGCAGGGTGGAGCCAACCTGTCAGGAGGACAGAAGCAGAGGCTTTGCATCGCCCGTGCCCTTCTCAAGAATCCCAAGGTGCTGATCCTGGATGATTCCACGTCGGCTGTGGATACGGCAACTGATTCCGTCATACGCAGGACATTCGCAGGCGAGATGCCCGGAGTTACCAAATTCATCATTTCACAGCGTGTCCTCAGCATAATGGATGCTGACAGGATAGTAGTCATGGATGCGGGCCGGATAATAGGATGCGGTACCCATGAAGAGCTCCTGGAAAGCAATGAGGTTTACAGGGATATTTACCAGATGCAGACTTCCGGGGGAGAAGGCGATTTCGATTCCCCGGTCGATGCTCCCAATGAGGCGAAGGAGGCGCAGCAGTAGGCTATGGCGATGGGTTTCGGTTCAGCCGGCAGGGTGCATAACAGGGATATGCGGCTTCAGGGGGCCAGTCTGGGTGACCTTAAGAATTCCAAGACTGTCTGGAGGATGCTTGGATTCGTCCTGAAGAATTACAAGGTCGGATTCCTTGTGGTGATGGTCTGCATAGTAGTATCGTCGCTGGCCACCCTGGCATCAACCCTTTTCACCCGTACCCTCATCGATGATTACATAACTCCGATGACTGTGGCGGCAGGTGCGCCTGACTATGCCCCTCTCGCCGTCGCTATCTTCAAACTGATGGCGATACTGCTTGTCGGGGTCGGGGCTTCATATGCCCAGAGCCTGATAATGATACATGTAGGACAGGGGACGATGCACAAATTGCGCGACAGGCTTTTCTCACATATGGAGTCTCTGCCCCTGAGCTATTTCGACAGACATTCCCACGGAGACACAATGTCAGTCTATACCAACGACGTGGATACTCTCCGCCAGGTTATTGGAGGCTCTTTGCCCCGGCTCTTCCAGTCGGTGGTGACTATCGTTGCGACCTTTGTCTCCATGGTTGTCCTCAGTATCCCCCTGACTGTCGTGTCGATCCTGATGGCTATTGTAATGTATATGGTCACAAGGAAGCTCGGGAAATTGTCCAAGAAGTATTTCACGGCCAGGCAGCAGAATCTCGGAAAAGTGAACGGATTCATTGAGGAGATGGTCTCGGGGCAGAAGGTTGTAAAGGCCTATTGCCATGAGGCCGAGGCATCCAGGGAATTCTCATCCCTGAACGAGGAGCTCCGTTCCAGCGTATTCAATGCCAACAAGATCGCCAACATCGTAATGCCTGTCAACAGCAACATAGGCAACTTCGGATATGTGCTTCTGGCAATTGTCGGAGCCATTATAGCGATTGGGGGCCTGGGGGGCTGGTATTTCTGCGGGCTCAACGGTTCTGTCCTTACCCTGGGTACCCTTGTTTCCTTCCTGACACTTCACAAGAATTTCACCCGTCCTGTTTCCCAGATATCAAATGAAATCAACAGCCTTGTCATGGCCTCGGCCGGAACTGACAGGGTATATGCCCTTCTGGATGAAGAGCCGGAAACCGACTGTGGAACAGTAACCCTTGAGAAAACGGGAAAAGACAACTGGTCATGGAAGACGGCGGAAGGGGAGTCCAAGCCTCTGGAGGGACTGATAAGCCTCAAGGATGTGGACTTCTCATATGTTCCCGGAAAGCAGGTGCTTTACGATATCAGTCTCACGGCATGGCCCGGGCAGAAGATCGCCTTCGTGGGAGGGACCGGGGCCGGAAAAACTACTATCACCAATCTGATGGGACGTTTCTACGAGATATCGGATGGAGTTATTACATATGACGGATTCCCGGTCACAGGCATCAAGAAGAATTCCTTGCGAAGGAGTCTCGGGACAGTGCTCCAGGAGACCCGCCTGTTCAGCGGGACCGTCATGGAGAATATCCGGTACGGGCGTCTGGAAGCAACTGATGAAGAATGTATTGCCGCGGCCAAGCTGGCCTGTGCCGATCAGTTTATCCGGCGCCTTCCTCATGGTTATTCTACTGTGATCAGCGGTGAGGGGGGAAATCTTTCACAGGGTGAGATGCAGCTCCTGTCCATAGCACGGGCGGCAGTTGCCGATCCTCCTGTCCTCATCCTGGATGAGGCTACTTCTTCTATCGATACCAGGACGGAGAAACTCATCCAGAAAGGGATGGACTCCCTGATGGCAGGGCGCACCACATTCGTTATTGCCCACAGGCTCTCTACTGTACGGAATGCCGATTACATCATGGTAATGGATCACGGGCATATCATCGAGCGCGGTAAGCACAATGAACTCCTGGCGCTGAAGGGAAAGTATTGGGAGCTCTTTACCGGCAATCAGATCACGGCCTGACACCGCCCTTTTATGCCCGAAATCTTATCTGAAAACGTTTGCGGATTCTTTGGCGTTTTGTTATATTTGTACGATATAACATAAAAGCCTTTCATTATGCTCAAAATCTATAAATGCAGACGCTGCTCCAACATAGTTATCCTTGCAGAGGATGGTGGCGGCGTCCTTTCCTGCTGTGGTGAGGAAATGCAGTTGCTCGAGGCCAATGTCACCGATGCTTCTGCTGAAAAACATGTGCCTGTCGTCGAGACTGTTACCTGTCAGGAATGCGGCCGTCCGGTCGTCAAGGTGAAGGTCGGCAGTGCCGCCCATCCCATGGTCGAAGTTCATTATATCCAGTTCCTTATCCTCGAGATCGAGAGGGAGGGGACAGGCAATGCCTACCGTATGGCCAAGCTTATTCCCGGGAATGCTCCGGAAGCCTGCTTCGTCCTCCAGAAAGGAGAGAAGGCAGTTGCTGTATATGCATATTGCAACCTCCACGGACTGTGGAAGGCTGATGTCACCGATTAATCAGAATCAATAAATTTTCAAATATGTCTAACGTAGAAATTTCCCTGAAAAAGGACTGCAAATGGTCCCTTCTGGTCCCCACTAGCATGGGACTCCGTATAACTCCTGAAAGCGGCCAGCCGGTTCAATCCTCGGATGTCTTCCATCTGCAGGCTACCAGCGCCGAGACCAATGTTGCGAGCATATCCTCATATCTCGGGCTCCCGGTTAAGGTCCTTACCACATTCGTCAAGGACTCTCCGTTCGCATCTTTCATCAAGTCCAACCTCCGCTCCCGCGGAATGGCATATGAAGGACCGGATGTGCCTCAGGGAGGCCCGTGGGGTTACAGGCACCAGATCAACATCGCTGACAGCGGTTATGGCTCAAGAGGCCCCAGGGTCTGGAATGACCGTGCCGGTGAGGTAGGGCGTACCCTTAATGTCAAGGACTTCGACCTCGACAGGATTTTCGGCGAAGAAGGTGTACAGATCGTCCATCTTTCAGGTCTTGTCGCTGCCCTGAGCCCCGATACCAGCCGCTTCTGCCTGGAAATCGCCCGTGCCGCCAAGAAATATGGCAGCCGCATCAGTTTCGACCTCAATTTCAGGGCTTCTTTCTGGAAGGACCGTGAGAAGGAACTCCATGATATTTTCACTGAGATCTGCTCCGTAGCAGACATCCTCATCGGAAATGAGGAAGATTTCCAGCTCTGCCTTGGGATCAAGGGCCCGGAAGCCGGCGGAAAAGACATCGCATCCAAGATTGACGGTTTCAAGGAAATGATCGGCCGTGTAAAGGCCAGTTTCCCCAATGCAAAGGTATTCGCTACGACTCTCCGCCAGGTAAACAACACCAACAGCCACAACTGGGGAGCCATCATGCTCGCAGGAGACGAGTGGCAGGTCGTTGAACCCCGTGAGATCCATGTCCTCGACCGTATCGGCGGAGGTGACGGTTTCGTAGGTGGAATGCTCTATGCGATCCTCAAGGGCTGGGAGAGCAGCAAGTGGATCCAGTTCGGCTGGGCTACCGGAGCTCTTGCCACTACTTTCCTTACTGACTATGCACAGCCGGCCGATGAGGACCAGGTCTGGAGCATTTGGCAGGGTAACGCCAGGGTTAAGAGGTAGGATATGCTTTGGTATTCAAGAGGTTCCAAGACCGATAACCTCTCTGCTGAGGATATCAGGGAAGCACTTTACGGAGTGTGGAGGGCAATGGGCCCGAAGCGCCGCGTGCTTGCCATACCGCCTGATTTCACTCGTCTGAATTCATATGCGGGGCCTATAACCGCGATGGCGAATGACTGGTTCGGGGATGCACTCACCGACATCATGCCTGCGCTCGGCACGCACTCTCCGATGACTGACTCCCAGATAGAACATATGTTCCCCGGGGTGCAGAAGGAGAAATTCCGCGTCCACGACTGGCGCAACGATGTGGTCACTGTCGGAACCGTTCCGTCTTCATATGTCAGCGAGGTCTCGGAGGGCAAGCTGGATTATTCCATGGGTGCCCAGGTCAACAAGCTTCTCCTTGATCCGTCCTTCGACCTGATCCTGTCCATAGGTCAGGTAGTTCCTCACGAGGTCATAGGAATGGCCAACTACACCAAGAACATTTTCGTGGGTGTAGGCGGTTCTGATTTCATCAACAAGAGCCATTTCATCGGAGCTTCATATGGAATGGAGCGTATAATGGGACGTGCTTCATCTCCGGTCAGGGACGTATTCGAATATGCCAGGGTCAATTTCATCAAGGACCTGCCAATAGTGTACGTTCTTACGGTGCGCGCCAAGAACGAGCAGACCGGCGAGATGGAGACCCGCGGGCTTTTCGTCGGAGACGACTTCGAATGTTTCCAGAAGGCTGCCGAACTTTCTCTTGAGACCAACTTCATAATGGTCGACCGCGAGATCGACAAATGCATAGTCTGGCTCGATCCGGAGGAGTTCAAGAGTACCTGGCTCGGGAACAAGGCGGTTTACAGGACCAGGATGGCCCTGGCAGACAATGCCCAGCTTATCATCCTCGCGCCTGCGCTCAAGGAATTCGGTGAAGACAAGACCATTGACACCCTTATCCGCAAATACGGATACAAGGGGACCCCGCATACTCTTGAAGCTACCTCGGCAAATGAAGATTTGAAGGCTAACCTGGGGGCTTCGGCCCATCTGATCCACGGTTCTTCAGAGGGACGCTTCCGGATTATCTACTGTCCGGGACAGGACATGAGCCGTGAGGAAATCGAAGGAGTCGGATTTGAGTGGGGAGACCTTGACGAAATGATCCGCCGCTATAATCCCTCGGCCCTTTCGGACGGATGGAACCGTATGCCGGACGGAGAAGAGATCTACTATATATCGAATCCGGCGCTTGGCCTCTGGGCCTATCCTGAGCGCTTTAAAGACTGAAAGGCCGGATGAAGATCGTCTGTGACAACAAGATCCCGTTCCTTCGGGGCGTACTTGAACCTTATGCCGATGTGGTTTATCTGCCCGGCAAGGAAACTACCGCAGATGACCTTCGCGATGCAGATGCTGTAATAACCAGGACTCGGACCAAGTGCAATTCCGATTTGCTTGAAGGATCTGCCGTCAAGGTCATCGCTACCGCGACCATAGGTTTCGACCACATCGACACAAAGTGGTGTGAATCTCGCGGAATCATATGGAAGAATGCACCTGGATGCAATTCCCATTCGGTGAAGCAGTACATTTCCTCGGTGCTTTGCACTCTGCTGGGCCGCTTCGGCATGGATCCTGGCAAAATGACCCTCGGAGTTGTCGGGGTGGGAAATGTCGGCAGCAAGGTGGCGGACGTCGGAAGGGCCCTCGGCATGAAGGTCCTTCTGAATGACCCTCCCCGACAGCGGGCGGAAGGCCCCGATGCCTTCGTATCCCTCGACAGTCTGGTTGCACAAAGCGACATCATATCCCTCCATGTCCCTCTTTACAGGGAAGGGGAGGATGCGACCTGGCATCTTTTCGACAGCGGGCGGATCGCTTCTTTGAGACCGTCACAGATCCTCATCAACTCTTCCAGAGGTCCGGTGGTGGACAATGAAGCCCTCAAGGCCGCCCTTAAGTCCGGACTGATCCATGCTGCTGTCCTGGATGTGTGGGAAAGGGAACCGGATATAGACCGGGAACTGCTCGGCCTTCTCTCGGTAGCTACTCCGCATATAGCCGGATACAGTGCTGATGGAAAGGCAGCGGGGACGGCTGCGAGCGTCCGTACTGTAGCAGAGGTCCTGGGACTTCCGTTGACGGACTGGGCGCCTTCAGATGTGCCTCCTCCGGCCCAGACCCTGGATTTTACGGTAGATGCTTCGTGCCGTCCGCCTTTCGAAGTTATTTCCGAGGCCGTTTCCCATGCATATGACGTGATGGATGACGATGCTGCCCTCCGGGCCGCTCCCCAGGCTTTTGAGAAATTGCGCGGGGACTACCAGATCCGCAGGGAACCATCTGCATTCACTCTCCGTCTGCGCGGAGGTACTCCGGAGTTGTGTTCATCGCTCAGGCTGTTGGGTTTCAATGTAATCAGTCTGTGATTTATTTTAAGGATAATTCAAAATAATTCAGTATATTTACACAATATCGCATTTTTTATGACACCAGTATCTGACATAGGACTTATCGGTCTTGCCGTCATGGGTGAGAACCTGGTCCTCAACATGGAGAGCAAAGGTTTCCATGTAAGCGTTTTCAATCGTACAGTCGCCAAGGTTGACAAGTTCATCGAAGGTCGCGGCGCCGGAAAGAATATCTACGGAGCCCACAGCCTTGAGGATTTCGTAGCTTCCCTGAAGAGCCCCCGCAAGGTGTTCCTGATGGTAAAGGCAGGGTCGGCAGTCGATGATTTCATCGACAAGCTCATCCCGCTTCTGGATGAAGGTGACATCATCATCGACGGTGGCAATACCCACTTCCCGGACACGACGAGGCGTACTGCCTATGTCGAGAGCAAAGGACTGCTTTATGTCGGTACCGGAGTCTCGGGTGGAGAGGAAGGCGCCCTCCACGGTCCGTCCATGATGCCCGGCGGCTCTCCGGCAGCCTGGCCTTATGTGAAGCCTATTTTCCAGTCTATCTGCGCCAAGGTTGCAGACGGTACTCCCTGCTGCGACTGGGTAGGTGAAGGCGGAGCCGGACATTTCGTCAAGATGGTCCACAACGGTATCGAGTACGGAGACATCCAGCTCATATGCGAGTGCTACCAGATAATGAAGGACATCCTCGGAATGAGCAATTCCGAGATGCATGATGTCTTCGCCAAGTGGAACAAGGGAGACCTTGACAGCTATCTGATTGAAATCACACGTGACATCCTTAACAAGAAAGATGAGGATGGCAATTATGTCCTGGATTACATCCTGGATACCGCAGGGCAGAAGGGAACCGGCAAGTGGACGGCTATTTCCGCCCTGGATGCAGGCGTTCCGCTCACACTTATCGGAGAGGCTGTGTTCGCACGTTGCTTGTCCGCACAGAAGGATGAGAGGGTTGCTGCTTCTTCAATCCTCAAGGGACCTGCCCCCGTCCGTTTCGACGGTGACCGCGAGGCTTTCCTGGAGGACCTCCGCAATGCCCTCTTCGCCGCCAAGGTGGTTTCATATGCCCAGGGTTATACCTTGATGCGCGCCGCTGCCAAAGAATATGGCTGGAACCTGAACTATGGCGGAATCGCCTTGATGTGGAGGGGCGGCTGCATCATCCGCAGCGTATTCCTCGGCAAGATCAAGGAAGCGTTCGACAAGAATCCTGAAATTGCCAACATCCTGCTCGATCCTTATTTCAGCGAGAAGCTCGCTTCTGCACAGGACGGGTGGAGAAGGGTTCTCGCCGCTGCCATCACATCCGGCGTCCCGGCCCCGACTCTCTCGTCGGCCCTCGAGTATTATGACGGTTACCGTACGTCCAGGCTTCCTGCAAACCTGCTTCAGGCGCAGAGAGACTATTTCGGAGCCCATACATATGAAAGGACTGACCGTCCGCGCGGAGAGTTCTTCCACACCAACTGGACCGGTGAAGGCGGAGATACCGTTGCCGGAACTTACAACGCATGACATATATTAATCAACACTAAATCATATGAAATATTCATTTGACGATCTTAAGGGGCGCAACTGCGTCATCACTGGCGGTTTTGGAGTAATCGGTTACGCACTCTGCGAAGGTCTCGCTTCTGCCGGGGTGAATATGGCTGTCATCAGCCGTAGTGCCGGCAAGTCTCCCAAGGCTGAGGAAATCTCCAAGAAGTATGGTGTCAAGTGCATCGGCATTTCCGCCAGCACCCTTGACAAGGACGCACTTCTCGCAGCCCGTGACGAGGTCCACGAAAAACTCGGAAAGATTGATATCCTGATCAACTGCGCCGGCGGAAACTCTCCCAAGGCGACTTGCAAAGTTGAGCAGATGTCTGCCGGCGACGACCTGGCCGATTCATTCTACGGACTGGATATCAATGGTTTCAAGGATGTGTTCGACCTGAATTTCCAGGGCACCTTGCTTGCAACCATGATTTTCACCAAGGATATGATCGACGCAGGGAAGGGCAACGTGCTGAACATTTCTTCAATGAATTCAATCAGGCCCCTGACCAAGATCCCTGCTTATTCCGCAGCTAAGGGCGCCATCAACAACTTCACACAGTGGTATGCCGTCCACGTAGCCCAGATGGGTATCAGGTGCAACGCTATCGCTCCGGGATTCTTCCTGACAGACCAGAACCGTTTCCTGCTTACCGACGAGGCTACAGGGGAACTCAAGCCCAGGGGAAAGAAGATCATCGCCAACACCCCGACCCACAAGTTCGGAGAGCCCGAGGATCTCATCGGCGCAATGCTCTGGCTCCTGAGTGACATCTCCTCCTTCGTTACGGGTATTATCGTTCCTGTTGACGGAGGTTACAGTGCATTCGGCGGCGTTTAATCGGAACCTATTGTTTTATAAAACCATATTTTTTAAAAAATGATAACCAGAAGAGACTTTCTAAAGGATGTGGCAGTTGCATCAGCAGGTGTCGCATTCATGCCCGGGACTCTGGCCAGTGCCCAGTCCAAGACTACAACCAAGCCCAAAGGGGACAAGGTGAAGATCGCTTACATCGGTATCGGTAACAGGGGACAGCAGATCATCGACGAGTTTGCCAAGACCGGCATGGTCGATGTCGTTGCTCTCTGCGATGTCGATCTCGATGGAGATCAGTGCAAGAAGGTCCTCGGAATGTATCCGAAGGCCAAGAGATTCAGGGATTTCCGTGAGATGTTCGACAAATGCGGAAATGAGTTTGACGCAGTTGCCGCCGCAGTCCCCGATTTCGATCACTTCCCGATCGTGATGCTCTGCCTCAACCAGGGTAAGCACATCTACATCGAGAAACCGCTCTGCCGTACCTTCAATGAGGCTGAGCTCATCATGGCTTCCGCCCGCAGGCATCCCAACCTGGCCACTCAGATGGGTAACCAGGGCCACTCCGAGGGCAACTACTTCCAGATGAAAGCCTGGACAGAGGCCGGTCTTATCAAGGATGTCACTGACGTGACCGCCCATATGAACAATGACCGCCGCTGGCACAAGTTCGATTCCAATATGCACAAGCTTCCCGATCCGGAACCGCTTCCCGCAAATATGGATTGGGACACATGGCTTGGCGTCATCGGATGGCATGACTACAGCATCAAGTACCATCAGGGCAACTGGCGTTGCTGGTATGATATGGGTATGGGCGCCCTCGGTGACTGGGGAGCACACCTGTTCGACACGATTCACGAATTCCTCAAACTTGGTCTCCCGTATGAGGTTTCCCTGAAATACGCCAACGGACACAATGACTTCTTCTTCCCGTATTCATCTACCATCCTCTTCCGCTTCCCCTCTAGGGAAGGCATGCCGCCGCTCGATATTACCTGGTATGACGGTCTTGACAACCTCCCGCCGCTGCCCGACCATTATTGGGAGGCATCACGCGGACCGGCTGCCAATGTTCCGACAACCAACCAGGGCAACACCCAGAACAGGAGGCTCAGCCCCGGAAGGATCATCTACTCCAAGGACCTTATCTTCAGGGGAGGTTCCCACGGTACCACTCTGTCAATCGTCCCGAATGAGGCTGGTAAAGAGGCTATGAAGAATCTTCCCGAAGTTCCCCAGAGCCCGTCGAACCACTTCGAGAACTTCCTTCTCGCTTGCCAGGGCAAGGAGAAGACCCGTTCTCCGTTCGAAATCAGCGGTGTCCTCGCCCAGGTCTTCTGCCTCGGTGTAATTGCCCAGAGGCTGAACACCCAGCTCTTCTTCGATCCGCGTACAAAGCAGTTTACGAACAACGAATTCGCCAACGCTATGCTCGTCGGTCTTCCGCCGCGTAAGGGTTGGGAGCAGTTCTACAAGATGTAATTGATTTGCTTCTTAGATGAAGAAATTATTTACATTAATCGCCCTTGTACTTTGCGTGACAAGCGTTTCTGCCCAGGAGTGGACTTCTCTTTTCAATGGGAAGAACCTCAAGGGATGGACTCAGCTGAACGGCACTGCAAAGTACAAGGTCGTTGATAAAGCCATAGTTGGCGTTTCGACTGCCGGAAGTCCCAATTCATTCCTTTGCACCAACCAGAACTACGGAGATTTCATTCTCGAGTTCGAGGTCAAGATCGATGAAGGTCTTAATTCAGGTGTCCAGTTCCGCTCCCTGTCATTGAAGGACTACAACAATGGAAGGGTTCACGGATACCAGTTTGAACTCGACCCTTCAGCAAGGGCATGGACCGGAGGAATATATGACGAGGCCCGCAGGGGCTGGCTCTATCCTCTGACGGACAATCAGCCGGCACAGAAAGCTTACAGGCACAACGAGTGGAACAAGGCAAGGGTAGAGTGCATCGGTACTTCCATCAGGACTTTCGTCAATGGTGTTCCCTGCGCTGATGTTATCGACGACATGACCCTTTCAGGGTTCA
>JAEEGL014096733.1_pt1 | contig 17016 bp, 11 predicted proteins | sample 9134231 | NCBI WGS metagenome assembly JAEEGL01 (sample SAMN16246548, study PRJNA631951) | gut metagenome | biome: gut microbiome; feature: rumen; material: fiber-attached | host: Bos | place: Iran: Karaj | collected 2018-10
AAAGCTTATTACGTCTTACCTTACCGCGGCGTGTCACTTCAACCTTTTCCACGTTGGGCGAATGAAGCGGCCAGGTCTTCTCTACTCCTACACCGTTTGAAATCTTCCTTACCGTAAATGTCGCCCTTGCAGAATTACCGCCCTGCTTCTTAAGAACCGTGCCTTCAAAGATCTGTATTCTTTCCCTGTTACCCTCACGGATCTTGTTGTGCACCTTTACGGTATCACCTACGTTAAACTGAGGTACCTCCTGTCTCTTCTGCTCTTCTTCAATCTCCTTGATGATTTCAGCATTCATCTTTTTTTCCTCCTGTATTGTAAAAGTCCGACGTTCATGCTTTATCTGCAATGCTTCCATCTACATTCAGCAGCCTGGCAACGCAGGCTTTTTCATTGCATAGTGTATATCACACAAGCAGAGGACCATCAAAGTCTCGCAACCGCAATATGATACCACAGATTGCCTGTGAATATCAAGAAAAAAATCAGTATATCCCTCTCTCTTCCATATACTTCATATACAGATCCGGCCTTATTTCCTTTGTAACCCGCCTCATTTCGTGCATCCTGTAATTATCCACTTTCCCGTGGTCACCGGAAAGCAGTATATCCGGCACCTTCCTTCCATGCCATTCATCGGGTCTGGTATATTGCGGATATTCCAGAAGACCTCCGGTATTAAAAGACTCGGTTTCAGCGGATTCGTCATTCTTCAATACTCCGGGCACAAGTCTTGATACAGCGTCCATCACTACAAGCGCAGAAAGCTCGCCGCCGGTCAGGACATAATCGCCTATTGATATCCTGTCCGTTACGATCTCATCTATTACACGCTCATCTATGCCCTCATAATGCCCGCAAAGAAAGATAAGATCCTTCTCTTCAGAAAGCTCTTTTGCTTTCTCCTGTGAGAAGACTTCACCCACAGGGGTCATATATATTACCCTTATTGGTCTGCCGGCATATCCGTCTTCCGGATCGCTGCCTTTCTTTTCTTCCAGTCTTCTTAATGCCTCATTATATGCCTGATAAACAGGTTCGCACTGCATAAGCATTCCCGCTCCGCCGCCGTATGTATATCCGTCTATGGAACCATAGGAATTGGTGCTGTAGTTTCTTATATTCACGGTATCCAGCTCAATTATCCCTTCACCTGAAGCGCGGCCTGTGACACCGGTCTTAAATGCCGACTCCACCATGTCGGGAAATATTGTAAGCACTGTAAACCTCATGAGAACAACCCTTCCATGACATGGATCGTCATTATGCCGTTATCCACGTCGACTTTTTTCACACAGTCTTTTATCGCAGGAATAAGAACTGTTTTTCTGCTGTCCGGGTCTGTCTCGATCTCATATACGTCGTTAGCGCCGGTATGGAGTATCTTTGTGAGGACGCCTATTGCTTCCCCATCCTCCGATACTACCTCCATACCTAAAAGATCGGCTTCGTAATACTCATCCTTTCCGAGCTTCTGAGCTTCATCCCTGGGAACGCATACATATGCACCCTTGTATTTTTCAACTGCGTCTATCCCGTCTAATTCTTCGAATTTCAAAAGGGCCAGGTTCTTACTGAACCTGACCGATCTTATTGTTACGGGCAATTCTTCCTTAGGGGTCTTAAGTATCACGCTTTTAAGCTGTCTGAACCTTGTCTCCGGATCATCCGTAGTCGGATATACCTTTACCTCACCCTTAAGTCCGTGCGTGGACGTTATCTGTCCTACCGATAAAAGCTTATGCTTCTTCCTCATCGGCGATATCCACGTTTACATGCTTGTCGGTCTTCGTAGCCGCAGCCTTGACAACAGACCTTATTGCCTTGGCTATGCGTCCGGATCTACCGATAACCTTACCCATATCTTCTTTTGCAACGCGAAGCGTCACATTTATCTCCCTGCCGTTTTCCTCCTCGGTGACTACCACCTTATCGGGATTATCGACGAGAGCTCTGGCTATGGTTTCAACCAGTTCTTTCATGATAAACTCACCTCCATACTGTATACTTTATGTTCTTCACGGAGGATCTTACTTTGTGATGCCTGCGTTCTTAAAAAGCCTTGCAACCGTCTCAGTCGGCTGTGCGCCGTTCGCAAGCCATTTACGCGCCTCTTCCTCTTTAATCTTTACCTCTGCAGGCTCCTTTAAGGGATCATATGTACCGATCTCAGCAAGAGAGGTGCTCTGTGTTGTCCTTCTTGCATCTGAGACGATTATCCTGTAAAAGGGCGCCTTCTTTTTTCCGATTCTCTTAAGTCTGATCTTTACCATTGTTTTTTTTCCTCCGTAAAATAAATTATATTGGTTTTGACTTTATATAGCACAGTTGCTCCGCAGCTATGTTATAATTTTAGGTTTCTCATCATGTTCTGCATCTGCGCCATCTGCCCGAAGCGGCTTCTCTTTTTGCCTCCTCCGGTCATCTGCTTCATCATCTTGCTCATCTGCTCGAACTGCTTTACCAGACGGTTCACATGCATGATATCGACCCCCGAACCTTTGGCAATGCGGTTCTTGCGCTTAGGATTAAGCAGCTTGGGATCTTCGCGCTCTGCCGGGGTCATGCTCATTATAATGGCTTCATTCCGCTTCAGCATGCTCTCATCTATCTCAGGCAGGCCCTTGCCTCCCATGCCGAGCATCGATAACACGGATCCCATGCCGCCGAGCTTATTGACCTGCTTCATGGAGTCAAGATAATCATTAAAGGTAAACTTCCCCTTCTTCAGGCTTTCCGCCGCTTTTCTGGCATCCTCTTCATCGATAGCCTCTCCGGCTTTTTCTATGAGCGAAAGCACATCTCCCATGCCCAGGATACGGCTTGCCATCCTGTCGGGATAAAAAACATCAAAATCCTGCGGCTTCTCGCCGCTGGCTGCAAACATCACGGGCTTTCCCGTGACCGCCTTTACCGAAAGCGCTGCTCCGCCTCTGGTATCACCGTCAAGCTTTGTAAGGATCACTCCGTCTATGCCGACCTTCTCATCAAAGCCCGTGGCTACGTCTACGGCAGCCTGGCCTGTACCTGCGTCCACGACCAGCAATGTATCGTCTACATGTATCTTCTCCTTGATATCATGAAGCTCCTGCATCAAAGCCTCATCTATCTGCTGACGTCCCGCGGTATCCAGTATGACTACATCAAAATGATCTTTTCTTGCCTGATCCACGGCTGCTGCCGCTATATCAACGGGACTCTTATCCGTACCCATCTCGAAAACGGGCGCGTCAACCTTTTCCCCGTTTATCTTCAACTGCTCGATAGCGGCGGGTCTGTATACGTCAAGAGCCGCAAGCATGGTCTTTTTGCTTTTATTCTTCAGGTGAAGAGCAAGCTTTCCGCAGGTGGTCGTCTTACCGGCACCGTTAAGTCCTGCCATCATTATGACTGTCGGCTCGGGAGCGTTCGCAAAAGTAAGATTTGATGCCTCCGACCCCATAAGCTCCGTCATTTCTTCATTTACGAGCTTTATCACCTGCTGTCCGGGATTCAGGCCGTTCATGATATCGCTTCCGACAGCCTTTTCCTCGACGGATTTAGTGAACTGCTTAACCACCCTGAAGTTGACATCGGCTTCAAGAAGCGCCATGCGCACTTCTTTAAGCGCGGTCTTTACGTCATCCTCTGTCAGCGTTCCTTTGCTGCGAAGCTTCTTAAAAACATTCTGGAGTTTATCGCTAAGGCTCTCAAATGCCACTTATAAAACCTCTTCTATAGCGTCAGCTATATCCTTAAGCTTATCCTTGTCTATCTTCTTTTCATCAATCGCGGACCTGATGTCATCCGCATATTCTTTAAGGCGTCGTGACTTTTCAATAAGGCCGAGCTCCCTTTCATACTTCCTGAGCTTCTCATCGGTACGGTTCAGCGTATCCGATACAGCCTGTCTGGATATCCCCATCTCCTCAGCGATCTCAGCAAGGGACATGTCATCCACGGCACACGCCTCATATATCCTTTTATTCTTCTCACTTAAGAGTCCGCCGTAGTTATCGTACAGCAGTCCTCTTTCTATAAGCTTTTCCATGATGTTTTACACCGGGAAGTAATATATCAGAGTCAAAGAATGCTGTCAAGTTTTTTTCTTGACAGCATGTCTGTTCCGTGAACACCGTATTTTATGATACTAAACTGCCGGCTGCATTGTCCTCGAGCTTATTGACCGCGCTTGAAAGCATGAGCTTGATACGGTTGAGCTGATTTACTTCGGATGCTCCGGGATCGTAGTCTATCGCGACTATATTTGCTTCGGGATGAAGCTCGCGCACCCGCTTTATAACTCCCTTGCCTACCACATGATTAGGCAGGCACCCGAAGGGCTGTACGCATGCGACATTTGAAACGCCCGAGTGTATAAGCTCCATTATCTCTCCTGTAAGGAACCAGCCTTCTCCGGTCTGATTGCCGATGCTTACGATAGGACGCGCAAGATCCGCTATATCCGTGATCTTAGTATGGGGCGTGAAATGCTTTGAAGCTGCAAGCATCTTAGACGGAAAGCTCCTTAGCCTGTTTATCACCCAAATAAGGAACTTATTCAGTCTTTCGGCCTTCTTGGACTGTCCGAGATAATCTCCCTTATATACCTGATTGTAAAAGCTGTAGCCGAAGAAATCGATGAAATCAGGAACCACAACTTCCGCGCCTTCTGCCTCGAGGAGCTCTACGAGGTGATTATTCGCAGCCGGCATGTATTTCACAAGGATCTCTCCTACTATGCCGACCTTCGGCTTCACAACCCTCTCCTTTATCGGAAGCTCATCAAAGGAAGTGATTATCTTCCGGCAGAGCTTTTTATATTTACTATAAGATAAGCTGCCTGTAGCAAGGAAATCCTGCGCCTCTTTGAGCAGCGTCCTGTGAAGCATGTTCGCAGACCCCTTTGTTTTCTCATAGGGCCTCATTCTGTACAGGCACTTCATGAAAAGATCGCCTATCTCGGCGCCGTACAGCATCCTTATGACAAGCGAAGCGCTTAAGTGAAATCCCGGATTCGGCTCCAGGCCTACAGCATTTAAGGATATGACCGGTATCTGTTCCATGCCGGCTTTTTTAAGGGCGCGCCTTATAAATGCCACATAGTTCGTGGCACGGCAGCCTCCGCCGGTCTGGCTCATTATGACAGCGGTGCGGTCAAGGTCATATTCGCCGGAAAGCAGCGCCGACATGATCTGCCCTACTACCATCATCGACGGATAGCAGGCGTCATTATTGACGTATTTTAAGCCGACGTTCACCGCCTCGCGCCCGTCATTGTCCAGGAAAACGAAATTATATCCCGCTGCCTTTATGGCAGGCTCCAGCACCTCGAAATGTATGGGTGACATCTGCGGCGCGATGATCGTATAGCCCTTATCCTTCATCTCCTCAGTAAAGAGGACCCTCCTCTGATCCAGAGGGCGGATATCGCGTACAGCGCCCTTCATGTCACGGACACGCAGGGCTGCAAGAAGCGAACGTACTCTGATGCGCGCCGCCCCTAGATTGTTTACTTCATCTATCTTAAGGCAGGTATATATCTTCTCGCCGGTCTCCAGTATTTCCGCCACCTGATCGGTAGTGACCGCATCAAGTCCGCATCCGAAGGAATTAAGCTGTATCAGATCAACATCATCACGCTGCTTTACAAACTCCGCCGCGGCATAAAGCCTTGAATGGTACATCCACTGGTCTATTACCCTCAAAGGCCTTTCCACTTCTCCCAGATGCGAGACCGAATCCTCCGTAAGCACGGCAACCCTGTGAGAAGTGATGAGCTCAGGTATGCCGTGGTTTATCTCAGGATCTATATGGTAGGGTCTTCCTGCGAGCACTATACCCCTGGCCTTATTATCGCTTATCCACTTAAGAGCTTCTTCGCCCTTCTTCTGTATATCTTCCCTGGCTTTATCCTGTTCCTTCCATGCTTCAAACACAGCATTTATTATCTCCTGCGGATCCACCTCCGGCAGGGCTTCTATAAGCCTCGGATAGATGTCCTCAGGCGAATCAAAGGCTATGAAAGGATTTCTGAAATCAACGTTTTTCAGTTTCAGATCCTCCACATTATTCTTGATGTTCTCCGAGTAGGATGTGACTATGGGGCAGTTAAAATGATTTCCCGCATCCTTGAATTCATTTCTCTCATAGAATAACGACGGATAGAATATGAATTTAATACTATTATTGATAAGCCACTGTATATGCCCGTGGGCAAGCTTTGCCGGATAACACTCCGACTCTGACGGTATCGACTCTATGCCGAGCTCGTAAATCTTATGGCTTGCCTGTGGAGACAGTATCACCCTGTACCCAAGCTTCGTAAAGAATGTGAACCAGAAAGGATAATCCTCATACATGTTCAGGGCTCTCGGTATCCCTACCTCTCCCCGCGGAGCCTCATCTCCCTCCAGGGGCTGATATCCGAAGACGCGCTTCATCTTCCACTCGTAAAGATTGGGCACATCGGTATTTGACTTTGTCCGTCCCAGTCCCTTCTCACAGCGGTTTCCCGAGATAAATGTGCGTCCGCCCGTAAAGCGGTTTATTGTGAGACGGCAGTTATTCGTACAGCCCTGGCACTTGGTCATGGAGGTTGTAAACTGCAGCTTTCTGATATCATTTATCGAAAGCATGGAGGACGGAGCTTCACCGGCATGTCTTTCTTTTGCAATAAGCGCGGCTCCGAAAGCTCCCATGATGCCCGCGATATCGGGACGCACCACCTCGACTCCCGCTATTCGCTCAAGGGACCTTAAGACCGCATTATTATAAAATGTGCCGCCCTGGACCACTATGACTCTTCCGAGCTCTTCGGCATCGGAAACCTTTATGACCTTAAACAGGGCATTCTTTATGACCGAATATGCAAGGCCCGCAGAAATATCATCCACGCCTGCCCCTTCTTTCTGAGCCTGCTTAACCTTGGAATTCATAAAAACGGTACAGCGCGTGCCGAGATCGATCGGATGAGGCGCAAAAAGCGCGGCTTCCGCAAAATCCTCCACGGACATATTCAGTGACTTCGCAAATGTCTCCAGGAAAGAACCGCAGCCCGAAGAACAGGCTTCATTCAGCATGACAGAGTCTACTGTACAGTTCTTTATCCTGATGCATTTCATATCCTGGCCACCGATATCAAGGATGCAGTCCACATCCGGACGGAAGTGAGCTGCAGCATAATAATGGGCAACGGTCTCCACCTCGCCCTCATCAAGCTGAAGGGCGGACTTTATCAGCGCCTCTCCGTATCCCGTGGAGCAGGCCCCCGCTATCGTCACCGTATCGGGCTTTTTATCATATATCTCCTTTATGGACTCTATCGCGGTCATCAAAGGAGAGCCGTTATTATTTGAATAAAATGAATATAGCAGATCCCCCTCTTCCGAGATCAGGGCGCATTTTGTCGTGGTGGATCCTGCATCTATTCCAAGATATGCCTTTCCCTTATATGAAGACAGGGAAGCTTTCCTGACCTTTGCCCTGTCATGACGGCTTTTAAATTCTTCATAAGCCTTTTCATCGGCAAACAAAGGTTCCATCCTCTCCACTTCAAACTCAAGATGGATCGGCGTCTTTAATACATCCACTAAAGATGAAAGGGGTCTTTTGTATTCATCGTCATGATTCATGGCAGAACCGATGGCAGCAAAAAGATGTGAATTATCGGGAATAATGGCATGCTCGTCATCGAGCTTTAAGGTCCTGATAAAAGCATTCCTCAATTCAGGAAGAAAATGCAGCGGTCCTCCCAGGAATGCTACATGCCCTCTTATGGGTTTTCCGCAGGCAAGTCCGGATATGGTCTGATTGACAACAGCCTGGAAAATTGAAGCTGCCAGATCCTCCTTCCTGGCGCCCTCATTTATAAGGGGCTGGATATCCGATTTGGCAAACACCCCGCAGCGGGCTGCTATCGTATACATGGAGCTGTAATCCTTGGCAAGCTCATTAAGGCCTGTGGCATCTGTCTGCAAAAGGGAGGCCATCTGATCTATAAAGGATCCGGTGCCTCCGGCGCATATGCCGTTCATGCGCTGCTCTACATTGCCATCCTCAAAATATATGATCTTGGCATCCTCTCCGCCGAGCTCGATAGCCACATCCGTTTTAGGAGCATAATGCTTTAAGGCTGCCGCGACAGCTACGACCTCCTGGGTAAACGGGACATTTAAGGCGTTTGCCAAGGTCAGTCCTCCGGAACCCGTGATCACGGGAGACACATCCACATCCCCTGCGACGCCGAAAGCATCCTCTATAAGGTCGGACAGTGTTTCTTTTATATTAGCGAAGTGCCTGCGATAGTCTGAAAAAACGAGATTCATATCCTCATCCATCAGCGCTACCTTAACGGTAGTAGAGCCTATATCTATACCAAGCATGTATTTCTTTTCCATAAATCTTTACCTTTACAAATGATACGACACTAAATCAGGCGTCGATTACTATATCATAAAACCCGGAGGCTTTGAAATTGGACAGAATAAGAACAGTGTCGCAATGTCAAAGCGCTGCCGCTATCGATACTCCGGTTTTTTCGTTATACGGGATCAGGGTTGCCTGGACGGCGTGATAGAGATCTGACTTTCCGGGCCATACCGTTCCTATGACCTTATTGTTCCTGTCCATCTGATGGAACCATGAGCCGTTAACATGGTCAACGACACTGTCATCCAGATATTCCATAAACATCCGGTAATCTCCGGCATACCTGTCTTTTCCGGTCACACGGTAAAGAACAGCTGAAGTATTTATCGCCTCGGCAAGAGTCCAGTGCATGCGGTCGTGTACCACAGGGCGTCCATCCCAGTCAGTGGTATAGCAAAGCCCCTTTGCCCCGTCAACAGCCCAGGCATCGTCTACGGCTCGGCAATATAATTTTTCGGCAGACTCCGTATACTGCTTTACTGCCTCCATATCATCATAGGCCGAAAAAGCCCACTGAGTGATTAGCCTTGACCACTCTATGCCGTGTCCCGGAGTAGCTCCGTAAGGCTTAAACGGATCGTCCGGCTTATCTTTATTGCAATCTTTATCCGGTATCCAGTCCTTTGTGTAATGCTCAGGGATGCGCCACCGGTTATCACGAGCCCAGCTTATGACATGATCTATGATCCGTCCCGCCCTCTTACGGTATTCATCCTGTCCGAGCACATCAGCCGCTGCAAGGAAGGCCTCTACGCTGTGCATATTGGCATTGATGCCCCGGTAATCCGAAAGATTCTTAAATCCAGTATCCCACGTATCCGCGGCAAGACCCCTGTCTTCTTCCCAGAAATATCTGTCATATACCGAAAGAGCCTCATTCAAAAGATCCTCTGCTCCGTCGATTCCAGCCAGCATCGCAGACGAAGCCGCCAGTATCACAAAAGCATGAGCATAGCATTGCTTTGAAGGCAGTATGCTTCCTGAAGCTTCAATGCCTGCATACCAGCCTCCGTTATCATCATCATGAAGTTCGCCTGTAAGGCCGCGTACAGCCGCGCAGGCAAGCTCTTTGCTGCCACTCCGCCCGAGCAATGCCCCCATGCTGTACACGTGCGCCATACGGCATGTGATCCATGTCTCACGGGGCCTGTCCTTCCATGGGGCACCGTCATCCCCGAGATAATAAGCTCCACCGCCCGGAGAGGCAAAGTCCTTTCCGAATGCAAATAAAGAATCCCTGAGTTCTGTCAGGAATTCTTTGTTTTCTTTTGTATCGATCTTATATTTATTCATGATTTTTACCACAGGACTTCGGCAGGCCGCTGCATCTTCTTAAGCGACAGCTTATAGAGATATCAGCTCTCTCACCTCATCGGGCTCAGGCATTACTCTCAATGCGCCGCGTCTTGTGGTGATAATGGAGGCTGCGCCGTTCGCAAAGGCCAGCATCTCACTAAGATCCGCCTCAGACAGCCCTTCCAGTCCCTTTTCCAATATAAAATGCAGTATGCATCCGCCGAAAGTATCTCCGGCTCCGGTTGTCTCTATAGTGTTTTCCTGCAGGAAGGGCGGTGCTTCGACCATCAGGAAATCAGAGCCTCCCCTGCCCTTCTTATAATAAGCGCGGCTTCCGTTTTTCCCCAGCGACACGGTAATGAGCGGGATGTCAAACTTCCCATATATATGCTTTATGCCCTCGGTATAGTCGTCTTTCCCCGTAAGCCACTGTATCTCATTGTCCGAGATCTTTAATATGTCGCAGAATTCAAGCCCTTTTAATATCTGCTCCTTTGCTGTATCCATACTGTCCCACAAAGGCTCCCTCAGGTTCGGATCAAAGGAGATCAGCGCGCCCGCATCCTTTGCGGTCTTAACTGCATGAAGAGTAGCTTCCCTTACGCCTTCATGCGTCATGGACAAGGTTCCGAAATGGAAAATCCTTGCTTTTTTTATAAGATCATCATTTATTTCGCTTTTTTCGAGCATCATATCAGCGCCCGGATTACGGTAAAATGAAAAATCCCTGTCCCCGTCTTCAAAGGTTTTGACAAAAGCAAGAGTGGTCCGGACATTGCTGTCTGTTACAAGCCCTCTTGTATCAATGCCGAGTTCTTCAAGAACTCCCTTAAGCTCATGTCCGAATATATCATCGCCGACCTTGCCTATAAAACCTACACTGTGGCCGAATTTTTTAAGCATTGCAAGCACATTGCAGGGCGCTCCGCCCGGATTTGCTTCATAAAGCGCATTTCCCTGGCTTGATTTCCCATTATTTGTCATGTCTATCAGAAGTTCGCCTAACGCGACTACGTCGAATTCCTTCTCAGTTTCCATTGCATATCTCCCAGGATCCTTCAGATCTTTACAGCCTTCATTTCTTTCTTATTCTCATACATCAGCTGATCCGCGCGCCTAAAGACATTATCAACGCCGGTGTCACGGTCCCTGTCAAATACCGCGACTCCGATGGCAGCTGATATCTTCTCCCAGGGTTCGATGCTCGGATCTTCCTCAAGCATTTCAAGATTCGTATTGAAATCGTCTATCAGCTCTTCCCGGTTTTCATAGTCATGGTTCTTAAGGATGACAACGAATTCGTCTCCCCCGATGCGGAATACCGGTGAATGCTCAAACACATGGCATACTATATAGCAAAGCTTTTTTATCGCGGCATTTCCCTGTTCATGACCGTAAGTGTAATTTATCCTTTTCAGGAAATTAAGGTCTATCATAGCTATGCCGAAATCAGTATATCCGTCAGCAAGGTCCCATTCCAGCTTCTGGACTTCCCTCTCATACGCAGTGCGGTTCCTGATACCCGTAAGCGCGTCCCTATGGGCAAGGTCAGACATCCTTGCAGAATTGCTCTTCTCGTCCGCGAGCTCTGCATTTACCTTTACAAGGGACTTGATATAGTTCTCTATCTCAACGATCATGGATACTATCTCTTCTGAAAGGGATGTTATCTCGTCCTGTCCTTTGATATTCTGCTCTATCTCATGCGCGACAGCCGCATCCTTGGAAGATGAATATTTCTTTACGCTGGATTCCAGGCTTACTATCTTCGCGATATAGTTCCTGTTTATGTATGCAATCGCAGCAGCCAGGCAAAGGATAAGGACCACAGCTATGATCCCCATCTGCCTGAGGGTATTCTTCAGGATCTCGCCGTTTACGTCTGCGATATCCACCTCTGAAACCGCAAGGCCGACCTTTTCATGATCGATCCATACCGGAACATAATATGAATAAGTATCGCCCCAGTTATTATGCCATACCTTATAACCATTCTGGGGCTCGCCGCTCTCCCAGGTCTTCCACAATATCTGATGGTCCGCCTTGGGATTATGATACTCATCACAAAGATACATATACTCATCCTCATCACCCTGGGGATGGTCTATATTATTAGGATCGTGATCCTCCTCAAGGTACTGTAAATGCTTTGCCCTCGAAGTCCTCACTCCGTCTATCATATATACGTTGGATTCCTGCTCCTCATCCGGAACAAGGAAATAGGTATAGGGAAGGTTAAAATCGGCCCTTGCCTGTTCAAAAGTAAGCAGCCAGTACAGATGCGTATAGATGAACCAGGCCTTCTTCACATCATCGTCAAGCTCATCATATGAAACATCGACTCCAAGGGTTTTCCCGGGATATCTCTCAGCAAAAAGCTTCTCGAATTCCGTCTCATAGCTGGTGTAATCGTACGCATCCATCGGGATGTCGACATCGGCATAATGCTCTTCATAATACTTCTTGTATTCCAGGAAGTCTTCGCCATCAGCTTCTATGAGGCTTGCCAGATATGAAGCCACATTGGTGATATTCCTCTGGCACTGCTTCCTGTAGATGCTCATCTGGCTCAGATAAGTAGTCACACCTGTAAGGATCAGTGTAACGATCAGGAATATCTCGAATACTATACCGAGCTTGAATCCAAGGCCTCCGCGGCGCTTCACCGTACCGCCCCCTGATAAATCACTGTTTCCCATAAATAAACAACCTCAAAAACTCCCCAAATTGATAGTAGTATTCTATCATATACATTGAAAGGTGCATAGTAACAGAAACGATCAATCCTGTTTCGTATCTTCAGCTTCCTTATCTTCCGCTTCCGCAGATCCTTCCGTATTCGCGGTTTCCGCAGTTTCCTCAGTTTCTGCAGTTTCTGCAGTTTCCTTGGTTTCTCCAGATCCTTCTGACCCTGTAGCTTCTTCTGCCTCTTCTGACCCTTCAGCCCCGTCTCCTTCAGGTTCCTCAAGCTTCTTCTTAAGCATCTCTTTTGCCTTCTCAAGCTCTTCAGGAGTACCGAACGACATATACTCATCCACTCCGAAGACCTTGACCTTCCGGCCGATGCTTATGATCTCATTGAAGATGCCGCTCATATAGAACTCGTTATAAGGACAGTTCTTGATATACCTGTGCGCCATGTCAAGGAATAAGGATGCGCTTGAGAAGCCGTATGACCCGGTTATGGCAGTATCGCTGATAACCTCCTTCTCAGCCGTCTTCTCTGCATATCCGTCCTCTTTAAGCTTCACATAGCTGTATATATCCTTATCTGACTTAAAGGTAAGCAATGTGGCATCCGCGCCGAACGCACCGCTCCCGTAGAAATCGTACATTGCCTGCGAAGTGAAAAGCAGGTCGCAGTCCGTAAATATGACAGGAAGGTCATTATGTATGACCTTGGCTCCTTCCATGGCAGTCATGACCGCGCCCGGAAGCACCTTGGGAAGGGTCACTATCCTTGCCTCAGGATAATACTCATGTATCTTCTCATCTATCTGGAACTTGTCTATATGCTCCCTGAGCACGACAAATATAAGCCTTTCCACCCTGACATGTCCGACAAGGGAGTCCACAGCGCGTTTGAAGAAAGGCTCTCCTTCAAGCTCTATAAGAGGCTTGGGACATTCAAACCCTTCCTCGGAGAATCTGGTACCTGCGCCGCCCATAGGGAATACAAGGTTTACTTTAGCATTTGCCTTTTCCCTCTCGAGGAACATCTTCTCCTGGTCTACAACCTTCTGCTCAAGCTTCTTCCGGCGTTTAGCCTGCTTTGCCGTAACCTTGGCCCTTCTGGTGTCAAGAAGCAGATAGAATGTAGGCAGCAATATGAGCGTGAGTACCGTAGAAGCAGCCAGTCCTCCGACTATGACGGCGGCCATGCCCTGCATGACCATGGCATCCTTGGACATTCCCAGGGCTACAGGGATCATCGCCATAACCGTAGTCAGCGTCGTCATGAGAATGGGACGGAGCCTTCCCTTTCCGGCATCCACCAAGGCCTCGGCTGTCTCCATCCCGGCTTTTTGATTCTGTATCGTCATATCAATGAGTATGATACCGTTATTAACGACTATGCCCGCCAGCATCAGTACGCCCATAAGGGAAACCATTGAAAGCTTTATGTTCATCGCAAGCAGGAAAAGTATCGAACCTACTCCCGCAAAGGGAACGCAGAGCATGATGAGCAGCGCGTTCACCACTGATTCAAACTGGACGGCCATGATAAAGAACACAAGGAATATCGCTATGAATATCGCCTTGGCAAGAGCCGTAAATTCCTCGTTCATCATCTCAGACATGGCATCTTCAAGAATGAACACATCCGGATCAGTCATGACTTCATCCACTTCTTTCTGGAGCACCTCTGCTATGTCATCACGGGTTTCTGCCGTCATTGTAGCTATTATCTGGTCCCCATAAAATCCGTCCTGACGCTTCAGCGACTCCGGCGCGGATTCAAACTTCACACGCCCCACCTCGCTCAAAGGAACCGATACTCCCTTTGAATTCGTAAAGGTCATGGACTCCACATCGCTTATGCTTTTGTAATAATCATCCGGGAATTTTACGGTAACGTCATATTTCTTTTTATCTATCGTAACCTCTGTTCCCTTAGACCCCGCCATATTGTTGTAAACGAGATTTGCAAGCTCCTTTGCCGAAAATCCCTTCGCTGATGCCATGACAGGATCGATATCGACCATGGCTTTGGCGCCGGCATCACTGAAGTCGGATTTTACGAAAAGGACTCCGTCCGTATCTTTAAGGATCTGTACGATCTCCTTTGATTTAGCCTTAAGCTTATCCATATCGGCGCTGGCTATGTCAAACTCCTGTGTGCTCACCTGCGAAATGCTTCCCATGCCCATGGTAGAGCCTGCAGCTACTTCAACATCGCAGTTATTTGAAAAATCCTGAAGCTCAACATTCCAATTGTCTACTATATCCTGCGTTGAAAGATCCGCATCATCGGATCTATAGGCACTGATGGATGCCTGCGAATATGTCTTTTCTATAGCGGTCGAATAATTCTTGATCACTCCGGAATCCGCAATGTACTTCTCGATCTGGGCTACCGTATCATCCATTGCATCAATATCAAGATTCGGCCTGAACTTTACCGTTACATTTACTATCCCTTCATCTGTTCCCGACATCAGCTCCATTTTAAGGAATGTGGCCAGAAAGCCTGTAAGCGCCAGCATCAGTATGGCAACAAGCAATACGCTCTTCTTCCACTTAAGGGCAAACCTTAAGACCCTGACATAGCGCTTTGAGAGCCACTTCAGTATGCGGTTTGTTATTATCTCACGCCTCTCTACCGGCTTGTATGAAGCAAAGCAGAGCGGGATGAGCGTGATGGCCGCGAAAAGGGATGCCAACAGTGCGAATATGATGGTGAATCCAAGAGGCTTGAACATCTGTCCGGAAAGCCCCTTCATAACGGATAACGGCACATAAACAATGACGGTGGTCAACGTTGATCCGATAACGGCATTTACGACAACGGAGGTTCCCTCGAAAGCAGCATCCTTAAACGAAAGCCCCGCCTGATGCTTCCTGAAACACATCTCTATAACGACAACCGCGTTATCTGTCATCATTCCAATAGCGATGATAAGGGCAGCCATCGTCACGATATCCAGCGCAAGCCCTGCCAGATGCATGCAGACTACTGTTGCCATTATGGAAATGGGCATAGTGGATCCGACGATAAGTGATCCCTTGATATCCCCAAAGAATATGAAGATTATGAACATCGCAAGAAGTATTGCTTCTACGACTGTTACGCCTACGCTTTTTAAGGTCTTAAGGATGGTATCCGCGCTGTCATCGACCACCACGATCTCAAGCTGGGGATTCTTTTCCCTCAGCTTTTCAAGGACAGGCTTGACCTGTCTTGAAAGCGTCACTGCCGACGCGGACTGCTTTCTCTTCAGGCCTATGCTGACGTTGCTTTTTCCCATGTACCGGGAAAGCTCGTTCTTGTCAGATACTCCATAGCTGACCTTCGCAACATCGTTCAGGTGTATAACCTGCCCTTTTGAGGTTGTTATGGGTATCTGTTCGATAAGGGATATGTTATCGTATTTGACCTGCGCAGAAAGCGGTATCGACTGATCTCCGTAGTCGGCATTACCCGCAGGCGTGGAAAAGTTTACCGCTCCGATTGCCGAAGCTATGCCCGGGATAGTAAGCCCGTATTGGCTCATGTACTCGGGATTGACCTGGACCCTTATATATTTCTCATCACCGCCGCTGGCTTTCGCCTGGGCAAGCGTGCTTACCTTCTTTAATTCCGGAAGTATATTCTGATCGACCTCCGCGCGGACATCAATATTATCCGATGTACCTGTAACAGACAGTGTGATGTCGTCTGCCGCATTGGTATCCATCTCGTAAATGGTATAGTCCTTTACGCCTGAAGGGAAAGATGCTTTTTTCTGGTCCACAGCCTCTTTCACTTCATTGTAGGCCTTATCCATGTCCTTGCCGTATTCAAACTGCATAAAGACGACCGACTGTCCCTCGGTAGACTCACACTGCGTCATCTTGAGGCCCGCAAGGCTTTCAACGGCACTGTCTATCTTTTCCGTCACGAGCTCATCCACGTCCTCGGGAGTAGCTCCGGGATAAGGCGTGACCACCGCCATCATCGGGACCGACATGTTCGGCAGGTATTTCAAGGTGATGGATATCATCGCATTGGCAAAAAACACCACCAGCGCTATGATCGTGACGATCACGGCAACAGGTCTGTCAAGAACGCTTTTTATCAAATTCTTCATTACTGCTCCCCGGCTCCTGCCGCTATCATCGCGTCTTCACTTTTTTCCGTTGCAGGCTCCGTTACCACCATCGGGCCTGAGGGTGCCTTAGCAGGAGCAAGCGTCTCCTCTGCCGCTTTCGCGCCTGTATCCGCGACCTTAAGTTCAGTACCGTCACGAAGGCTTCCGGACCAGGTAACTATTACCTTCGCGTCTGCCGTCAGACCATCCGTGATCTCCACGCTTTCATCATCTGAAAGCCCTGTCGTGACATCAAGGCGCTTTGCGACACCGTTGTTATCTACATAAAGATATGCCTGCTCACCGTCATAATAAACGGCATTTATCGGCACTGTCAGAGCCTTGTCGGCTCTTCGCGTTATTGTCTTTATCGATACGCTCAATCCCGAGAGAAGCGTTCCTGCAGCTGCGGGATCCGCTACCGTGACCTCCACCTTGAAAAGCCCCGTTCCGGAATCGACCGTATCATACACATTAAGGATCTTGCCGTTATAATCAGTCCCGTTCTTCGTGACTATCA
>JAEEGL014551177.1_pt1 | contig 17016 bp, 15 predicted proteins | sample 9134231 | NCBI WGS metagenome assembly JAEEGL01 (sample SAMN16246548, study PRJNA631951) | gut metagenome | biome: gut microbiome; feature: rumen; material: fiber-attached | host: Bos | place: Iran: Karaj | collected 2018-10
GAGGGCGCGACGAGATTCTGACGATGTATCTGCAGTATGCTGCGCAAGCGAACAACTGGGATTTGGTGGACTTGTCTGTCCATAAGATTCTCGGCCACTGGTTGTTGCTGCCCACAAATCAAGGTCCCCATCCCGACCTTCCTCCCATAGGGGAAAGGGATTCTCTTCAGATTGCCTATAAGCGGCAAGTGCTCGATGAGCTGGCGCAGAGCGACAATCTCTGGAAGCAGCGCATGAGCATGGTGTGCACTTGGAAGACTTCGCAGATGGGCGACCCGTCGTGGTGCCTGCGCTATGCGAGGATTCATCTGCATCATCCGCACGACCTGATGCACAAGGCGGTGGGTTGGATGCTTCGCGAGATGGGGAAGCGGTGTTCGATGGATTTGCTTCGCGACTTCCTTCGTCAGCATGTCCACGAGATGCCGCGCACCATGCTTCGCTATGCTATCGAGAAGATGCCGGAACAGGAACGGAAAGAGTGGATGAGCCGATGAAGTGGATTCGCAATATATGGCATCTGTACTATGACGGGTTCCGCAGCATGACGCTGGGGCGCACGCTCTGGACTGTCATACTCGTCAAACTGTTCATCATCTTCGTTGTCCTAAAACTTTTCTTCTTTCCAAATTATATAAAGGAACACGCACGCGAGGGGCAGGAGGCGGAGTTTGTTTCCGAGCAACTCCTAAAACCCTGACCTCACGACCTCAAACCTCATAACCTCACACACTATGATACACTTACTAAACATCGACTTAGCAGCGGTGGATTGGGCAAGGGCCCAGTTCGCCCTCACCGCCATCTATCATTGGCTGTTCGTTCCCTTGACCCTCGGTTTGGCTGTGGTCATGGGCATCATGGAAACGCAGTACTATCGCACGGGCCAGGCGTTTTGGAAAGAGACCGCAAAGTTCTGGCAACGCCTCTTCGGCATTAACTTTGCGATGGGCGTGGCCACGGGTATTATCCTGGAATTCGAGTTCGGCACCAATTGGAGCAACTACTCCTACCTTGTGGGCGATATCTTCGGTGCACCATTGGCTGTGGAGGGCATCGTGGCGTTCTTCATGGAATCCACCTTCGTGGCCGTCATGTTCTTCGGGTGGAACAAGGTGTCGAAGGGCTTCCACCTGGCTTCCACTTGGCTCACAGGTTTGGGCGCCACCATATCGGCCTGGTGGATTCTGGTGGCCAACTCGTGGATGCAACATCCTGTGGGACAGGCCTTCAACCCCGAGACCGTCCGCAACGAGATGACCAGCTTTGCGGACGTGGCGCTGTCGCCTGTGGCTGTCGATAAGTTTGTGCACACGGTATTGTCGGCTTGGGTGCTGGGCGCCGTGTTCGTGGTGGGTGTCTCGAGTTGGTATCTGCTCAAGCAACGTCACATCGCGTTTGCCCGCAAGAGTCTTCGCGTGGGTGCCATCTTCGGGCTCATCTCCTCGGCACTGATTATGCTCTCCGGCCACCATTCGGCTTACACGGTGGCGCAGACGCAGCCCATGAAACTGGCGGCAATGGAGGCACTTTATAAAGGAGGCACCGACCAGCCGCTGACCATTATTGCAGGCATCAACCCCTTCCGGCAACCCGACTTCGAGACCACGGACGAGCCGCCCTTGAAGCTTGCCGTACCATACGCCCTCTCGTTCCTGGCTACCAACGACGTAAACGGCTATGTGCCTGGCATTCGTGATATTCTGGACGGCTATACGAAGGCGGATGGTAGCGTAGAGCCGTCGCTGAACGAGAAGATACATCGCGGACAAAGTGCTATCGCCGCCCTGCAGGCCTATCGCAAGGCCAAAGCAGAGGGTGCAGACGAGGCAACGCTAAGCCCGATACTCTCAGATCTAAACGCCAATATGCCTTACTTCGGGTATGGCTATGTGAAGGACCGCGCACAAGTGGTGCCCTATATCCCCGTCTGCTTCTATGCCTTCCGCATCATGGTGGGCGGCGGCTGTTTGTTTGTGCTGCTGTTTTTGTTAAATATCATCCAGCCCCGCCTCTCATCCCTTCGGGGGAGATGGAGGGAGGCTTTGCTTTGGCTATCTATCCTCTGTATCCCCATTGCCTATATCGTCAGCGAGGCAGGGTGGCTGGTTGCAGAGTTTGGACGCCAGCCTTGGACCATTCAGGACATGCTGCCCACTTGGGTGGGAGTAAGCGAGTTGGGGGCGTCGGCCGTCATGCTCACCTTCTTCCTCTTCCTCGTTCTGTTCACCACGCTGCTGGCCGTAGAGATAAGTATCATGTGTAAAGCAATTAAGAAAGGACCACAATTATGACATACGCATTTCTTCAGCACTACTGGTGCTTCGTCGTTGCTCTGCTGGCAGCATTGCTCGTCTTCCTAATGTTCGTGCAGGGTGCCAACTCGCTCATCTTCACCATCGGCAAGACGGTGGATGAGCGCCGACTCGTCGTGAATGCCACGGGGCGCAAGTGGGAATTCACCTTCACCACCCTTGTCACCTTTGGTGGGGCCTTCTTCGCCTCCTATCCGCTGTTCTATTCCACCAGCTTTGGCGGAGCCTACTGGCTGTGGATGATTATCCTCTTCTCGTTTGTCCTGCAGGCGGTGAGCTATGAGTTCCAGAACAAGCTTGGCAACCTACTGGGGGCCAAGACATTCCAATGGCTGCTTGTCCTGAACGGCATACTGGGTCCGCTGCTCTTGGGCGGTGCTGTGGCCACGTTCTTCACGGGCTCCAACTTCATCATTAACTGGGATTCCTTCCCCCTCGGGGGAAACGAAGGGGGGCTGAGCCGTTGGGCCAACGCCTCTCATGGCCTTGACGCCCTGCTGAATCCTTGGAATCTTGTCTTAGGTCTGGCCATCTTCTTCTTGGCGCGCATCTTGGGATGCCTCTACATCCATAAGCAGGTGGAAGACAAACTGCTGAACAATCACGACCAGATTCTCCAACCCCTGTGGCGCAGTACCATTCTGTTCCTCGGGCTGTTCCTTGCCTTCTTAGGACACATCCTCACCTGCAAAGGCTATGCCTACGACCCCGCCACGGGTGTCATCTTCATGGAACCCTACAAGTATCTGCACAATCTCATCCAGATGTGGCCGCTCCTGGTCGTGTTGCTCATTGGCGTGGTGTTCGTCCTGTTCGGTATCCTGTGGTCGCTGTGCCACAAGGAATGGAAGCGTGGGTTCTGGGTGACGGGCTTCGGCACTGTGGTCACCGTGCTGGTGCTGCTGTTGCTCACCGCCTGGAACAATACCGCCTACTATCCCTCGACGGCTGACCTGCAGTCGTCCCTCACGATGCAAAACTCCTCGAGCAGCGAGTTCACCCTGCGCACCATGTTCTGGGTTTCCCTGCTCATCCCCTTTGTGCTTGCCTACATCGTCTATGCTTGGCGGGCCATCGACAAGAAGGTGCTGACGCTGGACGAGATTAACGACGAGCACGCGTATTAGATGATGTCTTATCTGAACACCGAGAATCTGGCGCGCAGCAAGGACGGGGTGGAGTATCATCCGCTCCGTCCTTTCCTGCCCGAGAATGCCAAGGTGCTGTTTCTTGGCAGTTTCCCGCCTCAGCGCAAGCGGTGGTGCATGGACTTATATTATCCGAACTTCATCCATGACCACTGGAGAATTGAGGGGCAGGTGTTCTTTGGCGACAAGCACCATTTTGTGGATGCCGAGAACAAGCGCTTTAAGCTCGATGAGATTGTGGCCTTCTGCAAGGAGAAGGGACTTGCTTTCTTCGACACCTCCACCGCCATCCGCCGTTTGCAGGACAACGCCTCAGACAAGTTCCTCGAGGTGGTGGAACCGACGGACATCCCGGCCTTGCTTTCTCGCTTGCCGAACTGCCGCGCCATCGTCACCACGGGCGAGAAAGCGACAGACACCATTTGCGCCTCGCTGCACATCCCGGAGATGCCCAAGGTGGGCACATGCGTCGAGGTTCCCCTCGCTCATGGGGGAGAGGCGCTTTCCCTCTATCGCCTGCCGTCCTCTTCCCGTGCCTATCCTTTGTCCTTCGACAAGAAGGTGGAGGCATATAGGAAGATGTTTGATGCGGTGAAAATATACTAATCTGCTGCAAAATTTGGTGCATTCGACAAATTGCCGTAACTTTGCAGCCAACGTGGGGAGTCGTTCCCTACATTATTATATATATAAGACGAAAGAAGACTATGCCACAGATTTCCGTGCGCGGCACCGAGATGCCCGAATCGCCCATCCGCAAGCTGGCTCCTCTGGCTTATGCAGCCAAGGATAGGGGAGTGCATGTGTTTCACTTGAACATCGGTCAGCCCGACCTTCCCACTCCGCGAGCGGCGCTTGAGGCAATTCGTAATTTCGACCGCAACGTGCTGGAATACAGTCCGAGTCAGGGCTATCGGAGCTACCGCAAGAAACTCGTGGGATACTATGCCAAGTATAACATTCAGCTTGAGGCGGATGACATCATCATCACAAGCGGCGGCAGCGAGGCCGTGCTCTTCTCGTTCCTTGCCTGCCTGAACCCCGGCGATGAGATTATCGTGCCCGAGCCGGCATACGCCAACTACATGGCATTCGCCATCTCGGCAGGCGCCGTTATCCGCACCATTGCCACCACCATCGAGGAAGGCTTCTCGCTGCCTAAGGTGGAGAAGTTCGAGGAACTCATCAACGAGCGCACTCGGGCCATCCTTATCTGCAACCCCAACAACCCGACGGGCTACCTATACACTCGCCGCGAAATGAATCAGATTCGCGACCTCGTGAAGAAGTACGACCTCTACCTCTTCTCCGACGAAGTCTATCGCGAATTCATCTACACGGGTAGCCCCTACATCAGCGCCTGCCACTTGGAAGGCATCGAGAACAATGTGGTGCTCATCGACTCCGTGAGCAAGCGCTACAGCGAGTGCGGCATCCGCATCGGTGCACTCATCACGAAGAACAAGGAAGTGCGCGCCGCCGTGATGAAGTTCTGCCAGGCACGTCTGAGCCCCCCGCTCATCGGACAGATTGCTGCCGAGGCCAGCCTTGACGAACCCGAGGAGTACGGGCGCGATGTGTATGAAGAATATGTGGAGCGCCGCAAATGTCTCATCGATGGCTTGAATCGCATTCCCGGCGTCTATAGCCCGATACCGATGGGGGCATTCTATACGGTGGCCAAGTTGCCCGTGGATGATGCCGAGAAGTTCTGCGCGTGGTGTCTGCGCGACTTCAGCTACGAGGGACAGACGGTGATGATGGCGCCTGCCGCAGGCTTCTATACGACGCCCGGTGCAGGTGTGAACCAAGTGCGATTGGCCTACGTGCTGAAGAAGGACGACCTGAATCGCGCCCTCTTCATCCTGTGCAAGGCGCTCGAGGCATATCCGGGAAGGACGGAGTGAGAGAAGTGTCGTAATCCTATATGAACTATGTCCTGTTCATAGCCCGCCGACTTTATGGTTCGAAAGTCCATAAGCGTCGCGTATCGCGGCCTGCCATTCAGATAGCGACTGCAGGCGTGGCGCTGGGCGTGGCCGTCATGCTGCTTAGCATCTTTGTCGTGCTGGGTTTCAAGCGCGAGGTGGAGGGCAAGATTGCGGGCTTTGGCGGACACATCCAGATTGTGAACTACGAGACGCTGCGTTCTGCCGAGGCGCAACCCCTTGTGGTGGACGACTCGCTCATCGCCCGCCTGGAAGCTATCGAGGGTGTGCAACATGCCCAGCGATTCTGCACAAAGACGGGCATGCTCAAGACTGAGGACGACTTCAGCGGTGTCTCGTTCCGAGGCGTCGGCCCCGAATACGACACGCTCTTCCTGCACCGCCATCTGACGGAGGGCTGTGTGCCGCTTTTCTCCGACACCGCCTCCACCGGCCAGATGCTGCTTTCCGAGACATTGGCGCGACGCCTCTCGCTGCATGTCGGCGACCGCGTCTATGCCTACTTCTTTGAAAAGAACGTGCGCGCACGACGCTTCACCCTTGCCGGCATCTATCGTACGAACCTTACCGACTTCGACAACAATGTGGCCTTTGTGGATTTGGCTACCGTCCACAGCCTCCTTGGCTGGGACCCCGTGCAGTTTGCCGGCGCCGAGGTGATTATCAAGGATTTTAAGAAGCTCGACGAAGTGTCGGCCCGCGTTGTGCAAAATATCAATCGCAGCCAAGACGCCTACGGCGCCTACTATACCTCGCCCACGATTCGCGAGCTCTATCCCGTCATCTTCAACTGGCTCGACCTCCTCGACATGGATGTGCTGGTGATTCTCGTACTGATGATATGTGTGGCGGGTTTCACGATGATAAGCGGCCTGCTGATTATCATTCTGGAGCGCACGAACTTCATTGGTGTGATGAAAGCCTTGGGCGCGTCCGACCGTCCGCTGCGGCGAATCTTCCTCTATCTGGCCGCCTTCATCATCCTGCGCGGCCTTGTCATCGGCAATGTGCTGGCCTTCGTGCTGGCGGCGCTGCAGAAGCAGTTCTCAATCGTCCGCCTCGACCCGGAGACCTACTATATGGACACTGTTCCGCTATATCTCGACTGGCGCTACATCGTGATTGTCAATATTGCGATGCTTGCCCTTTGCATGCTTGCTCTGCTGCTGCCCAGCCACATCGTGTCACGCATTGAACCGGCTCGCAGCATGCGCTTCGAATAGATGCTCGGGGGGATTCCTGCGCAGCGGCGAGGGAAATTCCTTTTCAAAATAGGGAGAATCCTTTTGGCAGTCTCGCGGAAACTCACTACTTTTGCATCGTGAACATTTAAATCGACTTGAGTTATGAAACGTAATCTTCTCTTCTGGATAGTTGCTTTGGCACTTCCGACAGTGCTCGTAGCACAGAGTGTGGACGACGACATGTACTTCGTTCCCAGCAAGAAAAAGGCCGCTGCGAAGACCACGACCTTGAGTGCTTCCAACAGTTCCACCAATGCGTCCGCTTCCTCGTCGGCTTCGTCGGCTTGGAGCGATGCAGAGGACAACGCCGATTACCATACGGGACAGTTGCGCGATGTGGACGACTACAACCGTCGCGGCACAGGTCAGGTAATCGCCCGCCTCTCGAACGACACGCTCTACATCTCCTCCGACTCGCTGCAGGAGAAGTCCTATTCGCTCGACGGCTACGGCGACGATGCCTATCGCAGCAGCAGCGAGTACGACCGTGGCTACAACGATGGCTACTACGACGGCAGCGAGTATGCCGACGACTTCTACTACTCGTCGCGTCTCCATCGCTATCATGGCTACCGCTTCTACGATCCCTTCCTCTGGGATTACTACTACGGATGGTATGATCCTTGGTACGATCCCTGGTATGGTTGGTATGCACCTCACTTCCGTCTCGGCTATTACAGCTGGTTCGGTTGGGGATGGGGCTGGCACCACTATCCCGGATGGGACCTTGCCTGGCACTATGGCGGCTGGCATCATGGCGGCTACCATATTGGACACGGACGCCCTGTGAACCACTTCAACCTGGGTCATCGCACAAGTACCTCGGCCGGTCGCTACCTGACGACTACCAATCCGCGTGGTGGCCGCATGGGTTCACCGATGACTACCCGCAGCGGCGGACGCAGCTCAGTGGCCACTCGTGGTGAAGTATCCTCTCGCTCCGGCCGTGAGAACGCACCGGTTTCCGTAAGAGGCAATCGCGGCGGCAACGTGACCTCGCGGGCAGCTACGCCTGGCACCACCACTACGTCCCGTTCCTCTGTCACGACTACCTCGCGCGGCGGAAGGTCGTCAGTCACAACTCCTTCTACCTCTTCACGCAGCACGAGCACGTCCTCGCGCAGCACAAGCAGCACAAGCAGCCGCAGCAGTTCGCCTTCCGTAAGCTCGCGTAGCAGCTCGCCCTCGGTGAGCACCAGTCGCAGCAGCTCGGGTAGCTTTGGCGGCGGAGGCAGCTTCAGTGGAGGCGGCGGCTTCGGTGGCGGTTCATCGCGCGGCGGTGGCGGCGGTGGCGGCCGAGGTGGAAGGTAATCCATTGACCATTGAACATTGACCATTGAACATTGACCATTGACCATTGACCACTTCTTTCATTGACCATTGAACATTCTTGGACAAGCCAAGCGGCAAAGCCGAGCGGACCATTGAACATTGACCACTTCTTTCATTGAACATTGAACATTGAACATTTTAACATTATGAAGAAAATACTTGCCTTGGGCGTCCTCTTCCTGGCTTCGTCGGCCAACGCCCAGAACATATACTCGAATGCCGAGATTAGCAGCACGTCCGACGTGATTGGTACCTCGCGTTACGTCTCGATGGGCGGCGCAATGGGTGCGCTGGGTGCCGACATTTCGGCAATAAGCAACAATCCTGCCGCCATCGGTCTCTTCCGCAAGTCGGACATCTCGCTGACGGCTGGCCTCCTGTGGCCGAAGGACCGCACTTACGACGAGGGCGACGCCCTCACTCACGGCACTTTCGACCAGCTGGGATTCGTGGGCGCCATGCGTCTCGACGAGGAGAACATCAGGTTCATCAACGTGGCGTTCAACTATCAGAAGAAGTTCAACTTTGCCAACGCCTTCTATGCCGACAACGGCAACACGCGCGGCCTCTCGCAGGTGGATCAGCTGGCAAGCATCGCCAACTTGTATCCCAACGACTACAACCTGCTGGGAACGGCTTACAATGCCTACGTGATGGACAAGGACAACCTTGGCTACTATAATTCCTACAGCGCCCACAAGAACCGTTATACGCACTATTCGACGGGCTCCACCCAGTCGTTCGACATCAATGCCAGCATGAATGTGAAGGACCGTTATTACTTCGGCATCACGATGGGTATAGAGAATGTGAACTACGACCGCTATTCGCTGTATGCTGAGGAACGCGAGGACAACGCGAACAATATCCTCGACTACTCGCTCTACAACGACCAGGGCATCGACGGATATGGCTTGAACTTCAAGTTAGGTACCATTATTCGTCCCATCGAGGACAATCCGTTCCGCGTTGGTTTTGCCTTCGAGACACCCACTTGGTACCGTCTCAAGAGCAAGACTTGGCACAGCATCGACAGCAAGTATGACTCCAACGGAAACTATACGCCCGCAGGCTACAATACCTTCAACGGCTACGACGAGAGCTACCTTGAGTATATCCTGCGCACTCCTGTACGTGCCCGTCTGAGCATCGGCAGCACGCTCGACCAGTATCTTGCCTGGGACATCGAGTATGAATACGCCAACTATGGCAAGAACTACATGAAGTATCCCGACGAGAGCGACTACTATGAGAGCTCGTCCTTCGCAGGCGTTGCCGACAAGGCCGCAAACCGCGAGAACAAGAACGTGTTGCGCGGACAGCACGCCGTGAAAGCCGGCGTCGAGTTCAAGCCTGCGACGGAATGGGCCATCCGTTTCGGTTACAACTACTACAGCAGCATCTACAAGAAGGGTGCCCGCCTGAACGAGTACATCGACAGCCCCGCAATGGATTACCTCACGGGCACGAGCTTCATGAATCTCTCGGATGTGAACGTGCTGGCATGTGGTATCGGCTATCGCCACAACCACTTCTACATGGACATGACCTACAAGTTCCGTCAGCAGAACGGTGAGTTCTACGCTTTCGACGACAGCTTCAGTAGCGAGGCGCAGTTCTGCATCGACAATCCGACGCTTGCAAATATCAAGCTCGACCCCGTGGATGTGAACCTGAATCGGCATACCATCACCTGGACATTAGGCTTCAAGTTCTGATGCCAACGTAAATGAATCAATATATTAGCGGCGTGCCCTGGGAATCCTTCGGCACGCCGCTTTTTTACTTGCGCAAGCGTTGGGCAAAACTACAGCAAGCGTTGGGCAAAACTACAGCAAGTCTTTTTTTAGTCATCCGCGAACGAACATATTGTTCTCGCGTTCCCATCCGATGTTCGTCTGCGGCCCGTGTCCGGGTAAAGCGCAAGTCTCGGGCGGAAGTGTGTAGAGCTTTTCTTTGATGCTGCGTTCGATGTCGCCGTAGTTGCCGCCGGGCAGGTCGGTGCGCCCGATACCCTGAGCGAAGAGCGTGTCGCCGCAGAAGAGGATACTTGCTTCGGGCAGGTGGAAACAGACAGAGCCAGGCGAGTGGCCGGGCGTATGGATGACGTGCAAGGTGCTGTTGCCCAGCGTGATTTCATCGCCGTCGTTCAGGAACGTGCCGAGAGGGGGGAGGGGTTCCTCCATTGGGAGATTGAGCATGTCGGCCATCGTGGCTGCCTGGCGATAGAGTTTCTGCTCGTCGGGGTGGCACTGGGGCAAGAGCCCGTATCGTTCGGCAAGCCGTTTCAGCCCGAATACATGGTCGAAATGCGTGTGCGTCTGCAAGGCCATCCGCAGCGTGAGCTTCTCCGCCTCCACGAATTGTGCAAAGCGTTCGTGTTCGTCGTCGCGGCGTGCCCCATAGTCGATAACTGCCGCCTCGTGCGTTTGTTCGTCCCACAACAGATAGCAGTTCACCTCGAGGGGCCCTACTGTGAAGCGTTTTATTTTCATAGGCTTACGTAAACGATTTTCTTTGTGGCGAAATATTCCTCGGCAAAGTACTCCTTAAGCGGCGTGATGAGTGTGCGATGCTTCATCGGGACGATTTCGTGTTCCAGCTCGCCCCCCTTGAGGCAGATGAGCCCGTTCGGCAGCGCGTTATGTTGCTCGGTAAGGATGTTGCGGCGTGCCAACTTGCATAGGTCGGCCAAGGGCATCACAGCGCGGCTCACCACGAAGTCGAATTTCTCCCGAACCTCCTCGGCACGCGTCCATTGGGTGGTGACATTCTCGAGCCCGAGCGCCTGGATGATCTCGTCACAGACGCGGATTTTCTTTGCGGTGGAATCCACCAGATGGAAGTTGCATTCGGGGAACATGATGGCCAGCGGGATGCCTGGGAAGCCGCCGCCCGTGCCCAGGTCCATGATGCGAGTGCCTGGCTTAAAGTGCAGAAACTGAGCAATTGCCAGCGAGTGGAGCACATGATGAAGGTAGAGGTTGTCGATGTCCTTGCGTGAAATCACGTTGATGCGTGCGTTCCATTCGTGGTAGAGCGCGTCGAGGGCGGCGAATCGTGCCTGTTGTGTGGCATCGAGGGTGGGGAAGTACTTCAGGATGTCGTTCATTGTGACCGGGGATTCACGATTTGGGAATACGTGCCGCAAACTCGGGCCGCAGGAAGTCCCTCAGCTTGTCGTAGCCGAGGACGATGCTGATGAGGCCCGCGCTGTAGGGCGCTATCTCGTATTGGTTGTAGATGAAGCAGATGCCGTCGCGCCTGATGAGGAAATTGTTATCGACGAAGATGTCGCCCAGCATCGTGATGCTCGTCTGTTCTATCAGTTCGTCAACCGTCTTGCAACCGTTGTCGTCAAGCAGCTGTTGCGTGAGCGCCTCGATGAGCAAGGGTAGTTTCTCCTCCTGGAACACGTCCCATTTGTCCAAGAAACCGTCTGCTTCGTCGAAGTTCAGGTAGCTGAGCACGTAGCTCCCGTGGGCTCCGCCCTGATACGTCTCCAGCTTGGCTTCGTAACCCACGATGCCGTCGAGTGGTGTGTCGCACAGCTCGCCCGTCATCTGCCAAGTGTAGGTGAAGCGGTATGCGCCGTCCTCGTCGTCCGGTTCGTAGAACTCGCGCAGCTCCTGCGAGAACTGGTTCGCGAGGGAATCGGCAAAGTGTGTCATCGCCTCCTCGGGTGTCTGTCCTTCGATGGCGAAGAGCATCCTGCAGACACATTGGTTGAAGGCCCAAGCCTGCGGCGAGTCGCCCTGAGCGAACTTCAGGCACATGTCGATACTGTACTTGGGCAACGCCCTTGGCGGCATCACCGCAACGTTGCGGTGGAGCGAAAGTGTGTCGAAGCGCAAGGTCTCCCGAGGCGTTGTCGGGGCGGTCGCTGTCGAGTCGTTCCCTTCGTCGCCGCCTGTGCGTTTCCATTCGTGGCACGAAGTCAGCATTGCGGCGGCAATAACTGCCAGCAGTACGGCTGCATGCATGATGCGGCGTATCGGCTTGCGTTTCTCTGTGTGGTACATCTTCATATCGTGTATTTTCTGTCGGCAAACTAAGTACAAAAGTACAAAGAACCTCTCAAAGCGCAAAGGAAAAAGGACTATTTCTGCTCCCCGTTGCCCACATTTGCCGATTCTCGCCTCCGCCTGAGAAGAAAAAAACGGAATCTTCGTGCCCGACAGGACGTTATATCGCGAAAAATGTGTAATTTTGTGGCCGATAATCAAATGTCGCATTTCAGAACAACACAGAATATGGAGAAACATTTCAAGAGAACCACCGTGACCTCCGCGCTGCCGTATGCCAACGGCGGTGTGCATATCGGTCACCTCGCAGGCGTATATGTGCCTGCGGACATCTATGTAAGATACCTGCGCCTGAAGGGCGAGGACGTGATGTTTGTCGGCGGCTCGGACGAGCACGGCGTGCCCGTGACCCAGCGCGCCCGCAAGGAAGGCATCACGCCGCAGCAGGTGGTCGATCGCTACCACAAGATGATTAAGGATTCCTTCGAGGAATTCGGCATCTCGTTCGACGTCTATAGCCGCACCACCAGCGCCACCCACCACAAGTTTGCCAGCGACTTCTTCCGCAAACTCTACGACGACGGCAAGCTTATCGAGAAGACGACGAAGCAGTTCTACGACGAGCAGACGGGCACCTTCAAGACCGACCGCGACATCGTGGGCGAATGTCCTCACTGTCATGCCGAGGCGAATGGCGACCAGTGCGAGAAGTGCGGTCGCGACCTTGACCCGACGGAGCTCATCAACCCGCGCTCCAAGGAGAGCGGCGCGCGTCTCGTGCTCAAGGACACCACCAACTGGTTCCTTCCCCTCAACGACTATGAGGGCTGGCTGAAGCAGTGGATTCTCGAGGGCCACAAGGAATGGCGCTCGAACGTCTATGGGCAATGCAAGAGCTGGCTCGACATGGAGCTGCAGCCACGCGCGATGACCCGCGACCTCGACTGGGGAATCCCCGTGCCCGTAGAGGGTGCCGAGGGCAAGGTGCTCTATGTGTGGTTCGATGCCCCCATCGGCTACATCTCGAACACCAAGGAACTATGCGAGTCGAATCCCGAGCGCTGGGGTACTTGGCAGCGTTGGTGGCAGGACGAGGACACGCGCCTCGTGCACTTCATCGGCAAGGACAACATCGTGTTCCACTGCATCATCTTCCCCGTGATGATGAAGGCCCATGGCGGCTACATCATGCCCGACAACGTGCCGGCCAACGAGTTCCTGAATCTGGAAGGAGACAAGATCTCCACCTCCCGCAACTGGGCCGTCTGGCTGCATGAATACCTGGTCGATTTCCCCGGCAAGCAGGATGTGCTGCGCTATGCCCTCACCGCCTCGGCTCCCGAGACCAAGGACAACGACTTCACATGGGCCGAGTTCCAGGCACGCAACAACAACGAATTGGTGGCCATCTATGGCAACTTCGTCAACCGTGCCCTGCAGCTCACGCAGAAGTACTATGACGGTGTGGTGCCTGCCTGCGGCGAGCTCACCGATTACGACCGCGAGACCATTGCCGAGTTCAAGGACGTGAAAGCCAAGGTGGAAGCGCTGCTGGACAACTTCCGCTTCCGCGACGCGCAGAAGGAGGCCATGAATCTGGCACGCATCGGTAACAAATACCTGGCCGACAGCGAGCCGTGGAAGGTCATCAAGACTGACCCCGAGCGCGTGAAGACCATCATCAACCTGAGCCTCCAGCTCACCGCCAACCTGGCCATTGCCTTCGAACCCTTCCTGCCCTTCAGCAGCCGGAAACTGCGTGGGATGCTGAATGTCAACAGCTTTGAGTGGTCCAGCCTCGGTTCCACAGAGCTGCTGAAGGCCGGCCACCAGCTGGCCAAGCCGGAACTGCTCTTCGAGAAGATCGAGGACGAGGCCATCCAGAAGCAAATGGACCGCCTGGCACGCATCAAGAAGGAAAACGAGGCCGCGAACTTCAAAGCTGCAGAGGTGAAAGCCCCCGTAACCTATGATGACTTTGAGAAACTGGACATCCGCGTGGGCACTGTCCTGAGCTGCGAGAAGGTGAAGAAGTCCAACAAGCTCCTGAAGTTTGAGATTGCCGACGGACTGGAGAACCGTACCATCCTCAGCGGCATAGCGCAGTACTATCAGCCCGAGGAGCTGGTGGGCAGGCAAGTCTGCTTCATCGCCAACTTCCCGCCGCGCAAGATGATGGGCCTCGAGAGCCAGGGAATGATTCTCTCGGCCGTTAACTTCGACGGGTCCCTCTCCGTCATCACGCCACAGCGCGAGGTGAAACCTGGTAGCCAAGTGGGGTGAGAGTTCTTGATGAAAGTCAAGGAATCGGGCAATTTTCATGTTTTATAGCATGAATATCGCCCGATTTCCGTAAAAACGCCTTACCTTTGCATCGCAAAACAAAAGGGAATACATACAGATATATGATGTATTGTTCTTATCAGGATAACACAAAAGAAGAGATTTAGTTAGTTAGTTTATAAGGTAAATGATTTGTCAGAGCGGCTGTCCGGGAGGATAGCCGTTCTTTTCTTGTGCAGGGCCGTGCCTTTGTTGATGAAAAACGGCAATCTTTTTTGCTTTTTCTTTGTCATATCACACAAATCGATTATTTTTGCGTCTTGAAAGGGCTCAAGCCGTGGTGGCTTGAGGCTTCATGAATCCATCAACAACCTGAATATGATACAAATTGGAGACAGGGCGCCCGAGATACTGGGCACAGACGAGAACGGACAGGAGATCCGCCTCGAAGCGTTCCGGGGACAGAAACTGGTCCTCTATTTCTACCCGAAGGACAACACCAGCGGCTGCACGGCCGAGGCGTGCAGCATCCGTGACAACTACGGCGCATTGAGGAAGAAGGGCTATGCCGTGGTGGGGGTGAGCGTGGACAGCGCCGCCAGCCACCAGAAATTCAAGGCCAAGCACGAACTGCCCTTCCCGCTGATTGCCGACACAGAGCACGCGTTAGTGGAGCAGATGGGCGTGTGGGCAGAGAAGTCCATGTACGGCCGCAAGTATTTTGGCACCGTGCGCACCACATTCATTATCAATGAAGAAGGTGTTATTGAGGACATCATTCAAGGGAAACAAATCAAGACAAAGACCCACGGCGAGCAGCTCTTGGCACGATAACTGCTCAGTTCACCACGGGAGCCCTCACGCTCCCGTGGTGAACTGAGCAGTTGCTCTGGGCACAATAGGTGGTCAACGGGAACGCACCTATAACAACTGGGCAGCAGCCTCCTTTATGCGTTGCCGCGCCTTCTCCGGTTGCAGGGCATCGCGCAGTGAAGACTGCGGCGGGTTGATGCTTCTGACAGACGCGAAACCCTCATTCAGCAGCGCATCCTTGTCCTGCAGCTGTCCTGCCAGCAGATGGCAGGGGATGTGATGTTGCCGGGCATGGCGGAGGACAATCGCTGGCAGTTTGCCCATGAGGGTCTGGCGGTCGGCGCGTCCTTCACCGGTGATGACGAGGTCGGCATCACGGATGAGTTCATCGAAATGCAACATCTCTAAAAGCAGTTCACCGCCCGAGCGTTGCTCAGCGCCCAGAAACTGCATGAAGGCATAGCCAAGCCCCCCGGCAGCACCGGCACCGGGCTCACCGCTGCGGTCGAAGCCCATGCGGCGCGCATTCTCGCAGGCAAAGGTCTGTGCGCGATGATCCAACTCCAACACCATTTCCGGTGTGGCACCTTTCTGCGGTCCAAAGACGGCGGCAGCACCATTGGGGCCGCACAGTGGATTCGTCACGTCTGTGGCGATGAGGATGCTCTCAATTTTCAATCTCACATTTTTCAATACCTCCATCATCCCCCTGCCTGCATCGCTCACGGCACTGCCGCCCAGCCCCACGATGAACTGTGTGCAGCCACGCTGAACAGCGTCTGCTATCAGTTCGCCCACGCCTCGGCTTGTGGCTGTCAGCGGATTGCGTTCCCCGGGCTGCAACAGATGCAGCCCACACGCTTCGGCAATTTCTATGACCGCCAGCTTTCCGCCTTTCAGGTATCTGGCTGTCACGGGACGCATCAGCGGGTCGCTGACACCGGCCTCCATCGTTTCCCAAACCCGACCAGGCACGTGCCCGAAGGCATCGAGCCAGCCCTCACCGCCGTCACTCACTGGCAGACACGCTACTTCCGCCTCCGGCCATCGCTGGCGCATGCCTTCTGCTGCAGCTGCTCCGGCCTCTGCTGAGCTCAGGCAGCCCTTGAATGAATCAATGGCAATGACGATTTTCACAGGGCACCCCGCTGCGTCATCATGACGTAGCGGGGCTGCTGCTGTTTGGACTTTGTTCATCGCGGATAAAGAGAGAGTATTCAGAATTGGTTGAGGCCGCTGGTGTCAATATTGGTGGCCACGCCGCCACGGTCTATCTCCACCTTGTCGGCGGTGCCGGTGAAGCGTGTCTTGGAAGCACCGTCGCAGTTGGCGTTGATGGATGCGCAGTGAACGTTGGCTTCCAGTTTGGAAGCACCCGTGCAAGCGGTGCGCAGGCTGCCGCCCTTGTAGGTCAACTCGCCTTTGCTGGCACCGGCAAGCCCTATTTGCAGCAGCCCGCTGGTTTCTGCACCGATAACAATCTTCGAGGCACCGTTGACGTTGACCGTTGCTTTCTCTGCCTTGCCCATCTGTGGCAGGTTGGCCTTGCTGGCGCCGCTGACGTTGATGTTAACCATGGTAGCGGAAGTCTGCTCCACGTTCATCTTGCTGGATCCGCCGAGGCTGGCCGCCAGTTCCTTGCATTGGATGTGCTTGCTTTTCACTTCCGAGACGCCATTGACCTCCGTGTGGAAGGACGAGGTTTCGATCTCATCGACAATCAGTCTCGACACGCCGCTGAGACGGACAAAGAGGTAGTCTGGTGTCAGGCGCCGCGCTTCGAAAGCCGAGACGCCGCCGATAGCGATATTCTGCAGGCACGGAGCTGTCAGATGGAGAATGAAGTTGTGATGGCCATCCGGCTGGTCCTTCTTCTTCACGTTGTTGAACTTCTTGGTCTTCTTGGC
>JAEEGL011286740.1_pt1 | contig 17015 bp, 14 predicted proteins | sample 9134231 | NCBI WGS metagenome assembly JAEEGL01 (sample SAMN16246548, study PRJNA631951) | gut metagenome | biome: gut microbiome; feature: rumen; material: fiber-attached | host: Bos | place: Iran: Karaj | collected 2018-10
ATCTCAAGGATAGAGATTGGAAATGTTTTCATTCCTGAAAATGTTAAGGCACTTAGAAATCTGGCATGGATAGTGTTCGCAGCCAGTGTCATTACCGGTGTCATCGGAATATGCTGCACCCTTATGCTACTTATCGTTACAGCCACAGCCACTTTTACCATCCCCATTATCTGCGTTGTAAAGAACGCCTTCGGTAAGGCCGTGGAAATGAAAGACGAACTGGACTTTACAGTATAAGGAGGGAGCTATGATCAGAGTTAACTTAGATGTCGTTATGGCAATGCGAAAGATCGGCTCCGGGGACCTGGCAGACAAGGTGGATATCACACCTGCCAATCTTTCAATTTTAAAAAACAACAAGGCTAAGGCAATCCGCTTCTCAACCCTGAATGCCATATGCAAGGAGCTGAACTGCCAGCCGGGAGACATTCTGGAATTCGTTCCGGATGAAGAGTGAGGAAAAAAGTATGGATAATTACAATTTCGATCAGACAGCAGGATTAGATGACTATGAGCAGGAAATGTTTCGTACTGCTCAGATGGGGAAGCCCTATATCCCCAACAAAAACATATTCAGAATAGCTGCTCTTGTGAGCTATCTGGTGGGCTTCTTCTACTATAAATTTGTATTTGGCACTTCCCCTGCAGATTCAGAAATATTCAAAAATCATGTGGGACTTCCCTATTTTATCTTTGGGCTCCTCTTTGTTGCGGGCTGTGAGGCCTTTGCCCATTTTACCCAGAATTCCTATGAGGATATCAGGAAAAGAAACTCCTCAGCCCTTGAGGGCGTGATCTTCATGGTATGCGTGCTGCTCCAGAGCTTCGCCCTGGCGCTGTGGGGCTACAGAGAAGACTCCTTTGCAACAGTTTTCCAGGTGATCATGTGGCATTTTACCATCATCTACTACGTGCTTGCCAGATGTGGAACCCTTACTGCAGGAAAAAGCGGAATTCTTTTACCTCTGGATTTCCTGGAGGGTACGGTGATCGTTCCCCTGGGTAACTTCCCTCTTCGAATCGAGACTCTTTTCCAGAAGGGTGACATGAAGGAGGATGGGCAGGCAGCTGCCGGACAAAAGACCTTTAAGATAACCGCAAGAGGCGTTGTCACCGTGATCTTCAGTGTTATCGTTGCCCTCATTGTTTGTCTCTACGCTCTTTCACAGCTGTCCACAGTATCTGCTACCTTCAGCGGACTTAGCGACAGTATAAGCAAGTTCCTGGAGAAGCTTGTGGGGGACGATATCGCAGAATGGATCATCACCAATTTGTTTGATTTTGCTGTATCAATTCCCTTTAGCTGCTTCCTCTTCGGTCTTGTGGCCGGATCTCTCAAGAAGAAAAGAGCTGAGATCTCAGAAGCCTGCTTTAACCACTATACCAAGGGATTCCATCAGCTTCCCGCGTACTCGGCATATATCATTATCGGAAGCGTCTGCTTCTTATATACAATCTTCTTTGGAACAGCGCTTTACGACTTTATAAACAACCAGGGTCTGTTTGCATCCACAGCCCACGAGGCCTCCGTAAGAGCGGTGGACAGCTTCTGGAGCCTTATAAGAGTAGTACTTCTCAACTTTGCAATTATGGCGGGCTCCTGCCTGTTCTCAAGAAAAGCTCTCTGGGAGCAGAAGTCCACAAGGATCATTGCCACACTGCTTTTCGTATTTGCACTGGCCTTTGCGCTGCTTGGTCTTTATAATCTTTGCGTTGTTTATATGGGAGAATATGGATTTACAGCGAAGAGAGTACTTTCCACCTGGGTTGAAGGAAATATCATTGTGTGGTGCGTGCTGATGATCATTAGACTTTATAAAAAGATTCCCGCTGCACAGATCGGAATCATTCTTGGTGCTATCTCCTTCTCAGTTGTGATGTGCGCTAAGTTCTAAATGTTTGTGGCTGGGTTAGACCTTGGGGACGGAGAAATGGACCTGGGGGACGGGGTTGTGAGTCAGTGGGGACGGTTCTTGATGACTCATGAATAGTAAGCTAACGTCTTGCGTAGATTGACGATTCATGAGTCAGCGAGAACCGTCCCCACTGACTCACACCCCCGTCCCCCAGGTCCATTTCTCCGTCCACCAGGTCCACTCCCGTCTTTTCTATTCAAACTGGCTTCGATACAGTGCATAGTATGCACCACGTCTATTCATCAAATAATCATGATTACCCTGCTCGACAACATTACCGTTGTCCACAACCAGGATATTATCCGCGTTCCGGATAGTCGACAGCCTATGCGCGATAATAAAGCTGGTCTTGCCTGCCATAAGGCTTCGCATTGCTTTCTGCACTTTGCGCTCCGTGGAGGTGTCAACATTACTGGTGGCTTCGTCCAGGATCAGCATGCTGGTGTCATAAAGCATAGCCCGGGCAATGGTGATAAGCTGCTTCTGTCCCTTACTGATGTTGCCGCCGTCCTCGCTGATTACTGTATTGTAGCCCTTTGGAAGACGCATGATGTAATTGTGGATGTGGGCCGCTTTGGCTGCTTCCACAACCTCCTCCATGGTGGCGTTTTCTTTTCCGTAGGCAATATTGTCAAAAATAGTTCCGTTAAATACCCAGGTGTCCTGAAGCACCATGGAGTAGTTCTTGCGAAGGCTCTGCAGCGTGTAGGCGGTAGCCTCTTTTTCATCAACGAATATCGCACCCTCGTTGACATCATAGAATCTCATAAGAAGGTTGATAATTGTGGTCTTGCCGGCGCCGGTGTGACCTACGATGGCAATGGTCTGTCCCGGCTCAGCCTTCATATCAAAGTCCTTGAGGACAATCTTGTTCTTGAGATATCCGAAATCCACATCCCTGGCTTCAACACTTCCCTCTGCATTCACAAGGTCCGTGGCACCCTCAATATCTTTTACCTCTTCCGCCTCGTCAAGAAGCTGGAAAACTCGCTCCGCTGCCGCCAGTGCACTGAAGATCTCATTGATGATATTGGAGATCTCGTTGATAGGACCTGAGAACTTACGGCTGTAGAGGATAAAGCTGGAGATCTGTCCGATGCCGACGATGCCATTCATGTAAAGCATGGCTCCTCCAAGACCAATGGCTGAAAGACCGATGTTACTGATCATTCCGATGGTGGGTCCCATGGTCATTCCAAGGCTGTCCGCATCCCTATAGGCCTCTGCGGCATTTCTGTTGATCTCTTCGAATCTGTCGCAGACGTAGTCCTCATGGGCATAGGCCAGGATAGTCTTCTGTCCTGTGAACATCTCCTCCGCAAAGCCGTTCATCTCGCCGTAGGCAAGGCTTCTGAGCCTGTAGAGAGGTCTTGTTTTTTTACTCATATATCTGGTAAAAAGAATCGAAACCGGAATGGTAAATACCATGCAGGATACCAGAGGCGGTGAAATAATGCACATCATGGTGAAGCTTCCGATGACGGTGACAAAGCTGGTAAGGATCTGCACAACATCCGAGGAAAGGCTGGTGCAGACCACGTCTATGTCGTAGGATACGCGGCTTATGATGTCTCCCGCCAGATGCCTGTCAAAGTAGCCCACAGGCAGTTCCATAAGCTTGTTGAAGACGTCCCGCCTCATGTTCCTGGCAACTTTTCGTCCCACCCTCATCATTCCGATGTTTACAAAAAAGCTAAGGACATTGCCGCTGACATAGGCTATCAGCATGAATACTCCGTAGCGTATAACCACATTTATATCTACATTTCCGGCTCCCTTGCTGGCTTCGTTAATGGCTTTTCCCGCAAAATCAGGTCCTAACAGGTTACCTATATTGCTGGCAAAAGCACACACAAGCATCAAAAACACAACCCAGCCGTACTCCATAAGATATTTAAGGAGTCTTCGCATGGTGCGCCTTGCGTGCTTTGGTCTTTCTTTTGCTTTTCCTCTGTCTCCGGGTCCAGGCATAATAACCTCACTAATTATATGTATTCCTGATTATCAGGTGGTCTGCATTTCAAAAGTTTCTCTGTAGGCGGGGCAGTTCTCCATGAGCTCCTCATGGGTACCGTAGCCGATACAGCTTCCATTGTCCATTACCATGATGTGATCCATGCCCATGATGCTGCTGACTCTCTGGGCTATCATGATAAGGGTGCTGTCCTTGTGATTCTTCCTGATGGCGGCTCTCATGGTGGCATCAGTCTTGTAGTCCAGAGCGCTGGAGCTGTCGTCAAGGACCAGGATCTCCGGATCCGCCGCCAGAGCTCTTGCCACCAGAAGTCTCTGTTTCTGGCCTCCGGAAAGGTTAGCTCCCTTGATGGCTGCCATATACTCCATTTTGTTCTCAAGACTGTCTATGTATTCCATGGCCACCGCATCCTCTGCTGCCCTGTTCAGGTCTTCCTGGGAGATGCCTCGTCCGAAATCTATATTGTTCTTAATGGAATCGTTGAATACCATGTCGTTCTGGAAAACCACGCCGAACTTACGGCGAAGCTCATCCTTTTCATAGCTTCTTACATCCCGGCCGTCGATGGTAATGGAGCCCTCATCCGCGTCGTAGAATCTCATCAGAAGATTCACCACTGTGGTCTTGCCGCATCCCGTGGGTCCTATGATTCCGAGACTCTCACCTTTATTAAGGGAAAAACTGATATTTTCCAGAGCCCTTTCTCTTTCGCCTCCCGCAAAGTCCGCATCGGTCTTACTCTCGCTTCCGTAGGAAAAGCTCACATTGTCGAATCTGATATGGCCATCTTTTTCACCGCCGTAGGCTATTTCCCAGCCATCCTCAGTTTCTATGACTTCCGCTATTCTGTCGGCGCTGGCGCTGGCCTTGCTCATGCTCATGAATATTCGGTTAAGGCCCATAACGCCCATGGTTATCATGTTGAAATAGGTAAGGAAAGCCAGGATGACACCGGGCTGCATAAGGCCGTTGTTAACGCGGACTGCACCAAAGATAACAACCACTGTAAGTCCGATGTTAAGGCACAGCTGCATGAAGGGTCCCGGGATAGCCATGATGGTTCCGGCTCTCATGTCGGAATGAGCCATCTCCTCGTTGGCAGCAGCGAAACGCTTTTTCTCATATTCGCCCTTACTTAAGGCCTTGACCACGCGGATTCCGGTGATGTTCTCACGCATGATACGGACTACGGAGTCCAGCTTTTTCTGAACGCCGGTGTACATGGGAATACCCTTTGAAGATACGAAGAATATTACAAGAATAAGGAAAGGCAGCATGACGATAAGGATCATTGACAGCGCCCTGTCCATCATGAAAGTCATGATAACGCCGCCGATAAGCATCATGGGAGCTCTTACGCAAAGGGCCTGAAGCATTGCCACGCAGGCCTGAACGTTGTAGCTGTCGCTGGTCATTCTGCTGATAAGACTTGGAAGTCCGAAGGAGTCGAATTTGTCTCCGGAGAGATTGGCAGTCTTTTTAAACAGGGCCTGCCTTACGTCGAAGCTGACTCTGTGAGCGTTATTGATGGCCCGCCTGTTGGCCATGACATTCAGCTGCCTGCAGAGAATTGCCACTATAAACATCAAAAGTCCCCACAGGATGACCTCAGCCATTCTTCCTGCGGGAACTATGTTGTCTATCATATGTTCAAGAATATAAGGGATTGTAAGCTCCGTCATGGTGCCTACGAGCTTTAAAAAGATGGCAAAAAGAATTGCCCACTTGTATTTCCCCATGGATTTAAAGATCAGTTTCATACCTGTTCTCCGTTTCTCCCCAAAAACAAGTACATTTTATCATAGAATCCATGGAAGAAATACATAATTATACATAAGATTTACAGCACCTTGGAAAGGAAATCCTGAAGGCGCTTACTCCGGGGATGGTCGAAGAACTCGTCGGGAGTGTTCTCCTCCAGGATCTTGCCTTCGTCCACGAAGAGTACCTTGGTGGCAACTTCTCTTGCAAAGCCCATCTCATGGGTTACAACCACCATGGTCATGCCGTCATCGGCAAGCTGCTTCATAACGTCAAGAACCTCTCCTACCATCTCTGGATCCAGAGCTGAGGTGGGTTCATCAAAAAGCATCATCTCGGGATTCATGCACAGTGAACGCACAATGGCGATACGCTGCTTCTGTCCGCCGGATAAGGATGCGGGATAAACATCCGCCTTATCCAGAAGATTAACCCTCTCAAGAAGCTCTGTGGCTTTCTTCCTGGCCTCCGCCTCGCTCATGACCTTGAGCTTCACGGGAGCTAATATGATATTCTGCATAATGGTCAGGTTGTTGAAAAGGTTAAAGTTCTGGAACACCATTCCCATGCGTTCCCTTACTTTATTGATATTTACTCCGGGAGCAGTAATGTCCTCTCCGTCAAAAATGATCTGGCCGGAGGTTGGACGCTCAAGCAGGTTGAGGCACCTTAGAAAGGTACTTTTTCCGGAGCCTGAAGGTCCTACTATAACTATTTTTTCTCCCTTGTTGATCTCGTAATTGATGCCATCGAGGACATGGGAGGTGGTGCCGTCGGCATTCTTAAATTCTTTGTGAAGGTTTTTAACGGTTATCACTCTTGCGCATCCTCCTTTCCAATCTGTCCAGAAGTATGGTCAGCAGCTTGATGATTATGAAGTAGATAACTGCCGCACCGATAAGGGGCATAAAAGCATCATAGGTTCTGGATGCGATCTGATTGGCAACGCGGGTAAGATCCGCAAGGCTTACATATCCCACAATGGCTGTCTCTTTTATCAGAGTGATGAACTCATTACCCAATGGAGGAATGACGTTCTTGATAGCCTGTGGAAGTATGATATAACGCATTGTCGCGGCTTTGGAAAGGCCAAGGCTTCTTCCTGCCTCCATTTGTCCCTTGTCCACCGCCAGGATGCCGCCTCTGACAATCTCTGCCACATAGGCACCGGAGTTGATACCGAAGGAAAGGGATGCAACCAGTATTCCGTTGTTGGAAGATGCCATGATGATGAACCACATGATAAGGAGCTGGAGCACGCTGGGTGTTCCTCTTATCACATCGATGTAGATTGAAGCTATATAATTAAAGATTGTAGGTGATCCATCTTCTTTGTTGGAAAGCTTCATAAGTGCTAAAACAGTTCCGATGATGATACCAAGGATGGCGGAAAAGATCGCGATCTCAATGGTGATACCAAGTCCTGAAAGATAAAGCTTCCATCTGTCGCCTGTTATAAAGGCCGCTGCAAAACGTTCTGATAATGTCATTTATTATTCTCCAATGTACTGCTGAACAAGCTTGTCATATGTGCCGTCTGCCTTGAGCTCTGCAAGAGCGTTGTTGATCTTGTCTGCAAGCTCTGTGTCTCCCTTAGGAAGAGCGATAGCGTAGTCCTCCTGCTCGAAGCCGAAGGCTGTACCGTCGATTACATCAACCTTATCGGAAAACTGAGCGCCGAATACTGCTGCAGGGTTCTTGTCTACGATAACGCAGTCAACACGTCCGTTGTTCAGGTCGTTAACAGCATCTACAGCTTTATTATACGCTGAAACGTCAGCTCCCTCAATTTCATCTGCGATAAATTCGCCGGTTGTTCCAAGCTGAACGCCGATCTTCTTGCCAACAAGGTCATCTCCTGTTGCGATGTCTGATCCCTTGGGAACGATAACTGCCTGAACAGCCTCGTAGTAAGGAGTTGAGAAATCAACCATGTTCTTACGCTCTTCTGTAACTGTCATGCCTGCGATGGCAACATCGATCTTGCCGCCGATGGATGAAACCAGTGAATCGAACTCCATATCCTGGATCTGAACTTCCATGCCCATCTTCTCGCCGATGGCCTTGATAAGAGCGATGTCAAATCCGTCGGGCTTGCCATCGTCGCCAACATACTCAAAAGGCGGGAATGCAGCGTTGGTTCCTACTGTAAGGGTTCCGCCTGACTTGGAGCTTGCGCAGCCTGCCAAAAAGCTCATAACCATGATCATAACTACAACTAATGCTAAAAGTTTCTTTTTCATAATTTTTTACCTCCTGTTTTATGCATAATTTCTGTATATTTATTCACTTTTATGTATAATATAACAGTGATAGTAAAATTTATCAAGGGCAAGTTTAAAAAAAATCAAAAATGTGGCATTTCCTTTACCTCTTTAATATGCTAATATAGTAAAGTATAAAATTGAAAAAATGTTTGTTGAAGGGAGAAGTAAGTATGACAACAGCGCAGATCGGTATTGTAATCTCAATTTTTGTCTATCTCGCCATGATGCTGATGGTGGGATTCGTAAGCTCCAGGGAAACCAAAGACGTTAAGGACTTCTATCTTGGGGGAAGAAAGCTTGGTCCTTTCGTTACAGCCATGAGTGCTGAGGCTTCCGACATGAGCTCCTATCTTCTTATGGGTGTTCCGGGTTTGGCATATTTCTCAGGTATCGCAGATGCAGGCTGGACAGCCATCGGCCTTATTGTAGGTACCTATCTCAACTGGCTCTTTACCGCCAGACGTCTTCGTAACTATACGGAAAAGCTTGACGCTATCACTATTCCGGATTATTTCAAAAAGCGTTTCCGTGATAACAGCAATGTGCTCCTTGCTATCGGGGCAGCCTTCATCATCATTTTCTTCGTGCCCTACACAGCTTCCGGATTCTCCGCCTGCGGCAAATTGTTCTCATCACTGTTTGGTGTTAATTATCAGCTTGCCATGATCGTTTCAGCGGTCATCATCGTAGGATATACCACCACCGGCGGATTCCTGGCAGCCTCCAAGACAGACTTTATCCAGTCCATTGTTATGACTGCTGCTCTGTTCTTCGTTATCGGCTATGGAGTTGTTTCAGCCGGAGGACTTGGACAGGTTATGGAAAATGCTGGTCAGCTGGACGGCTTTTTAAACATCAGCGCAACCTATGACAATGTTACCCAGAGCGCTGCTCCTTACGGACTTTTCAATAAAATAACTATGTTCGCCTGGGGCCTTGGCTACTTTGGAATGCCTCATATCCTTCTTAGATTCATGGCCATCAGAAAGACCTCTGAGCTCAATCTCTCAAGAAGAATCGCTTCTATCTGGGTTGTATTTGCACTTGCCATCGCTGTTTTCCTGGGCGTAGTAGGAAGAGCAATGACTCAGACCGGCGTATTAGAGAGCCTTATCGAGGATCCCACAAGCTCCTCCAAGGCTGAGACTCTTATCGTAGTTATAGCAAGACAGATCAGCGAAAACGGCTTCTTCTTTGCACTGCTGGCAGGTCTTGTAATCGCCGGAATCCTGGCATCAACCATGTCTACAGCTGATTCCCAGCTTATCGCAGCTTCATCTTCAGTTTCAGAGAATATCATTCAGGAGACCTTTGGGATCAAGCTTTCCGAGACAGCAGCTATGCTGACTGCAAGAGGAACACTTATCGCTGTAGCTATCCTTGGTATTGTTATCGCCTGGAACCCCAACAGCTCAGTATTCGGAATCGTATCCTTCGCCTGGGCAGGCTTCGGTGCAGTATTCGGACCGGTTATGATCCTTTCACTTTACTGGAAGAGAACCAACAGATACGGCGCCATCGCAGGAATGATCTCCGGCGGCGCAACAGTATTTATCTGGAAATATCTTGTAAGACCCATGGGCGGCAGCTGGAATCTCTATGAGCTTGCTCCCGCATTCCTTGTAGCCATCATCTTCATCGTTGTAGTGAGCCTTGTTACTCCCGCACCGGAAAAGGATGTTGAGGCTGAGTTCGAACAGGTTTCCAGGATGTCATAATAATTTGATCGTGAAAAAGGGACATGCGCATCATGCACATGTCCCTTTCTTTATTATGAAAGAATATTTATAAACTCCTCTTCCGGCATGGGCTTGTAGAAATAGTACCCCTGGATGTAATCGCAGTCCGCTTCCCGCAGGAACTGAAGCTGCTCCTCTGTCTCCACGCCCTCGGCGGTAACCTTGGCGCCGATGAGATGGGCCAGGGCAATGGTCGAAGCAATGATGGACTCCGCCTTTACGTTTATGCCGATCTTTCTGATGAATCCCAGATCCAGCTTGATAACATCAAAGTCGAAGGTCTCCAGCATTGAAAGGGAACTCATGCCGCTTCCGAAATCATCAAGAAGGATCTTGATTCCCTGGTCCTTCATCTGGGTCAGGTAGTCCATGGCCTTGGCTTCAAGGTCCGCGTAGGCCGACTCCGTAACCTCAAATCTTATCATGGAGGTGTCTACTCCACGCTCTTTTATCCTCTCAAAAATTCTTTCTATAAATCCCAGATCATAAAAATCCACTCGGGATAAGTTAATGGCACAGGGGACAGATTTCTTGCCGGCTTTGGCTCTGGAGGCGATGAAGTTGATGACCTTCTCCAGCATGAAGCTGTCCAGGTGGGGAATCATGCCCTCGGACTCAATAACGGGAATAAACTCTCCGGGAGATACCATTCCCAGATCCTTGTGGCGCCACCTGATAAGAAGCTCGGCACTGACAATTTCCTCGGTCCTGGCATCCACAACGGGCTGGTAGAAGGGGATAAACTCATTTTCCGAGAGAGCTCTCTCAAAATCTGACATAAGGAATCGCTGCTTAACATAGCTGTCCCTCAATGCCTCGTCATAATAGTTATAAAGCCTGTTTCCTTTGCCTGCGCCGGTCTCAATGGCCTTCTCCGCCATTTTGGCTCCGGCGATGAGCTGGGTTACCTCTGCGTACTGATTTTTTATGGAATAGATACCGCAGCGGATCTCGTAGCTGTACTCCTTGGACTGATGTCTGTAGACCTGGCTGCAGACAGCCTTAAGGTTTTTATCCTTGAGATTCTCATCCGCAGTGATAAGGACAAAATGGTCGCTCTCAAGTCTTCCCATTATCACAGGCTTCAGATATTTTCTAAGGGCATCTCTTGTCTGGAAAATTACGAAATCACCGTTTTGGTCACCGAAGAGCTCATTTACTGCCTTGAAGCCCTTAACATTGGAGTAAACCAGGGAATAGTGCTCGTTGTCAGGAATCTCTTTTATGAAAAGGCTTGCCCTCTCCAGGAAGCCGGTTCTGGTGTACTCATCCGTCATCCAGTCGTGGTCAAGGGCCGTTGTCACGTCGAAAAAGACCATAAGGAACCAGTCAGGGTAACCGGGAACTTCCCGGACTCTGATGTTCTTGGCGCGGAGACCTCTTATGGTATCCATATGAATGGTCCTTACAAAGTTTCCTTTTTCCTTGAGCTCCTTAAGAACCACAGGGATCCTCAGCTGATTAAGGAAGCCCTCACGCTCTTCCTCCACAACCTTCTGGGAGAGGTTGAAACATACATCTGTATAGCGAAGCTTACTGCTCTCAAATACCTCCCTTAAACTATCCTTGAGATAATAGACCTCGCAGACCTCGGTTTTCTTATGAATGGACATTACCATATCGTAGCCGTCTGCCAGCAGGGCTTTTACCACGGTCTGCTCAAAATAGCCCATGTAAGGCACTATGGTTCCCTGCTTCATAGGGGTGATGGCACCGTCCTCGATAATATCTCCAACACCCTTGAAGGTGGTCTTTCCGTTTTTTATCTTAAAATAGCTTCCGTCGGAAACCAGGTAGAATCGCCTTCCATAGCTGTCGGGGATGACCACGTCCTTAATATAATCCATATCCCCAATCTTATACTCCAGCATGTAATCCCTGTGAGGGATCATCTGAACATTGGTAATATCAAGGCCTTCGGAAAAGCGCACATAGTTGGGATCAGTGACCTCCTCAGGATACTCCGGCATCAGATAAACATTATAAGCCGCGTTCATGGAGCCGGCGCTGAGTCCGATAATGATGCCCTCAAAAGAAGCCAGAGCCTCCTTAAAGCAGATTCTTTTCATAAAGGCCAGCTGTGTCGGGCAGTGTCCTCCTGCAAGATACACCACATCCGCCCATTCCACCAGATCCGTCAAAGGCTTTTCGTTTATTTCCTCCAGCATGAAGACTTCCTTCACCGGAAGATTTTCAAACTCAAAGGCGTCCAAAAGTCTCTGCTTCTGGTGGTCATTCTCCTTCTCTGCCCTGGGATTGCAGGGCACATAAAGGATGTTTGCCGGCTTCTTTGGCCACTCCTTTTTTAAGTCCGTAAAAAAGCCATAGCACTCATCGGGAGCTACCTTCTCGTATGAGTCCAAATCCTGGTAAGGCATGAAACTGCTGGTCAAATATACTACCATACGCTTATCTCCTGGTATAACAATGGTTTTTTAGCTTCACCTCATGGCGTTTTTCTCGTCGTACATGGATCTGTCTGCCCTGGCAATGAGATCCTTCAGCTCGTCCGTCTCCTCAAGACATGCGGTTCCGATACTTACTGTGAGATCAAATTGAAGCTCCTCCTGTTTTACGATCTCAGAAAGGCTGTCATTGATCTTTTGCTTAAGCTCATCCTTAAGCTGCGAATCGGCTGTGGAAACAAGAACTACAAATTCATCACCGCCGTATCTTGAGATAATGGCTCTTCTGGGAAGACTCCGACATCCCTGCTTCAGGGCCTTAGACACCAGCTTAAGAGCGTAGTCTCCTTCCAAATGTCCGTAGGTATCATTTATATGCTTGAAGTGATTGGCATCTACCAGTAAAAGAAAAAGTATATCCTCGTCGCCTTTGTTCTTTTTCCACTGCTCAAAGGACAAGGTCAGCTGCTTTCTGTTGCTGAGGCCGGTCAGAGGGTCCACCGAGATCAGCTGATCCGTCCAGTAAAGATACAGGACCAGGGTTGTAAGGGACATGGCCACGCAGGCCACCGGGTATGTCGGATCAATGAACTGCATTATTCCCGAAAGTCCCGGCGCTATGGGATACATGGCCAGTACAATGAGATACCCTCTGTCTATCTTGCTGTCCTTGCGGACAATATCGGCAATGATTCTGGCGAAGGCGATGATCACATAGGAATAAGCCAGCACATAGGTCAGGATAAACAGCGGTCCTCTGTAATACACTCCCTGATCGTCTATGTAAAACAGGTATTTCCCAAAGATATTTCCGAAGAGAAGCAGGGCCATGAGCCAGATAACCGAGGAGGCCAGGCTGATCTTCCGTTTCTTCTTTACCAGGGAAGTCTCCCGAAGGTACTCAAAATACAGGAACCAGAAAAAGCACATGGTGGCCGTGGACAAAAAATATATTGTCTTAAAGATCATAATGGCCGTGCCATTTCCCGGAATTACCCCGTTGTAGATGAGAGCGCAGAGAGTATCGGATACAAAGAAAACCATTTCGGAAATTATGGACAGCACAAAATTTCTCTGGGCCATCATCTTTGACAAACCGTTGGTCTTATGTAGGATTATCGAGATGAGAATCAGAGAAAAAAGATTTATCTCCAAATATAAAATTCCATACTCATATTGTTGCATGGTTTCATTATAAACCATCTTATCGTCTGATTGAATAATATAATGACAAAATCACGATAAAGATTTATTAATAAAAAAGGGGCCGGACATGGCCCTCAATGTCATGTCTGACTCCTTTATCATATACTTGTTTTTATCTTGTTACGGGATATCCGATCTGAGATGCTCTGTCTTTTAACATCTGCTCCATCTCTGCGGCGTTGTAGGTCTTGATGCCTGCCTCAGTGAATCTTGCCTTGAGCTCGTTGGAATCGTCATAATCGGCATCTGTGGTGACATCGTTATAATTATCATCCAGGATGAAATAAGAATGATAGTGGGTTCTGTCTGTGTAGTCGGCTTCAAAATAGTAGTCCCTGACTCCCAGGTGTTCCTGATCCAGGCCCTCGGTGGGAATCTCCGCATAGTTCTCACCGGTGGTGTAAGCATAGTAGTCACCAAACAGTGTAAGGGTCTCCTCAAGACCATAGTAGAACTTGTAGTCTCCTGCTGCGTCAACATAGGCGTAGTCCACGATATGGACCGCTGCTCCGCCGGAGCCGCTGCTTTCGATGGTTCCGTCGGTATTTACCACAACATCACATCTTGACCAGGCGTCCTGATCGTAGCAGATGACCAGCTCCCCATCAATCTCTTTGACGATCATGAAAAACCTGAACTCTGCGCTGAGCTGTGCCACCGCCAGAAGTTCCTGTGCTCCGTCCTGGCCGCAGTCGATGTAGCTGTACTCCACATCGGAATTGTAATCAAAGTCATTGTACTCATCAATGGACTCAATGGCAGCCGCAATTTCCTCCATTGTATAGGACTGGCCCTTCTGAAGAGCCTTGGAAATCTCAACGTAGGATGCTCTGTCACCGGTTCCTCTGTACTTTGCCTTGGCTGTGCCGGCCTTGAAGGCCTCGTAGAGATTACCCTGGTCAGAAGCCTGATTATCTGCTGGCTTCTCTGTGACCGATTCAAATACGGCCCCATTCTCTGTGCTGTCCTGGGTCTTGCCGCAGGCTGCAGTAGTCAGCATAAGAGCGCATACTACTGCTGCTGTGATAGATTTTTTCATTGTTTCCTCCTCATAGAAAAAATTGTCATGTGTAGGGACTATAATTCAAAGTGCTTAACATGCAAGCATGTTAAGCACTCTAAATCATGATACCTCTTACTATGGATGGAGCATACGGGACTTGAACCCGTGACCTCCACACTGCCAGTGTGGCGCGCTCCCAACTGCGCTAATACCCCATTTGTGGAACCTGTAAACAAATTACTTTACAAGTATACCACAAAAATTACATATGAACATCATGGTGTCAAAGTATTTCTTCCAAAAATTTCCTTTTCATTCCTTTTTCTTATATCTGCCGATAAGCTTTATCTTTTTTACAGAGGGAATGATTCGGAATTATGATAAATACAGACACAGGTAATGTTTTTTTATGAAAAGAGGGATTATATGAGACAGATACTTGCTTTTGGCGATTCAAATACATGGGGACTGATCCCGGGAACTTCACCCTATGAGAGATATCCCTGGGGCGTGAGGTGGACAAGTCTCTTACAGGAAAAGCTTCCTGAGGACAGGATCATAGAGGAAGGCCTGTGCGGAAGGACCACTGTTTTTGAGGATGAGCTTAGGCCCGGGCGAAAGGGACTTAACTCTCTGCCGGTGATCCTGGAGAGCCACTATCCTGTGGATTATGCAATTATCATGCTGGGAACCAATGACTGCAAGAGCTATTACAATGTGTCCGCCAGGACCATAGGTAAAGGTATCGAGAGGTGCCTTGATGTGCTGGAGCAGCACCTGGATCCGGAGAATATCCTTCTTGTTTCGCCCATGGCTCTTGGGGATGAGGTGTATCTCGAGGAAAAAGATCCTGAGTTTAGCAGGGAATCTGTTGCGGTCAGCAGAAATCTGAAGGAAGTTTACAGAAGCATCGCCAAGAAACATGGTGTAAAGTTTCTGGCAGCCTCAGACATTGTGAAGGCCAGCGCCATAGATGACGAGCATATGGACGCTGCAGGCCACAGAGCCTTTGCCGATGCGGTATATGCAGCCATAAGAACAGGGCTTGCTGCGGTGAGCTGAAAAAAGTGGAGGATGAATTCCTCCACTTTTTTCCTGTGTAATGGGGTTATTTGTAAAATGAGAAAAAGCACCATGATGCGACGGAGATAACAATTCCGGAAAGGGAAAATATGGTTTTCAGCCACGCTGCCACAACCCTGGGATCCATGTAATGGCCTCTGAAATATACTGCACTGAACGTTTCTGATCTTTTCATAGCATTATCCCCCTCCCTTAATCGTTTAAACACCATATGTTGTATTTATATAATTAATTATATACAAGATATTCTAAAAAATGCATAAACTATTCGGGAAAGATTTAGAAAGAAAAAAGCATATTTTCTGTTTACATAGTAAGGGCGGTATATTATACTGTGCGCAATGAAAAAAGTAATTGGGAGTGTGTTTTTATGAGTTTTATGAATAATAAAGAAGAGTATGACAAGATCCTGCAGATAATCGATCCAAAGGACTATCCGGAGGACCCTGAGTTTACCAAAAAAATCAATAATTTCCGCTACACCAGGAGAATTCCTTTTCTCTTTCTCATCGTTATTTGTTTCTACAGATTCCAAAATAACAAGCTTTTCCCCGTAAATCAGGATATACTGTCGCTTCTTGTTCTTGTGATGGCCGGATTCCTGCTTCTTTATATGAACCAGAAAAAGAAGTTCCGTCAGGAGATCGAAACAGTTGTGTTCAAAGAATGCAGACCTGAACTTGGTATCTCCAAGTATTTAAGCTTTGTATCAAAGATGCTTCGAAGCGAACTTGTCTGGAGCGTAGCCCATTACAATCTGGGCTACGACCTTTATATGTCAGGAAAAATCGAGAAGGCCCATGAGATCCTAAAGCTCATGCAGGATTCCTGCAAAACCGCATCCGCCATGTTGATGGCTGAGCGTTTAAAGCAGCTCATTGCCCTTTATTACAATGATTACAACACTGCGGTTTCCTGCGCAGCTGAAGCCAAGACTATTTTTGCAAATTGTAACCACACCGAATGGAATAACAGGATATTTAACGATACTCAGAAGGCCGGCGGCTTTGCGGAGAGCTTTTTATCCGGTAACTACGGACAGGTATTTACCATTTATCAGGAAAAATGCCTTGCTCCCATGGATGAAGTTTCAAGATTTTACTATTTATACCGCGCCGCAGCAGCACTGAATGACCAGGAAAATGCTGAGAACTACAAGAAATATGTAATTGAGAATGCAGGCACTACCTGGTTTGGCAGCGCCCTCAGTGATGACTTTGTTCCGGAGGAGCTTCCCGGCAGCTATCCTGCATTTAGCATGACCCCTGAGAACCTCAGTAAGCCCCAAAAGGTTGACCCTGCCAGATATAAATATATCCTGGCGGGAATACTGATCGGGTTATTGCTTATTTACTTACCGAGATTAATCTGAGTCAGTAGGGATGGTTTTTCTTATTATTTAGGTGATAAGTATAATAGCAAAGAGCATAGACGACCGGAGGACGTTCTTGGAGGGAACCTTCGAGAAGTTTCCCTCCGCCACTTGGGCATCCTCTCTGTAAGCTTCATCTCTGGGCGCTGCCCAGACCCGTCCTCGTCGGAAGGCAGGAGGGCCTGCGAAAAAGATGCCGGCCTCCGCTGGGAATAGGATTTGTCCGTGTCATGATATCAAGGGCTTTCGCGGCATAAATCCTCGCGCGAGATAGTATATGGCTCCACA
>JAEEGL011622108.1_pt1 | contig 17015 bp, 14 predicted proteins | sample 9134231 | NCBI WGS metagenome assembly JAEEGL01 (sample SAMN16246548, study PRJNA631951) | gut metagenome | biome: gut microbiome; feature: rumen; material: fiber-attached | host: Bos | place: Iran: Karaj | collected 2018-10
CTCGGACAGAAGAACTACGATGTTAAGAGCGGCGGCGAAGGCGTAACCCTTCAGGTAGGCGCAAACAGCGGCCAGACCATCAGCTTCGGTATCGGTAACATGGGCTCCGTAGCACTCGGTGTTGACGGAACAAAGGTTAGAGCCGATACACAGAGCGATGCACAGGGCTCCATCGATTCCATCGATGCAGCTATCGGAACAGTTTCCAAGCAGCGTTCACTTCTCGGTGCTATCCAAAACAGACTCGAGCATACCATCAGCAACCTCGACAACACAGCAGAGAACCTGCAGAGCGCAGAATCTCAGATCCGTGACGTTGATATGGCTGAAGAGATGGTTGGCTTCTCGAAGAACAACATTATTCAGCAGGCTGCACAGTCCATGCTGGCTCAGGCGAACCAGTCCAACCAGGGTGTTCTTTCCCTGTTGCGTTAATCGCTAACTAATCCGATTTATTTGGATGGTATCTGATAAACTAGGCGAATCGGATACAACTGAACAGAGCCATAAACCAAGGTCCTACGCCCTCAGGGCGCAGGACCTTGGGCTTTTTTTATGTTTTTTCGTAGGGGAATTTTCGAAAAGATCGAAATATTTGCAAAAAAGCCTTAAGTTTGTTTCAAAGATACCGATAAATAAATCAGAAACAAAATCCCGTTGGAAGTCAAGTTTGTGGAAAGAGCGTGACAAAATCGGAGATACGTTCACAAGGAGGTCTTAACTATGGCAATGATCGTTCAACATAATTTATCATCAATGAATACCAACAGAATGTTGGGTATTTCCACAAACTCTTTATCGAAATCAACTGAGAAACTTTCTTCCGGGTACAGGATCAACAGAGCAGCAGATGACGCAGCAGGCCTTGCAATTTCCGAGAAGATGAGAAGCCAGATCAGAGGTCTCGATCAGGCATCCAGAAACGCGGCAGACGGCATTTCAATGATCCAGACAGCTGAAGGTGCATTAAATGAATCTCACAGCATACTTCAGAGAATGAGAGAATTGGCAGTTCAGGCAGCCAACGGTACAGAGACGGATAACGATCGTTCCAACCTTCAGGACGAGATCGAGCAGCTTCAGGAAGAGCTTGACAGAATCGCATCCGATACCGAATTCAACACGATGCCTCTTCTGGACGGATCACTTTCCGCAGCAAGTTCAAACGTAACATCCGCAGGACCTAAGTTCGGCGTTTATAATACAGGCCTTCAGGCATTCGTTACATCTGATGTCAAGGGCACAAAGGTTGAGATAGCAAACTCCGCGGCAAGCGGCGGCGAATCCGCAATGTGGAGCGCAGACGGAAAGGTTCTCACTCTTAACCTCGTTAAGAACCAGACATATACGCAGCAGGAGATAGATGCTCTTATAGCAAAGGCTAAGCAGGAAGATTCCAGCGCATCGGGAACACCCGCAAAGGTAAATGTTCAGTTCTATTTCAGCGCAGTTACCGCTACAGACGATACGGTAAGTGCAAGTAGGAATCAGGCTACGGTAGAAGGCAAGAGAGCGGAATCCGCAGTTTCCTATTTTACATTGAACAACGCGGCATTGGCAGACGGTGATTATGTAGGCGCTACAGGAATCAAGTTCACCGCTCTTAAATACGGCGATGACTACAACCTTACGATCACGATCAAGTTTGACGCAGCAAACAAGAACGAAAAGGTTGAATTTGATACAACATCATCGACCGGCGGCCCGGCTGAGTATGAGACATACGGCAAGCTTAAGACAGCAGGAAGCTATGTACTTCACTTAAGTTCCGGTCATGAATATACAGAAACAGACATCGAATCCATCTTTGCGGCAAACGGCCTTAACATTGATGTAGAGCTTTCCGGTAAGGATCCCGATGAACCGAACACATTGTTCATCACAAAGAGCGATTATATGACGAAAGTCGCAATGAAGAACGGACAGGGTCTCGGCGATGAGGACGCTTACCTCGGACAGGCTAAGTACGGCGGAGTAACCGGCGGCAAGGGTATCACCCTTCAGGTCGGCGCTAACGAAGGCCAGACAATGAGCTTCTCCATCGGCGACATGAGCGCGGTTGCTCTCGGAGTAAATCCCGCCAAGGTCAATGTAAAGACTCAGACAGGTGCAACAGAAGGCATTAAATATATAGATGAAGCCATTGAAAAGGTTTCCAAGCAGCGTTCACTTCTCGGTGCTGTTCAGAACAGACTTGAGCATACGATCGCAAACCTTGACAATACGGCAGAGAACCTGCAGAGCGCTGAATCCACAGTACGTGACGTTGATATGGCTGAGGAAATGGTTCAGTTCTCAAAGAACAACATCCTTCAGCAGGCAGGTCAGTCAATGCTGGCTCAGGCAAATCAGTCAACTCAGGGTGTTCTTTCACTTCTTCAGGGCTGATAATAAAAACAGACTATACACACACCCCGGGCATTACGTCCGGGGTATTTTTGAACATAGACGCTTATGCGCGTAGGAAGCATATAAAGAAAAGAGTAGCGTAAATTGAAGCTGACGATCGGAGTATTAATATCAAACAGAATAGATACGGTAAAAAAATGCCTTGATTCGATAAAACCTTTATTGGACAAGGGCATAGCGGAACTGATATGCGTGGATACGGTTACCGGGACGCCCGGCAGGGTAAGCGACGGCTCTGCGGAACTGGCGGCGAAATACACGGATAAGGTGTATGTATTCCCGTGGATAAATGATTTTTCCGCGGCAAGAAACGTGACATTGGAGCACGCGACCGGCGAGTGGTACGTTTTCTGCGATGACGACGAATGGTTCGAAGACGTGTCGGAGATAGCGGATTTCTTTTCGGGTAAGGAATATTTGAAATATAACTCCGCTTCATATATAATTAGGAATTACAAAGACAAGGCGGGAAGCGAATGGGCGGATGCCAGGGCGGTGCGCTTCACGAAACGCACGAAAGAACTGAGATTTGAGGGAGTTGTCCACGAGACATATTCGAGTCTTAAGCTTCCCTGCAAGGAATTCTCATGTTTTGCGCACCACTACGGATATGCTTTTGAGAGTGAGGAAGAGAAGACGGCTCACAGAAAGAGAAACGTTATCCTTCTTGAGGAAGAGCTGAAGCGAAGGCCCGACGATCTAAGGCTTCATACCCAGATGGCGCTCGAACTTGCAAGCTTTGACAATGAAGGCGCTTTGAAATTTGTAAGAGAGACACTGAAAAGATTCGCACGAAACTGTGAAGATCCGTATTTTCAGTGGCTCGAAGCGCTAAAATTTTCGCTTTTCGAAGCCCTCGGCAAAGGGCCGGAGGAAGGCGAAGCGGAGCTGGCAGAGATAAGCGCGGAGTTCAAGCTTTCTGAAACCGCTCTTCTTGCGATACATTATTGCCTTACGAGAGCGTGGCTCCTCAAGAACGAAAAGCAGGGAGCGAGACCTCATATAACAGAGTATTTCAGGCTTTTAAGCATACTTAAAAACAATGACCAAATGCGGCAGATACAGAACACGGCGGATTTTGAAAAATACTTGAGCGATGTAAAGATCGGGGAAATGAAAGAGTACGAGGAGTATTGTATGGAAAACGAAGGATTAAAGATCGGACACGGCACTATCAGTTTCGGAGAAAAGAAGATCGTTCTGACCGGCACTGTGGAGGAAAAGCTGGAGCAGCTTAACAATCTGCCCTTTGACGACTTTCAGGTTGCGGTAAATGCCCTTATAAGTAACAGCCCCGCCTGCTTTGAGGATGAGCTTTTGAATGCGGCGGTGGATTATTTCGCATCCGGTACGCAGATCGAGTATTGCTTCCTTCTTTACCGTATGTCCGAAGAAGAAATAAAGAGGGCGGTCGATCGCGGAGTGGATGGCAAGGCCATATTCGAGCTTTTCAATGAATGCATATGCACCCAGCGACAGCTTTATGAGCGTCTTTATAAGCCCGAGGTGTTCACTGAGAAGGGCTTAAGGTGGATGCCGGTTGAAGTCAGATACAATGATATCCTTTATAGGTTTATCGCAGGCGGAGCGAAGGATCTCAAATCGGTACTTGAGGCCGCAAAGCTTCGTCCGGATATGTCCAATGTTATCAAGGTATGGTTGGGAGCACTCAGATGAACAATAATCCAAAGATCACGATCAAAGCCAAACAGAAGATCAATTTCATAAAGAGCGACATTAAGCTCACCATCGGAATATTGGTATCCAATCACATAAAGTACATAAGAAAAGGAATGGAGGCCATAAAGCCTCTTTTGGATGCCGTGCCCTCCGAACTCATAGTGGTTGATACCGTGGGTGAAGAGAACAGTGACGGATCTCTTGCGGTTGTAAAGGAATATACAGACAAGATCTATCATTTTGACTGGATCAACGATTTCTCCGCTGCCAGAAATGTGGCCATAGACCATGCCCGCGGCGAATGGTTCATGTATTTCGACGATGACGAGTATTTTGACGATGTTACCGAGTTCATAGAATTCTTTAATTCCGACGAATGCAATAAATACAATGTAGGCTTCTATTTTACCGGCGATTATATAACACCCACGACCTTCAAAAAATCCATAGCCGGAAGAATGGTCCGTCGTACTCCCGAGACGAGGTTTGAGGGAAGGATCCACGAGGGCTTTGTAAATGCATTTCTGCCCATAAAGCAGTTCAACGTTTTTACCCATCATTTCGGCTATCTGTACGAAAATGAGGATCAGAGAAAAGCAAAGACAAAAAGAAACCTGACACTCCTCGAGCAGGAGCTTAAAGACAAGGGATATGGCATCCGTGTCTGTGCCCAGATCGTTCAGGAGATCATGATCTTTGACCAGGAAGAAGGAAGCAAGCGGTGTACGGAGTATCTTGAGATTCTGGATAAGCTTGGAGAGTCAGAGGACTCGGGTTATCAGTGGCTGCTTGTCTCCAGGATCCGTTTTATGGCAAACTGGAGGAGCCTCGAAGGCATATTGGGACTTGAAAAAATGACCCTGGAAAAATACAAGCTTTCCCAGATGGCAAGACTTGCCATAGCACAGCTGGTGGCGGCGGTCGCTTACTTCTATGATAAATTTGACATAGTTGCAGACAGGGTGAAGACCTATCTGGAGATGTATGACTGGCTCATGTCCCACGATGCGGACAGGGCAATACAGAGCAATCTGGATTTTCCGAGCTTCATGTATGATGAAGTATTGTACGGAACAATACTTATGGGCGCAGAGAGTGAAAAGCGCCTTAAGAATTACGACGTGGCATATTCATACATAAAGCGTCTGGATTTCGATTACTGCAATGATTTTGAGGGCCTAAAGGGACTTGTCAGATCCATTATCAGAGGAATGGACGATCCTGCGCCCACCATTGACTGGTATAAGCGTTTTTACCGTGACGAACTGTTTAATGACGAGAATTATCACAAGTATCTGCCCGCCGATGTGAGGGAGCGCTTTGCGGACGCGGAAAAGAAGTAATATGCTTTAGAGCGGTGTTTATGGACAAAAAAGAGTTTTACGGACAACCGGATTTTATTAAGAGCAGGATAAAACTTTCCATCGGCGTGTTGGTCTCCAACCACAAAGAATATGTGGAAAAAGGAATGGAGTCGCTGCAGCCGCTTCTTCGCGCCATACCTTCGGAGCTCATCGCTGTTGATACCGTCGGAGAGGAAAAGAGCGACGGTTCTCTGGCGATTGCGAAGAAATACGCGGACAAGTTCTGTCACTTCGACTGGATAAATGATTTTGCCGCAGCAAGAAATGCGGCCTTGGATCTTGCCGAGGGCGAATGGTTCATGTTCTATGATGACGACGAATACTTTGACGATGTGACCGAGCTCATAGAATTCTTCAAGTCCGGGGAATGCGAGAAATACAATTACGGAAAATATTTTTCCGGAGATCATACGAAGGATGGCAGAATAGAAAAGCATTATGTCGGAAGGCTTGTGCGCAGAACGTCGGAAACAAGGTTTGTGGGCGCGATCCATGAGACCTTCAATGTGGTTTACGGACCGACAAAGCTGTTTAAGACCTTCACCCATCATTTCGGTTATCTTTATACGGACCCCGCACAGGAAGAGGCAAAGTTCAGGAGAAACATGGCCCTGCTTGAAAAAGAGCTTGAAGAGCAGGGGATAAATGCGAGGACATGCGCGCAGATCGTCCTTGAACTTATGGAAAAGCCCTACGAGGCCGCGAAGAAAAGCAACGAATTCATAAAACTGCTTCCGAAGAAGGAACTTGAAACACCTCTGGGACAGTATATCAGGATCGCAAACTTCAGATATATGGCCTCCTGGTCAAGTGTGGATATCCTGATATCCATGGAGCAGGAGCTGTTGAAAAACGGGTATCTCAGCGAAAGCGTAAGGCTTGTGCTTGCACAGATCTTAACCTGTGTGGCGCGGGTACAGAAGAGATACAAAGAGGCTTCCGAATATGCGGAAAAGTATTTTGCTCTGTACGACTGGCTGACGACGCATGAGGAAGAAATGCAGGAGCAGCAGAATCTGGATTTCTTTAACTTTATGGAAGGTATAAGGATATTTGAGGCGGCAGCGGCAGGAGTCATAGCGGAAGCGGTGCTCGGAAACTGTGCCAAAGCCTATGAATATTATAAAAGACTGGATTTTGAATACGGAGAGAATGTCGCGGAACTTAAGGAAGCGATCGTCTTTATGCTTAAAAACCTTAAGGATGCGGAAGCCGCAAAGGATTTTTACGGACGTTTTTACAAAGATGAATACTTTGAGAAACCGGAGTTACGGAAATATCTTCCGGAACCGGCAAGAGCAGAGAAATAAATATCGGGAGCCGCCTTATGCGACTCCCGTTTTTGTATTATTTAAGGAATCCGTTTATTATCTGCTCTTCGGCCTGTTCTTCGGTGAGGCCGAGAGTCATAAGCTTCATTATCTGTTCGCCCGCGATCTTGCCGATGGCTGCTTCGTGAATGAGCTCGGCATCGAGGCAGTTTGCCGTGAGCTCGGGGATGGCCGATACGGATGCGTTGTCCATAATGATCGCATCACATTCGGAATGACCGGAGCATTTTTGATTGCCGACGATCTCGGAGCGGAAGATCTGGTGGGACGTGTCTCTCGCAACGGAGCGGGAGATAAGGTTTACATGTGAATCCTCGCCGTTCATCTCAATGCGGAAATTGGATTCCGCGGTCTGCTGACCGTGAGTCATCAGGCTTTCTTTTATGGTAAGGCTGGCGCCGCTCTTCAATTCGCCTGTGTTTGTGCGGATGGTGGAGTCAACGCCGCGGATCTGGACGGTCTCCATCTCCATTGTGGCGCCTTCTTCAAGATGAAGGACGGTGGAGGGGTTCATTATCCTTTTGCCGTTTCCGTCCCCTGTGCCGTAGTGCTTTTCCACATAGCGAACCTTTGAGTTTTTGCCAACAAAGAAGGTGTGTATGCCCGAGTGCTCGGATGCAGCGTCGCCACCGTTATGTATGCCGCAGCCGGCTATAATGGTCACATCGCAGTCTTCTCCGATATGGAAATCATTGTAAACGGACTCTTTGAGGCCGCTCTGGGAAAGGATGACAGGGATGTGAAGGCTTTCTTTTTTTGTTCCGGGCTTAATATAGATATCTATGCCGGAAACGTCGGTTTTAGTGACTATATTTATGTTTTCGGTAGTGGCGCGGGAATCTGTGGCGCCGTTAACCCTGATGTTATATGCGCCCTGGGGAACTTCATGCAGGCCTGCGATTTCCTCAAGGAGTGTAAGTTGAATCTGATCCATATATTACCCTCCTACATTTTCTCTGTTAATGCCGAGCAAGCGGCGCCTGTGCCGAGAAGTCCGGGAAGGATCTGATCCCTCGGGCCGATCTCGCGGATCTCGCCGTTTGCAACGACTATGATCTTGTCTGCAATGTTAAGGATCCTTTCCTGATGGGAAATGATAAGGATCTCGCCGTTGTTCTTCTCGTGCATTTTTTCAAATACGCGGATGAGGCTCTGGAAGCTCCAGAGGTCGATACCTGCCTCGGGTTCGTCAAAGATCGAGAATTTGGAATTTCTTGCAAGTATCATCGCAATCTCTATCCTCTTCAGCTCGCCGCCGGAGAGAGAAGCGTTTACTTCGCGGTTGATGTAATCCTTTGCGCACAGACCGACTTCCGAGAGTATGCCGCAGATATCGGGATTCTGTTCTTTGGATGCAAGTTTGATCAGGTCTTTTACCGTAAGACCCTTAAAACGTACGGGCTGCTGGAAGGCATAGCTTATGCCCAGGTTTGCCCTTTCGGTGATGCTCATATCGGTGATGTCCACACCGTCGAGAAAGATCTTTCCTGATGTGGGTTTCATTATACCCGCTATGATCTTTGCGAGCGTTGATTTACCTCCGCCGTTGGGACCGGTGATCGCTACAAAGCCATCGTCGATCTTAAAGGAGATATTTTTTAAGATTTCTTTTCCCTTGTCTTCGTCGTCAACGAAGCAGGAAATGTTTTGAAGCTCCAGCATGTGGATGCCTCCTTTCGACAAATAGTTAAAAAGTTAACAATCCTGAAGGGCATAACCCTCCCCAGGAATAAAAGTGATGGTTACAGGTGATGTGAAGAACATTACAGTATGAGAGCATATCTCTCATGGTCTCTCCACTCACCGCTTACGATATGGCTGCTTCTTGCGATGCCTTCATATTCGAAGCCGAGACGTTTTACCACTGCAACGGAGCGTTCATTTCCGGGAAGGATGTCCGCTTCGATCCTGTGAAGTCCCATTTCATCGGCAGCATGCCATAAAAGACAGGATATGGCCTCGTTCATATAACCGTTGCCGCAATATGCCCTGTCCTGTTTGTAGAAAAGCTTTGCGCTCTTATCGCTTAAAAGATGGATGTCCGAAAGACCGGCGCACCCGATGATGACATTGGGGTTTTCCTTAAGAAAAACGAAGTATCTGACCGCTTTTTCATCCAGAAACTGTTGCATATAGCCTTTCAGCAGCAGGCGCTGGTATTCCAGAGTAAAGTAATTGTCGGGATAGTCCTGCTCGTAATTCATGAATATTTCAGCATTTTCCTGGCAAAAACACAGGAGTTTGTCTGCCTGGGTCTCATCGAGGACCTGCAGAAAGATCCTGTCCGCTTCGTATGCAAAATCCATAATTTACCTTCCTTGATGTGTTAGTCAGCCTTCATCGCCGCGAATATGAGCGTTGGGCATAAACTTGCGTACAGCGCCCAGATGACGCTGCAGCTCTATTTCTGTGTAGCCTGTGAACGGTCCGAGACCGCTTCCGAACTTGAATATGGTGTCTTCCGATTCCTTGTAGGACTGGAGATAATAGGGAGAATCACCTTCAAGCCATTTGGCGATGCTCACAAGATCGGAGCCGGTGTGGAGCTCACGGACTACCGTAGTACGAAACTCGTGCCTGATACCCGATTTCTTAATCAGTTCTATGCTCTGTCCGATAAGATCGATATTGAACGTATCCTCCGGCACGCCTGTTGTCACGGCATATTTTTCCGGAGAGTTCTTTATGTCCATGGCGATCATATCGATAAGACCGGCATTTAGCAGATCCTTCAGCACTTCGGGTTTGTAGCCGTTCGAATCCAGCTTTACAAGGAAACCGAGGCTTCGGATCTTTTCAATGAATTCCGGCAGATCCTTCTGTAAAGTCGGTTCACCGCCGGTTATACATACGCCCTCAAGCTTTCCCTTTCTGCTGTTCAAAAAAGTAAAGAATTCCTCTTCGGGAATGATGGGGCATTTGTGGGGTTCAAGCACCAGAGAGGCATTGTGGCAATAGGGACAGCGAAAATTGCAGGATCCGGTGAAGACCGTGCATGCAAGATGCTCCGGATAATCCAGGAGCGTAAGTTTTGAAAGTCCGTGTATTACCATATTTTCCTCCGACGCATTTGACATTATATATTAAAACATTCAAAAATAGTAGGATATTTTTGAAATATTTTTCTTAAGAATTAGAGGTGTGAACACAGAGGTTGACGTGGGCGCCGTCAACGGATAAAATCATCTGTAATTGTTTATGAACGGAAGAATGAGGTATTCATATGAAGCTTTACATATTGAGGCATGGAGAAACAGACTGGAATGTCCGGTGGAAGATGCAGGGGCAGACGGACATTCCCCTGAACGAAAAGGGACGCGCGCAGGCAGCGGAAGCGGCGGAGCGGCTCAAGGACACGCCGTTTGACGCCGTTTACTCAAGTCCTCTGATACGGGCATACGAAACCGCTGAAACGATAGCGGTTCCCCACGGCTTAAAGGTTATAAAGGACGAGAGGCTTAAGGAGATGTCTTTCGGGGAATTTGAGGGCACGACGCCGGATTACAACAAGATAAATCCCAGCCGTGAATTGTTCTTTACCGCACCGGAAAAGTACATTCCGTCAGGCGGTGAAACAATCGATGAGGCCGAGGACAGGTGCAGGGACTTTGTTTCGTTTTTAAGGACAAAAGACTATGAGAATGTGCTTCTTGTAACTCACGGGGCTTTGGCAAGAGCATTGATCGGAGCGGTCAAAAACGTTCCTCACGAACACTTCTGGGATACGGGAGTGCTGTCCAACTGCGGAACGATCGTGATTGAGATCTGATGGGAGTGGAATTCCTATCTGTAGCGCAATAAATGCGGAATAATAACGGATAATTTACTATATTTACCGTTTATTTATTAATGAAGGTATGTTAAAGTAATAACAGAAAGCGAAACGGGCCGGAGGGACAAAGAAACGGCCGGATCGCAAAAAATAAAAAGGAGGAAGGTATATGCCACAGCCAGCAATTACCGCTATCATCATCATAGCAGCACTCTTACTCATCGTCTTAGTCACAGGTTACGTTAAAGCTCCGCCGGATATCGCATACATCATTTCGGGTCTGAAAAAGGAACCCAAGGTGCTTATCGGCCGTGCGGGCATCAAGATCCCTTTCCTTGAGAGAAAGGATGCGCTCCTTGTTAAGCAGATCACGGTAGACATCAAGACCAGCGGTTACATACCGACGCAGGACTTCATCGGCGTTGACATCGACGCGGTTGCCAAAGTCAGGATCATGACGGATCACGATGGCATCAGACTGGCAATGAAGAACTTCCTTAATATGAACGAAGAAAGGATATGCCAGGCCCTCACAGATTCATTACAGGGTAACATGCGTGAGATCATCGGAACCGTTGATCTGAGAGAGCTCTGCACCGACAGAAAGAAGTTCGGTGACGAGGTTCAGACAAAGGCACAGCTGGATATGAATGCTCTCGGTATCGAGATCATTTCCTGCAACATCCAGAAGATCGAAGATGAAAACGGATTGATCGTTGCTCTCGGTCAGGACAACATGTCAAAGATCAAGAAAGACGCTTCCATCGCAAAGGCAAATGCGGACAAGGAAGTTGCGATCGCCGAAGCCGCAGCGAGAAAGCTCGCAAACGATGCGAAGGTTGCATCGGACACCGCGATCGCGGAGAGACAGAACGAACTTGCGATCAAGCAGGCAGAACTCAAGAAGGCAGCGGATATCAAGCAGGCGGAAGCGGATGCGGCTTACGAGATCCAGAAGGAAGAGCAGCGTAAGACAATAGAGATCACCACCGCAAATGCAAACATTGCCCGCCAGGAAAGAGAGATCGAGTTAAAGCAGAAGGAAGTTGCGGTAACCGAGCAGATGCTGGAAGCCGAAGTCAAGAAGAAGGCAGAGGCCGAAAAGTTCGCAAGACAGCAGAGAGCGGAGGCTGAACTTTTTGAAAGAATGAAGAAGGCGGAAGCCGAGAAGTTCGAGAGAGAGAAGGAAGCAGACGCACGCAAGGCTATGGCGGAAGCTGAAATGTACGCAAAGCTCAAGGAAGCCGAAGGTATCAAGGCTGTGGGTGAAGCTGAAGCGGCAGCCATAGCGGCGAAGGGTATTGCGGAAGCGGAAGCTATCGACAAGAAGGCCGAGGCTATGAAGAAATACGGTCAGGCTGCTATGACAGAGATGATCGTAAACAAGCTTCCCGAAATGGCAAAAGCGGTTGCGGAGCCTCTGGCAGCGATCGACAAGGTTACCATCATCGACGGCAGCGGAAGCGACACAACAGGCGTCGGCAGCATGGGCGGCTATGTTCCCGCAGTGCTTGCAAAGACCATCGAGACCATCAAGGAGACAACAGGTTTCGATATTACCGAGATCATGAAGGCAGAGACCTATGATGCCAAGGTAAACAAGAATATTAAAGTCAAAGGACTTGAAAAGGCCGGAAATGTTACCATAAACACAGGTGACGAGAAATAAAAAACGAGAGCAGTCGGTGAAAACCGGCTGCTCTTTTAAGATGAAGAGATCAATGTCTCAGAAAACTTCCTCCGAGGAAATCGTAGATGACGGAAAGGTCGATGAAGGGAAGGGCATAAACTATGATGCCTGCGGCAAGGGATATGACCGTTCCGATTATGCTGGTCACAAAGCCGGCCTTTGCGGTATCCATGAGCAGGTGGTCTTTTTTTATGGATATGGCGCCGAGCACGATGCCTATCACCCCGCATACAAAACCGACGGGGGAAAGGGTTCCTCCGAGGATCCCGAGGCATATCGATACCGTTCCCAAAATAAGCGATGTGGTTGTCATAGGTGTCTCCTTCTCTTGCAAGTGCTGCGGATAGTATTAAAAAAAGGCACACCCCGCAGCCACGGTAACAAGCCGGCGCTTTTGCGATGTCCTTTTCTTATAAAAGTTCCCTCCCACGTCCCTGATAGACGCGCTTCTCTCTCTGGAAAATACCTTCTCCGTATCAACCTTGCTTATCTTAACAAAACTTGTTGAACTTGTCAATAAAATTTAATTTTTTAAATATAAATTTGTCAAAATTGCACAAAAAGCGTCATTTTTAAGGCGGAAACAGGCCTCTATCTTGTGTTTTACGGCTTTATTTTCTACAATATAAGTGCTATCTTTTACTAAAACATAAATATTACAAAACTATACAAAGGATGTAAAACCGTTGAAAGACTTCGATCTGGAAAAAACTGCGGAAAGCGGACAGGTTTTTCGCGCATACAATAAAGACAATTCAAAATGGGTCTTTATGTCAAGAGACAAAAGAATAACTCTTGACCAAAATGAGGATTACGAGAGCATTATCCGTAAGGATCCTTTTTGGAGGGAATACTTTGACCTGAACAGGGATTATGAGGCAGTGCGGCAAAAGGCGGAAGAGTTTGAAGACCGCTTTATGATCTCCGCGTGCAAGGCGGGCGCGGGCATAAGGATGCTTAAGCAGGATCCGTGGGAGATGCTGATATCCTTCATAATATCTCAAAGAAAGAGCATTCCCGCCATCAGAACGAGCATAGAAAGGCTGTGTGAAAAGTACGGCAGAAAAATGGATGGCTTTTATGCATTTCCGGAGCCGGAGGCCCTTGCTGATGCCGATGAGGCGGGGCTTGCCGCCTGTGCTCTCGGCTACCGCGTTGAATATGTGCGCGATGCCGCACGTAAGGTCGCATACGGCGAGATGGACCTGAATGCATTGTATCAATCGGATGACGAAGAACTCACGGCAGCCCTGAAGAGCGTGAAGGGCGTCGGAGACAAGGTAGCGAACTGCATTATGCTCTTTGCATACGGAAGGACGGCGAGAGTGCCCGTGGATGTATGGGTGAAGCGCATAATCGAAGAGGACTATGCGGGGCAGGATCCTTTCGCAAAGTACGGTGAATATGCGGGGATCATGCAGCAATATGCCTTTTATTACAAGAGAAACGGGGAACAGATATGATGAAGAGAATGATGATATATGCCGCTATGCTCGCGCTGGGCGTGGCATTTGCGGGAAGGGCGAAGGTCTATGCGGAGGAGCCCGTGAAGACGAGCGCCGTGTATGAATACGGAACGCTGATAGATAAAAATATAACTACGGACATACCTGTCGTGCCGGGGACAAATTATAAGATCCGCGTGTCCTATACGGGCATAGACGGGGGCGGAAAGACGCTGAACCCCGTCAGGATATACTATGAGGATGTTACCGAAGACCAGTGCGTTCCGAACATTCTTGAGCCTTACAAGGCAAAGAATGTGGACGACAGAAGCGGACTTCTGTATGAGGTCACAACGACCGGAGTCACGGATGTAAGAGAGTTTACGGTTGCCGCTATGGACGATGTGCTGAGCGTCATCGTTGCGGGAGATGCGATCCTCGAAAAGGTCGAGGTTACAGCGGAAGCACCCAAAACAAAGGGCGACAAAACGACGGTATATGTGATCGGCGACTCGCTTGTCCAGACATACAATTCCTCATACTATCCGATGACCGGATGGGGACAGATGCTGCCGCAGTTCTTTACGAATGACATAAATATCGTGAACCGCGCGATCGGCGGAAGAAGCACGATGAACTTCATAAAGCAGGGAAGGCTGAACGATGTTCTGATAAACGTCCGTCCGGGAGACTATGTGCTTGTTACATTCGGCCATAACGACGGCGGCGGTGTGGCCGGCAGGGCATGCAGCGTGGCGGATTACAAGAGATATCTGATGGACCGTTATGTGGAAGGCGTGCGCCAGAGAGGCGGCACGACCGTGCTTGTGACGCTCGGTAACCAGAATATCTTTTCTAAGGACGGGGAAGTGCTGCAGAGCTATCCCGATTACGTAAACGCCATGAAGGAAGCGGCGGCGGAGAAGGAGTGCCCTCTTATCGACCTGAATGCAAGATCGAAGGAGTACTTTAAGTCCGTATATGACCAATATGGCATACAGGCGGTTAAGGACATCATTTTCAACTGCTTCAGGGCCGGCATATACGAAAATTACATTGATGGTGCGGGCGACACCACGCATTTCCAGAAATACGGGGCCACAAGGCTTTCGGAATTTGTGGCGCAGGGTATAGCGGAACTTAAGCTTCCCGGAGTGTCGGAGTACTATAAGGCTCCGGCTGTGGCTGAGAGCGTGCCTGCGAATGTGGGAAGCGTAAAATTTAATACGAAGAAGTATGACGAAAAGTATTACCATATGGAATGGAAGACCGTGAAGGGAGCGGACTTCTATGAGATAGAACGTGCTTCGATGAACAGCGAGGGCTATATCACGGGCTTTGAGTCGCTCGGCTATGCGGCGGAGGGGATGTTCGCGGATCCTCCGATAAAGCGTGAGGATGGTATGAGTTATGCCTATGTGGTTTATGGCGTTAATGCGGCCGGGAGGTCGGAGAAGCCCTCTGAGTTCCTGTGGGCCGTTACGGATAATGATGTGAAGAAGGAATTCAAGACCCGGCTTGAAGCGGGCGAGCTCGGTGCAAGGAAGGAAGCCGCAGCAGAAGAACAAAAAGAGGAAGCAGTAACTCAGACTGCTTCCGATACACCCACTCCCGAAACTGCGGAAAGCGGTAATGATGATGTTCGAAAAATAAATCCTGCCGTGATCGTTCTTGCAATCGTGGGCATCCTTGCGGCAGCGGCGTGTGCCGTGGTTCTTGTTAAGAGAAAAAAGAACTGACTGTATGCCGGTATCAGCGGTCCGCCAGGGGGATGTAGTCCTTGGGTGCCATGATCGGCTGGTATGACGGGCGGATGATCTTGTCCTGATTTATGAGCTCTTCCAGGCGATGTGCGCTCCAGCCCGAAATGCGGGCCATTGCGAAAAGCGGTGTGAAGAGCTCCTGCGGAAGATCCAGCATGGAATATACAAAACCGCTGTAGAAATCCACGTTGGCGCTTACGCCCTTGTAGATACGGCGCTCTTCCGCTATGACCTTCGGAGCCATGGTCTCAACCATGGAATAGAGCGCATAGTCCTCGTCGCGGTCCTTTTCGTGAGCGAGCTGCTGAACATAGCTTCTGAATATCTTTGCTCTGGGGTCAGACAGCGAATAGATCGCGTGTCCCATGCCGTAGATCAGGCCTTTTTGGTCAAATGCTTCTTTGTGGAGAAGCTTTAGCAGATATGCCCTTACTTCGTCTTCGTCTTTTAAGTCGGAGACGTTTTTTTTCATATCCGCAAACATCTGAACGACCTTGATGTTGGCGCCGCCGTGTTTGGGACCCTTTAAGGAACCGAGCGCGGCCGCCATTACCGCATAGGTGTCTGAGCCGGAGGACGTGACCACATGCGTCGTGAAGGTGGAGTTGTTACCGCCGCCGTGTTCCGCATGAAGCACAAGTGCTATGTCAAGTATGCGCGCCTCAAGCTCGGTGTACTTTTTGTCGGGGCGAAGGAGCCGCAATATGTTTTCCGCCGTGGAAGCCTTCGGATCCGGACGGTGGATGTACAGGCTCTTTCCCTTTTCGTAGTGGTTATATGCCTGGTAGCCGTAAACCGCGAGCATCGGAAATACGCTGATCAGCTGCAGGCACTGGCGCATCACGTTTTCAAGGGAATTGTCGTCGATCGTCTTGTCATAGCAGGCAAGCGTGAGGACGCTTCTCGCGAGAGTGTTCATCATATCCTTGCTGGGTGCCTTCATGATTACGTCCCTTACAAAGTTTGTGGGGAGCGAACGCATATGCGAAAGAAGAGAGATGAACTCCTCAAGTTCAGATGCCGTGGGGAGCTTGCCGTAGAGCAGGAGATATGTGGTCTCTTCGAAACCGAACCTCTTGTCGTTCAGGAAACCCGCGCACAGATCTTCTATGTTTATGCCTCTGTATCTGAGTATGCCGTCGCAGGGAACGGACACGCCGTCCACCGTCTTAGAGGAGATTATCTCGGATATCCCGGTAAGGCCTGTGACCACACCTTTTCCGTTTATGTCGCGCAAGCCCCTTTTGACGTCATACTGCGCATATAATGACGGATCGATCGTTCCGTTTTCAAGACAGATACCCGCCAAGCTGTTCAAAATCTGGTTTTTATCCATGGTAACCCCCTTTCGACATATGAGTCGCTTTAACATATTAATAGATAGATGATTTATTTTATCAGAGAATGAAAGCGCGTGTCAAGTTACTGTTCACACACCCCAGCCCAGCATTCGCAATCCGCTTCGCTACTTGCTCATGTGGGTGGGGGTGTTACTGCTGCGCAGAATATGCAAGATGCTAAAACTCTTTGAAAGCAAGCTTTCAGAGTTTTGGCATCTTGC
>JAEEGL013827117.1_pt1 | contig 17015 bp, 7 predicted proteins | sample 9134231 | NCBI WGS metagenome assembly JAEEGL01 (sample SAMN16246548, study PRJNA631951) | gut metagenome | biome: gut microbiome; feature: rumen; material: fiber-attached | host: Bos | place: Iran: Karaj | collected 2018-10
CTACGGTCCTACGCTGTGGGCGGCTGCCGAGATGATTCGACTTCTCGACAAGTGGCATCCGCGCACAAACGACAGCGGTCTGCACTACTACGAGCAGAAGCAGACTTGTCCAAATCCGCTCTTCTATCTCACCGAGGATGGCAAGGGCGAGGAGGTCGTTTTTTAATTGACAATTCACAATTCACAATTGACAATGGGGGTGAAAGTTGGGAAAGTTGAAAGTTTCTTAATTGACAGTTGACAATTGACAATGGGGTTAGTTGAGAGTTGAAGGGTTTTTGATTGGGAATTGGCAATGGATAGTTGGCAATTCCCAATTTTTTTGAGAGTAATTTGAACGCTGAGAATTGTGTCAAGGTAGCTTCAACATAGCTTCAGGGGAGAGGCAGGTAAGCCGGAAGTTACGTTCAGGGTACGTTCAAGGTTCGTTCAGGATACGTTCAAGGTACGTTCAAGGTACGTTGTAGGAACGGGGTAGCTACGGGGTAGGTTCGGGGAAGTAAACCGAAAATAATAATTGACAATGGACAATTGACAATGGGTTTGAAAATTGAGAATTGACAATTCACATTTGACAATTGACAATTTCTTAGAGAAAGTTGAAAATTGAAAAAACTGCCTAATTTTCAATTGCGAATTGCTTGTCTTTGAGGGGGTGTGAGTCTTGACTTATTAGGCAAAAGTCAAACACGGGGCAATTTGTATAACATTTTTATCTCTACTGGCATATAAGCTAAGAGATTTTATATAAATTTGCATCACAATCTATATTTATGCCAGTAAATAAGAATGCACAAATCAGATATCAAATCCTAGATAGGTGTTTTAGCGACTTCCGTCATAAGTATGACTTTGACACTCTATTAGAGAAGGTTAATGACCACTTGGAGGATGTTCAAGGGGGGGATTCTGTGATTAGTATTCGGCAATTGAGAGGAGACATCAATGCTATTCGCAAGATGCTTCCTGATGGGATATATCTTGACGCTAAGCCGTATTATGACAAGAAGTGTTATTACCGCTATTCTGAGCGCGATTTCTCGATATTCCAGAACGAACTAACGCCGGACGAAGTGCAGAAATTGCGTTCCACCATTGAGATGCTTAGCCGATATCGGGGCGTTCCTAATAATGCTTGGTTGGAAGAAGTGATTTCCAATCTTGAATATCGCTTTGGCATCAAGTCTGATAGTGAAAATGTAGTGGCGTTTGAGCAGAATGAACAATTGAAGGGATTGGAATATCTCTCAGAAGTTATAGATGCTACTGTGAACCACATTCCTATTGTTCTTTATTATAAGACATATAAGGGAAAAGAACTAACATCAACCTTTCATCCTTACCACGTTAGGCAATATAATAACCGTTGGTTTCTGTTTGGTTATGAGGAAGAAACAGGAAAGATTGCAAATAAGGCTCTTGACCGTATTCAGCGCATCACTTTGGCAAATATTCCATTCTGTCCTAATACAGCCATCGACTTTGCTCATTTCTTTGATGATGTAGTAGGCGTCTCTATACCGTATGACGGTGTAGAGAAAGAAACTATCATTTTGCGTTTTAAACAGGCAAGATTTCCTTATGTAACTTCAAAGCCCATTCACAAATCGCAAATCACAGTCAATGAAAAAGAGTGTGTAATATCTTTGAATGTTAAACCAACTCGTGAGTTAGAACAACAAATCTTATCGTACGGTTCTGACGTTGAAGTTCTCTCTCCTGAGACGTTTAGGATACAAATTGCAGAGAATATAGCAGAAATTTATAAAAAATATTTTCCTGTGCAGAATGAATGCACAGATAACGTTTAACTTTGCATTAGTAATTGAAAACAAATAGTATTAGCATATGAACAAGCAGCAACTTGCAAACAGAATATGGGCATCTGCCAATAACATGCGTAATAAGATTGAAGCCAATGAATATAAGGACTATATTCTTGGCCTGATCTTCTATAAGTTCCTTTCTGACACTGAAGTAAAGTATTTCACAGAGGTATGCGACTGGGAAGAGGATGAACTACCAGAACTTGTAGAGAACTACGAGGATATGAACATGAAGAATGCCATTGCAGAATGTCAGGAGCATATCGGTTTCTTTATCGAATACAAGTATCTGTTCTCTACATGGCTCAACGATACCTCTTTCAGTGTGCAGACGCTCAGTGAGGCACTCAGTAACTTTGAGCGACTGATGAGCGAGAACTATGCAAGTGTTTATGCAGGCATATTCAAGACCTTGAGAGAAGGTCTCAGCAAGTTGGGCGACAACCCAAGTTCGCAGACAAAGGCACTGAAGGGGCTTATCAAACTCATCAAGGATATTCCTACCGACGGCTCTCAGAACTACGACGTACTGGGATATGTCTATGAATACCTCATAAGTAACTTCGCTGCCAATGCTGGCAAGAAAGCTGGTGAGTTCTACACCCCTCATGAGGTGGCAATGATTATGTCTGAGATTGTGGCTGAGCACCACAAGAATAAGGAAAGCCTTGATATCTACGACCCTACATCTGGTTCAGGTTCGTTGTTGATAACCATTGGCAAGGCTGTCAGCAAACACATCCAAGGCAAAGACAAGGTGAAATATTATGCGCAGGAACTGAAGGAAAACACCTACAACCTTACGCGTATGAACCTTGTGATGCGTGGCATCATTCCTCAGAATATCGTTACTCGTTGTGCTGACACCCTTGAAGAAGACTGGCCTATGCACGAGGAAGGCTCAGAGATTGACAAGCCTCTGGCTGTGGATGCTGTGGTCAGCAATCCTCCTTATTCCCAGCACTGGGATCCAAGGGACAAGGAGTACGACCCTCGTTTCAAGAACTATGGTGTGGCACCAAAGACCAAGGCCGACTATGCTTTCTTGTTGCATGAACTTCACCACCTGAAGAGCGACGGCATTATGACAATCGTAATGCCACATGGTGTATTGTTCCGTGGCAAGACTCCAAAGATTTTCGATAAGGAAGGCAATGTGCTGCCATTGGAACAGCAAGAGGAAGGACAGGCAGAAGGCCAGATACGTGCAAACCTTATAGAGAAGAACAACATCGATGCTATCATCGGTCTTCCTGCCAATATTTTCTTTGGCACTGGCATCCCGACTCTTATCATGGTTCTGAAGAAGAACCGTGGCAGCGAAGGTGTGCTTATCATCGATGCAAGCAAAGGCTTTGTAAAAGACGGCAAGCAAAACAGACTCCGTGCCTGTGACGTGAAGAAGATTGCCGACACCTATCGGGAGCGTAAGGAGATTCCAGGTTTTTCACGTGTCGTAACACGCGATGAGATTCGCCGTAACGAGTACAATCTCAACATCCCTCGCTATGTGGATTCGAGCGAGGCACCTGTGAAGTACGATATTTATTCCACAATGTTTGGTGGAATACCGAATAGCGAAATTGCCGATCTCAATGAGTATTGGAATGCTTTCCCTACACTTCAGCAGGAAGTGTTTGCTGCGGAGCAGGAGCGTCCTTATTCTGCAATCAAGGCAACAGACATCGTGGAGACCATACATGGAAATAAGGATGTAAAGGATTTCATGGCTCGTTTTGCTGCGTCTTTTGAAGACTTCAAGCATATGCTCCATATCCGTCTTATCGACAATGTTGAGCAGATAAAGGAAGTTGTAGAGAGCGACTTGATCTCTGCTGACATCTTCCGCCGTTGCGAGGGATTGCCCCTTGTGGACAAATATGCCGCTTATCAGATTCTTGCCGACAACTGGCAGGGCATCATGGGCGATGTGGAGATTATCCAGACTGAGGGTTTCAAAGCCTGCAAGGTGGTTGAACCCAAGACGAAGATGGTAAAGGACAAGAATGGCGTAGAGCAGGAAGTGGAAGACGGTTTAAAGGGACGCATAATTCCTTTTGAGCTTGTACAGAAAACGCTGTTCCAAGATGACTTGGACGCTATTGCAACCCTCCAGAGTCGCATCGAGGCCATTGAGGGCGAGTTGGATGCTGCTCGCGACGAACTCCTTGGCATGGAAGATACCGAAAAGTATTTCGATGCCGAAAAAGACAACGCCTTCATAAAGAAAGAAATTACTGCCGACAGTAAACCAAAGGCCGACGTGGAGGATGACGTCAAGGCGCAGCTAAAGGCAATCGTTGCGCTTTGGGATGAGCAGTCTGCAAAGAAGAAACAGGTAGCGAAGGACAAGCTGGCATTGGAGAAGAAGACCATCCAGACCATCGAAGGACTTGACACGAAGGATATACAGATGTTCCTCGAACTGAAATGGATTCTTCCCATCACCTCTGCCATCGAAGCATTGCCCGATGCTGTGATACAGACACTTGCCGATGTAATAAATGCACTCAGCGAGAAGTATTCTGTGACTTATAACGATATTGAAAGAAGTATCGCTGAGTCTGAGCAGAATCTTGCAGAACTTATCGGTCTGCTCACTGGCGATGAGTTTGCCATCAGTGGTTTGTCTAACCTTATCAAGAAGTAAGTATGGACATTAAACAATATATAGGTGAAACTACTGAATACGACAAAAAGCAGGAGGTAGAGCGACGTAAGGTGAAGAGTTGGCTGAAAAGTGTCAGTGCCTTTGCCAACGGCGATGGTGGTAGTTTGCTCTTTGGCATTGCCGACGTTTTTGCTCAACTGGGTTATATGGAGCGTAAGGGTTCTGGTATGGGAAAGATAGTCAATCCTATTAAAGCATTGCCATATTTCTCCGAACGCATGCAACCGACGTTCTATTCTGACCGTGCTCAGTTCACTATTACATTCCCCAACCTCGTCGCCGTTTGGAAGCAGGAACATCCCGAAGTAGTGCTCAACGATATCGATGTCCCTCAAGGTGTCCCTCAAGATGTCCCTCAAGAGGACGACTTAGACAAATGGATAGAATATCAAGTAGCAGTTTTTCCTAAGATTACGACAGAGGAACTTGCTGCGCGTCGGGGAGTTACATCAAAAACCATCAAGCGCCATATCGCTAAATTGTCTCACATCAAATATGTGGGCAGTGGATATAGTGGCCATTGGGAGGTAAAACATAAAATGGAGGACTAATAATGAAACAACCAAAGATAAGATTAAGAGGATATAATGGTGCATGGATGCAAACTACTTGGGGAACGCTTACCAGTGACTTCAAGTATGGCATCAATGCAGCTGCTAAGCTATACGATGGTAAAAATAAGTATCTTCGTATAACAGATATTGATGATACGACGCGAGTATTTTTGCAAGATAATTTGACAACACCAGATGCAAATCTATCTAGTTGTGAAGAGTATGTCATGCAAAATGGAGATATTGTTATAGCCCGAACAGGTGCTAGTGTGGGTAAAAGTTATATTTATCACAAAAGTGATGGTCGAGTTTATTTTGCCGGATTCTTAATAAGAATGCGGTTAAAAGACAATGTTGATAAGGATTTTATTTTCCAGAATACTCTCACAGAATCGTATGCAAAGCATATTCGGATAGTGTCCCAGAGGTCTGGACAACCTGGCGTGAATGTGGATGAATTGAAGTCTTATTCGTTGTCGATGCCTACGAACAAAGAAGAGCAACAAACTTTAGGTTCGTATTTTCATCACCTGGACACACTTATTCAATCTACCGCAAAGAAGATTGAATCACTCAAACAGGTAAAGGCTGCAAGTTTGCAATCTATGTTTCCACAGGAAGGCGAAACCAGTCCACGAGTAAGATTCAAAGGATTTGAAGGCGAGTGGGAGATAGTAAAACTAAATTCCTTTGCCAAAAGGTTGACAAGAAAAAATTTGCACTTAGAAAGTACTTTAGCACTTACTATTGCATCTGCTCATGGTTTAGTGTCACAAATTGATTATTTCAATAATCTTGTGGTCGGTTCTAATATCAGAAACTATTATCTCTTAAAAAAAGGCGAATTCGCTTACAATAAGAGTTATTCAAACGGTTATCCTTTTGGTTCTATAAAGAGATTGGATAGATATGAACAAGGGATTCTATCAACTCTCTATATTACATTTAGCGTTAATGATAATATATCATCAGACTATCTGACACATTTCTTTGCCACAGAACTATGGCATAAAGAAGTGGCGGAAAGAGCTGCGGAAGGTGCAAGAAGTCATGGACTATTGAATATAGGAGCTAAGGAATTCTTTGAAATGAATATCAAGAAACCTATTTCAAAAGAAGAACAACAAAAGATAGCCAATTATTTCACCTATCTCGACTCTCAAATCACTCTCCAGACCCAGCGTTTGGAGAAGTTGAAGCAGATTAAGTCTGCATGTTTAGACAATATGTTTGTATGAAAACTTTATGACGAAGAAGTTTATATGAAACAATATATTTCACCCAACCTTCTGCAAACAGCAGAACAACTGCGAGACAGGATTGTTGCCTTGCGACCTTTCCCTGAAGAGACCATGAAGTCGCTTAGGGAATACTCCGCCTGTTGGATGATGGCGGTGTAAAAAGTAAAAATGGCGGTGTAAATGATGGTAATGGCGGTGTAAATTTAGAAGAACTGATATATGATACGATTAGAAACAACCCGGGTATGAATGCTCCGGCTCTTTCTGTGATGCTACAAAAAAGCCTGAGAACAATACAGAGATACTTGAAATCGTTAGCCGAAGCAGGAAGAGTGGAATTCCGTGGAGCACCAAAGAATGGAGGATATCATATTTTATAATAGTCGAATAACCCAAAAAGCAAAGATAGTATGCCAGTAGATGTTTTAGTTCGTCCTTTCCTAAAGGAACTTGACTTTGAGAAAGCCCTTGCCGACTTTCTGCCCCAGCATGGTTGGGAACCCAACGTGATAATGAACCCGACAGAGGAGATTCTCATCAAAAATTGGGCTGCCATTATCTATAACAACAACCGAGACATGAACCGTCTGGGTGACTTTCCGCTGACAGACAGCGAGATGCAGCAGATAATGACGCAAGTGGACGCGTTGAAGAACCCATACGAGGTGAACAAGTTCGTAAACGGTGGTCAGGTGATGATAAAGCGTGATAACCAGGATGACAAAATAAACTTTGGCAAAGAGGTGTATCTTACAATATTCAATGCCCGGGAGATACGTGCAGGACAGAGCGTATATCAGATAGTACGTCAGCCACGATTCCAGACGAAGCATCCTCTTGGCACTACACGCCGTGGCGACGTGATGCTGCTCATAAATGGTATGCCTGTCGTTCACATCGAACTGAAGCGAAGCGGTGTTGACGTAACTCAGGCAGTAAACCAGATAAAGAAGTATGCCCACGAAGGCATCTTCTCGCATGGCATCTTCTCTTTGATACAGATATTTGTTGCGATGACACCTGAGAAGACTCTCTACTTTGCCAATCCTGGAGCATCAGAGAACTTTTCTCCAAGTTTCTACTTCCATTGGGCTGACTTCAACAACGAAGAGATTCACGACTGGAAACGTATCGCAGCCAATCTGCTGTCAATACCGATGGCACACCAGATGGTGGGTTACTACACCATTGCCGATGACAAGGACGAGACACTGAAGGTGCTCCGCAGCTATCAGTATTTTGCTACTACAAAGATATGGGAGCGTGTGCGTGAAACCAACTGGGACGATCATTTTCATAAGGGCGGCTACATATGGCACACCACAGGTTCTGGTAAGACAATGACCTCGTTCAAGTCTGCCCAGCTCATTGCCAAGGCTAATGATGCCGATAAGGTGGTGTTCCTGCTCGACCGCATAGAACTGAGCACACAGTCGGCCGACGAGTATCGCGGCTTTGCCAATGCTGATGACAATGTGCTCGATACAGATGATACCAAAAACCTCATCCGTGTACTTGAAAGCGACAGCAAGGACGAGTGCCTTATCGTGACCTCCATACAGAAGATGAGCCGCATAAACAGCGACAACAGCATTCCGCAGTCAACCATCGACAAGATAAACAAGAAACGCGTAGTGTTCATTGTTGATGAGTGCCACAGAAGCGTGGCAGGTTCGGGAAAAGACAGTGGTAGCGGAATGTTACTCACTATCAAGAACACGTTCCCACGCGCCGTCCTTTTCGGTTTCACTGGAACACCTATATTTCCAGAGAATGCCCATGGCGAGATGACAACGGAAGTCATCTTCGGTGACATGCTGCATAAATACACTCTTGCCAATGGTATTCCTGACAATAATGTTCTTGGTTTCGACCTTTATCGTGTGGATACATTCCAAGAGCAGGAAGTACGTGAAGCTGTAGCATTAAGGCAGGCGGATCCAGAAGCTAAGTCAGTTGATGACATAGCAAATGACAAGGAGAAGATGGACATCTATAACAAGTGGATGAACGATACCGACATGCTGAAAGTGGAAGACGAAGCAAAGTCGCTCTATACTACCGACAATCACCACATGGCAGTCGTTCAGAAGATTGTGGAGGAACGTCCTGTGCTCAGTCACAATGGCAAGTTCCATGCCATACTGGCCACAAAGAACATCCCAGAGGCAATAGAATACTATCATCTGTTCAAGGAGCATTATCCAGAGTACAATGTTACCGCCATCTTTGATGACTCCATCGATAATAATGGCGGTGGTGAGTATAAGGAAGATGCTATCCTTGAGATACTTCAGGATTACAACGATAGGTTTGATACCACATTCCAGCAATCGACCTACGCCAAATACAAGAAAGACGTAGCCAAGCGTCTTGCACATAAAATGCCTTATCAGCATCTGGAGAAAGACAAGCAACTTGATATGCTCATCGTAGTTACCCAGATGCTGACTGGCTATGACTCTAAATGGGTGAACACACTTTATGTGGACAAACTGTTGCAGTATGTGGATGTTATTCAGGCATTCTCTCGTACCAACCGTCTGTTTGGTCCAGACAAGCCTTTCGGCATCATCAAGTACTTCACCCGTCCTAACCGCATGGCAAAGAACATTGACGATGCTCTGGCTCTGTATGTCGACCAGCCGTTGCTCGTATTTACCGACAAGTTGGAGGCCAATCTGGAAAAAATAAACCAGTCATTCCTTACTATTGATCAACTGTTCAAGGCTGAAGGAATAGAGTATTATGCAACATTGCCACAAGCTGAAGCTTCGAAAAAGAAGTTTGCCAAGGAGTTCTGCGACATGACCAAGCGTCTTGAAGCAGCCAAGATGCAAGGTTTTCTTTGGGAGAAGCCAGAATATGAGTTTCAGCACACCAATGGGTGGGTAAAACTGAAGATGGAGCTTGACGAGCAGACATACAAGATACTGCTGGCACGTTACCGCGAACTGTTCCAGAGAGGCGGCGGAAGCGGTGGTGATGACGATGATGTCTATCAGTTGGAAGCATACATCACTGAGACTGGTGCAGGGACTATTGATGCAGAATACATCAACTCGAAGTTCATCAAGTTCGTGAAGAATCTCTACACTTCAGGCCCTGGCAGCGAGCATGTAAAAGTGGCACAGGCAGAACTGCACAATGCCTTTGCATCACTCAATCAGCGCGACCAGCGTACAGCCCAGCGCATTCTGCATGACATAGAAAGCGGCGACTTGCATCTAAGTCCTGGCAAGACCATCTATGATTATATCATTGATTACCAGAAGCGTGAATGTGACCAGCAGGTTTATACGCTTGCCGAAGCAACGGGCCTGAACATCACCAAACTGCAGGAACTTATAGGCAAGGATACAACGGAGCAGAATATCAATGAACAAGGTCGGTTCGATGCTTTGGTGCAGTCGCTTGACAAGGTGAAGGCTGTTGACTTCCTGAAGAAGATTACAGGTAATGATGTGCCTAAGCGGTTTGTGATTACAAACATGTCGAGCATCCTTCGTCGTTTTATCCTTGATCCGTCAGACAGGGCAAAGATTATCTATGCATATCAGAATGAGGATTTCTTCTTGGACGTGAATATTCCAGATGAAGTGCCGCAAGATGAAGTGCCGCAAGAGACTCCAGAGCAGAAGGAGCAGCGCGAGGAAAGCAATAAACTGTCCTTTGAAGAGATGAGCGAGAATGTACGTGAGTTGGTCGAAACAGATTTAAGTGAATGCGCAGGTATGCCACAGACACAGGATGTTGTGAGAGCGCTCTTTAAGATTCTTACAACCCATACAATCCCGAGTGTTGACGGTGTTGGTCTTGATGTCTATAAGGCAATGGACGAACTCTTCGGCAGAAAGAAAGTGAACATTATCGACAAACACGTCCATTCTGGCAATCTGTCGGTCAAGTTCGAGGTTTATCTGAAGAAGTTGTACTATATGGTTCACGGCGAAGAGATTCAACCAACAGAGGAAGGGAAAAAGATTACTTTGGTGAACTGTATCTTTGCGTTCCCATGCTTGAAACGACTGAAATGGAGTACCAAAGAAACAGAGAAGACTCTTTCCTGCTATCTTGACATCATCCGCAATAACCGCAATACATCTGATGGTAATGGCGCTCATGCTTCATACCTGCTGCCAGAGAAGCAGCTTGATGAGAATATCAAAGCATTCGTCACGCTGTATGTTTATGTAACTGGAATGTGCATGAATAGATTAAAGGAGAAATACGACATATAGTCTCAAAAACAAAAGATTTTGAGGATAATCCGTAATCATTCTCTTCTTGAATGGGTTTAGAGGGCAGAATAAAAATTTTGCCCTCTAATATTTTGTAATAAGTTACGCCAGTTCGGGATAAGGAAAGGCCATAAAAGTTGGTAATATCTCGTACATGGACTCAAGGCGAATATGAAGAACAAACTCATGTCGATTGAAGAAAAGATTATGCTCAGGAAAAGATATATCATCGAGTGCATTAACGAGCTGCTTAAAAGCAAGGCTAATCTTGTGCATTCACGTCATCGCTCTATACACAACTTCATCATGAACATCTGCTCGGCACTTACTGCGTATTGCTTCTTCGACAACAAGCCTGATGCGTTGCCTGTGCATGTGGAAAACTCAAGACAACTTGAACTGTAATCTTATCCCGAACTGGCGTAAGAAATCGATTACAAGCTAGCCGCCGAGCAGTTGCGCAGCGGCAACCCCGGGAGTGTAAATATAACTGTGTTTGAGAGTTGACAATGTTTTTTGAAATTGGGATAGTAATTAACTTCCAATCAAACACATTTTTGATGAAGGTGAACTGCCGCAGACGGCAAGTCGTATCTGACCACATTCGCTTATTTTGTTTGGTTGTTCTCAAACAGAATAATCATTGTCTGAATATCCGCAGTTTTAAATACCAATATGATTTTGAAATTGCACGACTATGATGTATGTACCAGCTGCAACTTCATCGAAATGGAATGATTTGAGGAGTTTTTCAGATGTGCTTTAAACAAGAATCTAAAAAAGGAAACTTCCAGTTTGTAGCATCAGACAACAAACTGGAAGTCTTTATTGTAATAATGCTTATCCCTAAATATAAATCAAAAAACTTAATTACTTTGTACTATGATAAACTCTATATCCATTCTCTTCAGGACTAAACGAAGAGAAAAGTTTAAGCGGTTTTATTATATCCAAATATTCTTTAAAATCCTTAGGAATGAGTGGCCTAGATTTTTTATTAACTATCGCAGAATAAGGATATCCCATATACTTGAGAATAATAGTTACTTCTTCAGCTGATGCCCGATGATGCTTAATTAGCATTTCTTGGAATTGCTGTTTTTGTGGTTGTATTGTTGCATTTCTTATTACAACCACAACAACATCCCAAACCAATTCTTTTTTTCTATTCAACATTATTTCCAAAACCACATTAGTCAACTCTGTATCTTGTCCAATCAAATCTGGCGATATCTTTATTGCCAAATTCCATCGTTGTTCATCAGAAAGTGAAGATTCTTCGTTTAACAAAGCAGTTAATGTCTCTGAATTTGTATCATAGTTCTCATAATTTACAATATAGTTGTCTATGTGATAACTCAAATACATAGCATAAAGAGATGCTCCATGTTGAGCTATTACGTTGGCCGTTTCAACATTATCTGAAAGATAATTATTTTTTACTAGAAGTTCAAGCCTTTCTAGCTCTATATCTTCAGAAGGAATTCTTTCGTCGTCTTGACCAACGTGTGGCATCAAAACAGGAAGTAGCTTTTCATATGCAGAAATATTCAGATAATTTTCATATACAATTTTCCCTGCCAATGTTGATTCTGAATCTGCTGGATATTCATCCTTTGCCAGCAAATCTACGTTGTTATTAATGAAGTTCTCCAAATCTTTAGAAAGAGATTCCTTATCAAAAGTATAATAATTCAGTATATTCTTCCAGTTTGGATCTAAAACACCACTAATTAATGCAACTCGTTTGTACGAATCATTAACATCATTTATCTCGTGCACCTTATTTTTTGTTTGGGACTTAAGATATTCTGTTTTTTGATTTTCGTCCAGTTCCTCGTGATTCAAGATATATAACAATCCCATTTCGGTTTCTTGTCCTTTTGATTTGCTGATTATGTTATCAAAAACAAGCTTAATGTTCTTTTTTATATAATCAACCAATCCTTCATTGTTAGAAGATAAAAAATCCGAAATAGTGAGGGGCTTTGTTCTATCTACATCTAAATCATTAGTTATAAATGGGGGGTTATATGGAAACTCAAATTGTTTTTTTATTGTTTTTTCGGTTTGTTGTAAAACATTCCATTTTTCTGGGAGTGCAGTCAGCTTTTTTATTGCTTGTTTGGTTCGTTGGGTACTTTTCAATGGGCTATTAGCTATGTACTCAAACTTCTTTTCCCATGGTAGATTAGTAGCCATAAAGCGATTATTATATGTGAGTTTAAGTATCCTTCTTGTTAGTTTTTTAGCAATAAAAAGGTTATTTTCTGTTAGTTCAAACATCCCTTTATTCAATATATAATTGGCTATATCCATCATATCATTACTTTTATTTTCACCACCGATTGGAACTAAAGCCGAAATATCCTCAAACACGCATCCTTCAATTATTTCTTTCAAATGTCTTACTTTTATCTCGCCCATACGTTCAATGCAGAATCTAAGATTCTTATTCAACCACTCCCTAATGTCATCGGAGATGTCTGCAGGTTCACAATAGCATAACCACGCCTCCTCTAGTATATCCAAGTATTCTTGCTTCTCGTATGTCTGTATGCGTTGCCAACTTAATCCTGCTTTTACATACTTCTCCCATAATATTTCCGCCCCTTTACTTTTTCTTTTATGATAATTTGCCATAAAATCTAGTTGAGGGGTAGACGATTCAACAAAATGCTGTTCAAAGTCTTTCAATGCCGACTCATAATCGGAAGACTTTTTTTCCAAATAGTCTGCTATCTGGTAATTCAATACGCTCTTATATTTATAAACAAATGTTGGCAACTCTTTAACAAAAGTCCCAATATCATCTATATTTTCGTCATAGTTTATATTCGCATCGTTTTGTTTAATTCGTAATAGCAAATTACGATCATTTAGACTCATTATAGTTCCATCGTATAGTGTTATATAATCATAATAAGTCTCATCAATATATCCTCGTTGAAGGAAGTATACCATCAATTCTGACAGTTTAATATTCTTGAAATGTTCACTTTTCTTGATTTCTGGGAATTGACTCAATAATTCAGCTAATTTAAAGCTTCTTAGACTATCCTTTATCCCCTTCATTTTCTTTATATCCTTGTCAATTTCAAGTATTGATTTTTCATATGTTTCTTTGCGCTTCATGTAACCAACCTTGTCGTCTACCTCTTTTTCAAAGTCTGCAAAGTTTATATCCCTACTACCGTTTGAAGGATAAATATTAGTTTTATATGAAATTGTTCGTTGCTTGATTAAATCCTCAAATAGCTCAGAAGATTCGATAAACTTATTTATATGATGATATGTATTATTGCAAAAAATACTGGTAAGATATGGTGTTGTACGCTCTTGGAATTTATTCATGTAGCGATTTCTCCAATCCTTCAAATTTGAATTCCGTGAATTGATTTTCTCCTCACGCTTCTTCTGTAACATATCAAGTTTTGGTTCAAGAACCTCGCCTATAGCAATATTTACCCATTCATCCTTATTACTGATGAATTCATGTACCTTGCCATCCTTATAGTGCAACTTACAGAAATCGTCGGGATGACGATTCTTATAGATAATCATCGCTAATAGGTTTTCTTTTTTTAGACAAGATGATTCAGACATCTGCTCCATATACTGTTGAAACTCGTTTGCTACATTTCTCAACATTCTCATGCCATCAACAAACTCACTCAAATCCCTTAGGACATTTTTGTCTAAATTGTACCCACGAACCGCTAATTCTTGCGTCAATTTCTCATACGAGTTCTTTGGATTTACCACAGGAATTACGGTGGCAATATAATCAAAGAACTTTGTTCGCTCTTCATTTTTAAACAAATCATCTTTTACGGCATATATAAACTTTATCTTTCTACCTTGATCTTTTATGACTTCCGATTGTTGTAGCAAGAAATTGATTTCCCTTAATTTTAGGAAAATCTCAGGACAGCGAAAACGGTCTAAATCTTCTATAATCACTACGTTATACTCTGTAGCTTCAAAGAAATAAACGATTTCGTCTAAATGTTTATTAAATGCGGATGAATCTTTTCCTAATTCAATAGAAACATCTTTCATGTTAAGTGTCTTGATACGCCATAGCGAAGGATGCCTATATAAATACTTGACTCTATTAAAAATACAGCCCAACATGTATAACGAGAACAATATATCAAAGAATAAGTTCCAGTCAAAACCAAGATTGAAAAAATTACACAACGTATCAACCTTTGCCCATTGAGGCTCAAAAACAATCAAAAATGCAACAATAAATAAAAGCACGGCAACTCCATACCCAAAAGCTTTATCATTCCAAAAATGTTTATGTTTTGTGCGTTGTTCTATTCGGCAGAAACGACTATTAGGTAAAGTTTCTGGTTTCTCCTTGTAAATTAACTGTTGAAGGATACTAAACTCCACTTCTTGTTGCTCTTTACGGCTGAGTTTATCTTTTTCATTGCCTGTTAGTGAGGCAAGAGAGATTGTCAAATATTTATAGTCGGGACATTTTTTTCTTAATGTTTTAAGTACAGAACTCTTTCCCGAACCATACGGTCCGGTTATTGCGATATTATACACATCTGGCTCTTTAAGTTTTTCCTCTATGTTTAGAACTGTATTATATCCAGGCGTACCCTCCTCCAATATTGTAGGAGTAAGTTTTTTCTGTACACGTTTAATTTCGCTCATTAGTATTTCGAATTTAATTTTGTTTTACTATTTTTAGTCCATTTGTTGAACTCTATCCTCCAGATTTATGAAGATACTACCCAGTTCTGGCTTCGCTCCCAATCTACCGATGCGATATGAGTTGTAAAGCGACAGGTTCTTGTGCAAGCCGAAAGAGTCGCCACGTGCATACTCGGATGATGCTGTCTCTCGGTTCTTCTCGACAAACCACACCACGCCTCGGTTCTCGTTAATCAAGTCCTGAGAGAGAAGCGTTGTTTCCTGACTCGTTATAACCAACTGTGACTTGTCCGAATTGAATATAAAGACATTGAGGTAGTAGTACAACAGGTCGTTGTGCAAGTCCTCGCCCAATTCGTCAAAGAAGAATACATGAGGATTTGTTATCAAATCATACAACGCATCAAGAATGCGGATGTACTTTTGAGTTCCCTTTGACTGCCATTTAAGCGGAATGTCAAAGTCGCCATTGTCCGAATGATTCAAGAACGTGATGGAATCTGTCGTTGGCTTCAGCAGAACGTCTTTCATCTCTTCAGGGATGTTTTCCTTTTGAATACGCTCACGGAATTCCACAGGCACAAAGCGGTCTTCTACAATCGGTCTGTACTCCATGATGTTCAAGTCTGCCTTTTGTAGCATGGTGTTGTAGAACCTGCGTTTCTTCGGGTTGCTGTATGCATCCTTCATGATTTCCACAAGACCTTTTTCCACATTGCCATCAACGTCATGGTAGTTAGACATAATCCAGCTATGAAGTTCATTGAATGGTGCAATGTCCTCTTTCAAGGCGGCTTTTCTACATACCGACAGAACACTATGATTGTTCAAAGTGTTTTCTCGGATGCTTTCCTGTGTCTTGACTTGTAGTTTGAGACTCGCTCCAAACTTGATTTCTGCCTGTACATTATCGCCAACAAACATACGCTCGTAGAACAGAGACTTTGATTTGTTAGGATAGTAATACAATGCTTCATTCAAGATGTACTTATCATTGAAGGTTACATCATAGTCGTAACGAGTGCCGTTTGCATAAAATGAAACGTGCATTTCCGTTGGTTCATCTTTTGTGAGAACGAATGGAATACAACCATTGATACCTTGTGCTGCATCAGATTTTGGAAGAATCAACAAACGGAACACCTCATTCAGTGCAATGAGCATGTTCGACTTTCCAGAAGCATTAGAGCCATAGAGGATTCCCAACTTATACAGGAATACTCCTTCGGCCACCTCTGTAACAAGTTCCGAAGCTGGACCTTTCGCTAAAAAGCTAAGTTCTTGCTTATCGCGAATGGAAAGATAGTTCTTTACCCAAAATTCTCGTATCATGTCGACGAAATTTTGATTATTACTGTATTTTTGCTACAAAAATATGTTTTGTTTTCTGTCCATGCAAGTAATATTTTATAAAATTTGTAATAAAATTACGATTTTGTAGTTTCTTTAGTACGCTTTTGTGGGGATATAAGTTAATATTTCACTTTCTCGCAATCTCGTACAACACATAAAAATAAATCGTTTGTTTTGGTGCTGTTTTGCAGTTCTTTGCTATCTTTGAATGTTTTTTTAGGGCAGTAACAAAAAAATAAATAAAAAAATTGTACCGAAACTTATGTATTTGAAAATATTGCTGTCCGGTAAAATATTTTTAGTGTGAAAAAAATTAAGGTCGTATTCCTCGCATGGAATCCGACCCTTTTTGTTATCTTTGTTTTAACCACAAAACAGCAATAACATGGGCAAAGATAGCAATTTTACCGGACAGCCGGTGTATAGTCAGATATTAAATCTGCTTGACCGTGAAA
>JAEEGL010007114.1_pt1 | contig 17014 bp, 37 predicted proteins | sample 9134231 | NCBI WGS metagenome assembly JAEEGL01 (sample SAMN16246548, study PRJNA631951) | gut metagenome | biome: gut microbiome; feature: rumen; material: fiber-attached | host: Bos | place: Iran: Karaj | collected 2018-10
AAAAAATTATTTAATGAAAGGTGAAAATGAATTATGACTACTGTTAAGGTTACCAAGCGTGAGCGTTATGAGAGCATCAAGGCCCTTGTTGAGGCCGTGGGTGCAGTTGAGGGTATTGATACCGATGGTATCGTGGCTTTCTGCGATAAGGAGATCGCAGCTCTGGCTACTCGTGCTGAGAAGGCCAAGGAGCGTGCTGCTGAGAAGCGTGCTGAGGGCGATGAGCTTCAGGCCGCTGTTCTTGCGGCTCTGACTGATGAGCTTGCTTCTCGTCAGGAAGTGACTGACCGCATTGAGGGTGAGGATGTCACCGTTGCGAAGGTTGGTTATCGCCTTACCGCCCTGGTTAAGGCTGGTGCTGCCGTTAAGGAAGACCTCGTTGTTGAGGGCGAGGATGGCAAGAGCAAGAAGGTTGCTGGCTATCGTCTCGCGTAATCCCTGCGAATAAGCAAAGAAAAAAGAACTTACCTATTATAAGGTAAGTTCTTTTTTTTAAAACTTGGGAATCGCGTAGGCTCCTCCGGCCGCCAACACATGCCACCCCCGCACCGCCAAACAAAAAATGCTTTTAGAAATTTTGAAGGCAATACTTGACTTTTTTCAAAAAATATAGTATAATATAAATATGAAAAAGGTAGGTGTTTTTATTGAAATATTGTTTATCTGCGAGATAGAATAGAGAGTATCTTCAAAAAGCCGATGAAATATTAATACAATGGAAAGATAAAGATTTTATATTAGATCTTGTTAAAATTAATCCTACAGCTTCTATTGTATTATATATTAGTCAAGAGGTAACTTTAACTTCTGAAGACTGGGATACAATTGAACAGTATAATACTAATATATTTAAGAATAGATTTAAAATTTGTTTAACTCATATGAATTATGATGAATGTAAAAAAAGAAATATACCATTTTTCTTTAGTATGGCAGTTGATAATGCTTGGATATTAAATTCTTTAATTAATTTAGGAGTATGTGCAGCACGAATTACAGGACAATTAACACATCAATTAGATTATATTAATACTTTACCAATCGAAATTAGAGTATGGGCTAATAATCCAGGAGCCCCATTTAATTATGAGCCTATAATTGGAGGATGGTTTAGACCTGAAGATTTATATCAACTAGAAGCTATTGATGTTTGTGAGTTTGATGCTAAAGATAATAGACAAGAGCAGGCTTTATATCGTATTTATGCAGAACGACATGAGTGGCCTGGTGAATTGTATATTTTAATTAATTCAATTACGGATCAAACAATCATGAATAGAATGATTCCTCCTGAGTTTCAACAGCGAAGAAGCAATTGCAATATGAAATGTCAGTCTGGTAGTCATTGCCATTTTTGTTATATGATTACACATTTAGCTAATCCAGAAATTTTAAAACCCATAAAGGATAAAATTAAAAATGTTTAAAGCAATATTACGGATGACGCAAACTGAATTATTTGATTATTTAGTTGATATTTTAAAAGAAAAAGAGTATAATGTAGTTGTTGGAAAAAATAATATATTAAATGAAAAAGAATATATTGCAGCAAAAGGTAATATCCCAATTGTTCTTTTAGCTCATCTTGATACTGTATTTCCCGATGAAACTCGAAAAAATATGTCAATTTATCACGACTCTGAGCAAGGTGTAATTTGGTCTCCTAATGGATTAGGTGCAGATGATCGAGCTGGTGTATATATGATCCTTCAAATTTTAGAAAGTACAGACTTGCGCCCTCATATTCTTTTTACCGCTGATGAAGAAAGTACTGCTACAGGGGCTGAAGCAGTAAGTAGCAAACAAAAAGAATTATTTGGGGAAGTATCATATATTATTGAATTAGATAGACAAGGATATAAAGAATGTGTATTTTATGATTGCGATAATCCACAATTTCAAAAAACTATTGAAAGCTATGGATTTAAAACAGCACAGGGAACTTTTACAGATATAAGTATTATATGCCCTAATTGGGGAATAGCAGGTGTAAATCTTTCTGTGGGCTACTTATGGGAGCATAGTTATATTGAGCATTTTTATAGTGCAATGTGGTATGATACATATCGAAAAGTTTTACAAATGCTAAATGATAAAAATACATATAGTAAAATTTGGAAGTATATTCCAAGAGAACCAAAAATAGATTTTATGAAAAAATATAATGAACGCATGAAAAAAAAGGAGAAGTAAAATAATGGCTAAGGGCGCAACCGCAAAGGTTAATGTAGAAAATAAAATTAGAGAAGCATTTGGTGCTGATTTTGTTGGTAATGTTGATAAGAAACTTTATGTTTGGGCTGATGATGGTGGAGAGAAAGTTCAAATTTGTATTGCTATGACTTGTCCTAAAGTTCCAGTAGGAGTTGGTAGTGAAAATAATGGGATTGACTTTGATAATATGCCCGATGGTGGTACCCCTACTGAGTTTAAACCTGCTGAAATTACTAATGAAGAAACAGAAAATATTAGAAAGTTACTTTCAGAATTAGGACTTTAATTAAATATAACCTTAATAGGAATGTATTTGACATTCCTATTTTTTTATGTTAAAATATATTTAAAGGATAGTGATAGTATGATTTTAACATATAATAATAAATATAAAGATCGTCAACCAGAAGAGACTATTGAAATATTAAAGAAATTTTTTATTTCTAAAAATTTTTAGCTTAAATTAGTATCAAATTTAAAAAATGAAATTGATGCTTGGAGTTGTCGATGGGAATTATATTATAATAATATATTCATTGTAGGACAGAATGGAAAAGGAATAACTGAAAATTATTCATTAGCTTCTGGATTAGCAGAATTATATGAGCGTTTTTGCAATATACCTATTCTATTTGCTCATAATGTTTTATGGAATAGGCAATTAATAAATCATAATTGGGATATACATAGATGTAATTTTACTGTTGATGAATATGGAATAAGATCTATTGATAATTATTTTAGAAATATTCCTTCTTATATGAAAGATTTTTATGTATCTTATTTAGGTGATTCATATAAAGATTTTATTAATTTAATTACCGATAATTACTTATTAGGAATACCATATACAGAAATAACTTCTGACCAAGAAAATACTTTATATTTTGATTTTAGATTAATAAATAGAACAAATGGTACTTTTGGTATGTGCGCTGGTAATTCTCGAGAAGAAGCTCTTGTTCAAGGAATGGCAGAGTTATTTGAAATTTATGATACATTTCAGTATTATGATCCAAATTCTAATTTAAATGTTTCTTTAATTGATGAAAGTTTAATTCGTTAGAATGATAAATTAAATACTTTAATTAATAATATCTACAATATTGGAGATTATAGTTTAAAATTTTTTTATATAGAAGAAAATTTACCTGTTATTGGAATTAATTTAATTAGAAATTATGATAATGTTAATATAATTAATTTTGGTGCATCACCTTATTTTGATATTGCTGTAGAAAGATGTTTAACTGAGATATATTAGGGATTATGTTCTTAGAATTTATATATAGAACAAAATCCTATGGAAAATTTTTCTATACAAGAAATATGGAGTAAATATCCAGGAGCTGTTGGAAAAAGTGGTTTTATAAAAAATACTGATAATATACATATTCAATCTGTTTTATTTGAATAGCCTCCTATTTTTTTAAAACAAAATTTAACTTAGTTAGAAATCTTTAACTATATGATACAAATTGCACAGCTAAAAGGAATTTCTTTTTATGTGCGCGATATGAGTCTTTGTGAAGAAGTAAAAGCGTATCATATTATTCCAAGCTTTAATATTTCAAAACATTTGTTTGCTAAACATATGTTATCTAGTTTAGAAAAAGAAGATTTAATGAATTAGTTAAAAGCAGATTTATCTTTTTTTGACAAATATATAGTTGATAAAAATAATATTAATTATACAAAAGAATTATTAGATTATTTATAGAATTTAATAAATTATAATAATGATAGTTATCATTTAGCAAGTTTCGGCTTTCATAATTTAATGGGGCCAAATGATGATATATTAACAATTGTTTTAAGTTTAGTGGCGAATGATTCTTGGGATGAAGTACAGAATCTTTTACCTAATACTTTAAATCTATATTTATATCCATCTTTATGCAAATTCAATACTATTTTAAATTTTAGAAATAACAAATATGTTAATAATTTGTATTCATTAAATGATATTAAAAATAGTGCTTTTACAAGATATATTTTATTAGAACTATTAAAAGAAATGCAGTATTTTTATAATGTAAAATTAAAAGAAATTTTTAATATGGTAGAAAGGTAAGAAAATTTAATGATTTATTTTGGTTTACCACGATTTTATGATAATTTTAAATTTAATGAATTTCTTTCTGATTATATAGAAAATAATTCTTCTCATTGTAGATTTAAATGTTGTATTGAATTTGCTTATGGAAATTTTCCTTTTTGTTTTTGGAATGGTGGAGTAAATAATAATGATAAAACAGAAAATATTGTAGATGCTGAAGCTGCATTAACTTTTACTCAAGATAATCATTTACCTATTTGTTTGGATATTTCTAATATATTTTTAGAGAAATAGGATTTTTACGATGTACATTTAAATATGATATTAAAAACCTTTGAAGGCAGAGGAAATTATATTATTTTAATTAATCCTTTTTTAAAGGAATATATAGAAAATAAATATGATGGCTATAATTTTATTTATGGGGCATTAGGAAATAGCTTAAATTTAGAAAAAATTCCAAATTGTACTTATATTGAAGCTGCTATTCATGATAATGCAAATTTTTTACATCTTTATGATAAAAAGAATACTTATATAACTATTGGTAGTCAATGTCAATGCTGTCCAGTAGAAACATATAATGAATGCAGGCTAAAAGAAAGTGAATATCAAATTTTATTTTCAGAACAAAGTTGCTTTAATGGATGCGCTAAAGCAGTTTTAACAGATATGAGTACAGAATATGATATTTTACATAAACGAGGATTTAATCATTTTAAAATCGCTAATGGAAATGTTGATGCTATTTTGAATTTAATTATTAAACCAGAATATCATTTACATTTTAAAGAGGAGTTTGATAAAGCATATGACTAATTTTATTATACCTGGATTGTGGGAACATTATAAAGTAAATATTTGTTTATTAGCTTTATTAAAGAATCATCCCGAATATTTTTATGATGATATACATATCGGTGCAGTTTATGGTAATTTTCAATTTTGTACTTGGGACGGTGGTAGAGTTTTTGGGGTAAAAACTCATACTACAAAAGAAGATATTGAAAAATTAAAGCATATTTATAATGATGTTTTTAATATCCCTATGAGATTTATTTTTACTAATTGTAAAATAAAGCCAGAATATTGCTATGATAGATTTAATAATTTAGTATTAACTCTTTGTAATAATAAAATAAATGAAATAGTAGTTAATTCTCCAATTTTACAAAAATATATTGAAGAATCTTATCCTAATTATGGATTAATATCATCTACAACTAAATGTATTACTGATCCATAGCAATTATTAGAAGAATTAGCAAGTCCAAAATATAAAATGGTCTGTTTAGATTATAATTTAAATAAAAATCATCAATTATTAGACCATATTGACGAGTCTTTAAAACCTAAATGTGAGTTTTTAATTAATGCTATATGTCCATCAGGATGCCCGCAAAGAAAAAAACATTATGAATTAAATAGTGATTTTGCTAATTCATATGGAAAATCTTATGGATTTACTGGGTGTGGTATTGAAGGGAATAATTTAATTCCTTTTATGTATTATAACAACTTTACAACCGAAGAAGTTTATGAATATTCAAAAAATGGTTTTATAAATTTTAAATTAGAAGGTAGAACACTTCCTGATTTAGATGTAATATTAAATTATGTCAAATATATGATTAAGCCAGAATATACTTATGCAACAATTTTATTTTTAGTAAATAGTTTTAAAGATTTTAATTTAGATACTTTTAATGAAAATGAAATTCAATTTTATAATTTATATTAAATGGCCCTAACAGTTTAAAAAAATTAATTATTTTTTTATAAATATTGAAGAACTATAGAAAGGAGATAGATAATTTTGTCTATTATAAAAGTTTATTTTGAAGATGAAAGTTATTATCAGTTCCCTGAGTTAGATTATGACATTCATTCCAATGCTGATAATGATATTGTCCGTACTGGACAAAAAGCTCCTTGGATTTTCTTTAGTATCACTCTTCGTCATCCCCTTGATGATATAGCCCCAGGCAGTAATCTTGATTTAACATTAAAAAATTTTATTACTTATGCTCAAGGCAGAAATGTGACAAAAGTTGAATGGATTAAATCTGATATTATAATTGATACTTTAGCTGGAAATATCGTATATCAATGGATGTTATCTGAAACTCCAGAAATTCAAGAAATATTAACCTTATCAGAAGCATTAGCTGATATAGAATACCCATATGAATAGGAGTCTTAGGAATAAGACTCCTATTTTTTTTATTTGACAAGAGAAAAAAAATATGCTATAATGAAAATAGAATTGTGTAAAGAAAGGAGTTTTAATTAAAATGGCAAATAATACTGGTAATTTAACTCTTTCTTCTGATTTATAGGCTTGGTATGCGGCTTTAAATAGTATTATTTAGACATATGGCGGCGGCGTTATTAGTCAAATGCCAACTCCAGCAGCAAATAAAGAAATAACTACAGACGATTTCAATACTTATATTAATAAGTTAGATGAAATGAAGACAGATGAATATTTAAGTCATGCCTCATATCCATCTTATAGTATTACGAGCGCAGGATCATTAATAAGAGCTACCCAAGGAACTACTTTAGCAGATACTACTAACAATACATATTTAGGTAGAATTATTTGTCGTAATTAGGCAACAAATACTGTAGGCGCTTGTAATAGTGGTTCTAAATCACATGGCTCAAATACTTGTGGATCAAACAGCCATGGTAGTAAAAGTAGTACAAATAAACTTAATACTAATTGTACAAGTGGCGCTAAAGGAAGTTTTACCTATGATGGAGGAAATCATAATGTAAATCATAATTTTGGTGGTAAAAATAGTGGCTATGTATATGCTTTTGCTACAAAAACTCCAGTAGGAAGTAATACAAATGGCTCTAATAGCTGCGGTTCTAATAGCTGTGGAAGTCATACTAGTGGCAGTTGTACAAGTGGCACTTGTAATAGTGGCCCTAATACAAGTTATGGTGCAAAAACTAGTGGTACAGTAATTGATTTATATTGTACTCATACAACTAAATCAAACGGATAAAAAGGAGTTTTAATATGGAAAAAGACAGAAGTGTAGCAGTTGTCTTTCCAAGTGGTGTATGTAATTTATAGTGCCGCTATTGCGGTATTGATAAAAACCCAGCTCTTAAATAGATTGATGATCGTCTAGAAGAAAGTTTTAAAGGAAATTATTATATAGAAAGAATTAAAAAGTTTTTTCCAAATAAAGGTCAATTAAAAAGATTAGAAACTTGGGGTGGAGAACCATTTTTGCATATGGATAGAATTTATCCACTAGTAAATCAAATTATTGAAGAATATCCTTATTTTAGTGAATTTTATTCTTCTACAAATTTTTCTTACCCCTTTTGGACAGACCAATTATTTGGCTTAATTGATTAGTTTAATAAATATCCTTATAGAGATTTTTAGTTCTTTCTTTAGTTATCTTGTGATGGTCCAGAATATATTAATGATGCTGGTAGAGGAAAAGGAACTACTAAAAAATGTTTAGAAAATTTTAAAAAATTATGTAATATGGTAGAAAATAAATTGGGTGAACATATTGAATTGGTAATTACAGTTAAGCCAACTTTAGATATAAAAACTTTACATTTATTAGACACCAAAGAAAAAATTATTGAATATTATAAGTTTTTTGAAGAAAATTTTATTGAACCAATTGCACAATTAAATTTTTCAAATGTAAAAATTATTGCTCCAGTCCCAAATACTGCTGTTCCTACTCCTGTAAGTAAAGCAGATGGAGAATTTTTTGCTTGGTTCTGTAAAACAACAAGATAGATTGAAAAAGAAAATAGAAAATTTCATTTTCTACCACACTATAATGATATTACTATGTTTAGTAAAGATGATGTATATAATCCAGAATTAACTTATTAGTATAATCATTATATCTGTGGTGTTGGAGTTACTATTGTTGGATTTTTACCTGATAATATGCAAACAGCTTGCCATGAAGGTTTTACTAATTTTGCTATGGATTACAAAAAATTGGCAGCAGAATCAAAGCGTTTAGAAACAGGTACGATTAAATTTGATGAATGCATTAGCGAAATGCCAAGTCGTTTTTGTTTAACAGAAGATCAGTATGAAGAATTTGAACGACAAATGAATTTCTTTGAAGTGCAAGGGACAACAGCTCGTTTAGCTTGTCTTGCTAATGAAATTTGTATTATGGCATTGGCAGGTCAAATTGAACCAAGATATAAAACATATGAAAACGCATTAAAAGCAGCTATCTTTGTCCAAAATCATTGTGCCACTTGTGTTAAAGATAATTTTAATATTACTGGCTCAATTATTTTGTAGGATAATGGAACATTAAAATTATTTTTGAATGGAGCTTTACAATATATCGCTAAGGAAGGAGATATGAAATTCGATGATTGAAGATACTACATATATTAAAGAAAATAATGATTTATTAAAATTTATGTTAAATGAAAGATATTTCAAACCATGGTCTGATCCTTCCATTAGAGAACGTGAATCATATGAAAGAAGAAATAGCTTATTAGATGAAGCAAATTTAGAGATTTATATAACTTCTACTTGCAATTAGAATTGTGAATATTGTTATTTACAAAAAAACAAAACAGGCTTATATCCTCAAGAATATGATAAACCAGAATTAATTTTATAGAATTTATAGAGTTTAATTGATTGGTTTATTGAAAATGATTATTTTATTCCAAATGTAGAATTATATAGTGGAGAAATTTGGCACACTAAATTTGGATTAGATATTTTAGAAATCCTTTATCAAAATATTGATAAAGGTTTTGCTCCTGATGTAATCATGATTCCTTCAAATTGTTCTTTTTTAAGAGATAAAGTTTAGACAGGATATATTGAAAGATATGTAAGAAATTTTGATAAAAAAGGTGTGCGTTTAGCTTTTTCTATTTCAGTAGATGGTAAGCCAATAGAAGATATGAATCGTCCTTTAAGGGATGGAACATATAAAGATGATGACTTTTATGAAAGAATGTTTTTATTTGCTTATCAATATAATTTTTATTTTCATCCAATGGTTTCTGCTCATAGTGTTCATAAATGGATTGAGAATCATAAATGGTGGGTTGAAAATTGTAAAAAATATGATATTAATCCAGATAAATGCATTATGATGTTAGAAGTTAGAAATGATGAATGGACAGATGAAACTATAAAATATTATAATGATTTTATAAATTATTTAATTGATAGATTTTTAAATGAAATAGGAACAGTAAAAGATTTTGCAGATTTTTTAGTGACTGAAGCTAATCGTAAAGTACAACATATTACTGGATATGTCCCTTATCTTTTAGGAGAAAGCGATAGTTTTGCTGGATGTTCAGTTTGTAACGCATTAACAATTAGATTAGGAGATATGGCGATTTGTCCTTGTCATAGAACTGCATATAATAAATATTTATACGGACATTTTGTGCTTGACGAAAATCATAAAATTATTGATATTACTGCTAATAATTTTTATATGGCAGAACGTATTTTATTTGGAAATAACAATTTATTACATTTTGGATGTGATACTTGCATATTTAATGAAGTATGCCTTAAAGGGTGCTATGGATCTTAGTTAGAAGCAACTGGAGATCCTTTTATTCCAGCCAAAAGCGTATGTAAATTTTTCAAAGCAAAATTCATGAACTTAATTAATAAATATGAAGAAATTGGACTTTGGGATACTTTAGAGAAAATTTCTCCTTATACGGTAGGATATCAACGAGCATAGTGCTTATTAAATTTTAAGAAAAGGGTGGAAAAATTTTATGGCATGGGAAAAAATTAATGAAATGTTTCCAACCGGAGGCACAGTTACAGATGATGGATACATGACAAATGAAGAAATTATTGCAAATAATCTTCCATCAGTTCAATTAACTTTATTCCGTCCAGTGCGTCAAATGTATGCATGGGGTGAACGCATGGTTTGGCATTCTGATGGGAGTATGGAAAGATATTATACAAATAGTATATTCCCATATGAAAATATTGATGGAATGCCATTATTCAATATATATGGACAAAAAATAAAGAATAATTTAGAGGAAAAAGAACATCATGCTTGATATTATAATTCCAAGTTATAACGATGAAAAAGGATTATATCAAACTTTATTTTCTCTTTGTGGGATAGAAAATGATTGGCAGATATATATTATTGATGATAAATCAACTATACCCATTAATTATGATAAAATAAAAGATACTTTTAAAGATTTTTATAATATTACTGTTTGGGAATCTCCTATTAATGTAGGCCCCGGCGGAATTAGAGAACTAGGGTTATAGCTAACTAAAAATAAATATATCATGTTTATTGACTGTGGCGATTTAGTTGTTCTCCCACAAAATATTAAAGCATATTTGGATATGTTAGAAGAAGAAAATTTAGATTTGATTTTTTGCGCTCATTTAGAAGAGAATGCTGATAAAAAAACTTTTTCTATGGCTTACCCAGTACATAACAGAATGCACGGGAAAATTTATCGTAGAAGTTTTCTTTAGCAATATAATATTCATTTTAATATTGAATGTGCAAGAGCTAATGAAGATATTGGTTTTAATTATCAATGTCGAATGATTGCTCGTTATTTAAAAGATTCTCAAGATAAGATTATATTAAGAGAAATTGAAGAACCTTTAATCGTATGGATTCATAACCCAAATAGTATTGTTAGACAAAATAATTATGCTTTTTCCTTCCAAGCTCAGAATTTAGGTTTAGCTAAAAATTTTGAATTTGCATTTAAGAATGTTAAAAATTATATAGAAGATGCAGATGAATATTTAGGAGATTATTTTATAGATATTTTTTCATATCTTTATATTATGTATTTAAATGCTGTTATAGATAGACCAGAGTTTGTTAAAGAAAGTTTGGAAGGAGCTTAGTACTTTTACAATAGATATAGAAAATATCTTAATGTAGATGTACAAGTATTAGCAAAAAATGTCTCTAAACAATTATATGAAGCTTATATTAATAATGACTCATTAATTTATAGCTTAGAAAATATTAACATGAAGCAATTTATAGAGTTAATGGAGGAGTCATATGCACAATTATAGTGATAAATTCAAAGATAGACAACCTATGGAAACAGTAGAAATTATTAAAAAATTTTATGAAAATCGTAGAATTATTTCAAAGGTTGTTATGAATGAAAAAACAGAAGCTGACACTTGGTTTTGCCGAGTTGAATTATATTATAATAATTAGATTATATTAGGCACTAATGGAAAAGGTGTAACAGAAGAATTTAGTTTAGCTTCTGGATATGCAGAAAGTTATGAAAGATTTTGCAATAGAATAAATTTATTCTTTTCTCCTTTGATTATGAGTAAATTAATGCAAATATATATGGCTAATCGAAATTTCAGACTTGATCCAGATGAAAGAAATATTACTTTTGAAGATATGTATGCAATTCCAGCAGTGAAAAATTATTATGACCATTATTTAGAAGATGTTAATTTAACTAAACAATATTTTGATATGATTACTAATGGGCAAATAATTGGAGTTCCATATGAAAATTTCAATACTCCTGGTAAGAAAGCATATTATGATCCAAGAATTGTTAATCAAGTTGTTAAAAGTAATGGCATGTGCGCTGGTAATACAGTAAGTGAAGCATTAAATCAAGGACTTTCAGAAATTTGTGAAATGTATTGTTCATGTAATATTTATCGTAAAATATTTGATACTTATTATGAAATTGACACTGATACAATTGATAATCCTGTTATTCAAAATATCTTAAATAAAATTAAAGAAGCTGGCCTTACTGTTAGACTTTATGATTTATCTTATAATTTTGGTATGCCAGTAGTAATGTCCGTTTTGATTAATCCTGTATTATATAATATTCACTGCAACTATGGAAGTTTCCCTGTTTTTGATATTGCAGTTGAACGTATTTTAACAGAATTATATTAGGGCGTTGAATCTTTTTATAATATGACTGGTATTTAGATGCCTTATAGAGATACAGAATCAAGTATGTATTTAATTGATTATTTAAATAGTAAAACTTTAGCAACATATTTACCAGAAGAAATTTTAACAAAAAGCAAAAAAGTAACATATAATAAAGAAATATTCTTATCAGATCAAAATATTTCTAATGAAGAAATTAATAATTATTTTAGAGAACTTTGCAATAAATTAAATTGGAATGTTTGGTATTATAATAATAGTTTAAGCAAAGATATGACTTCATTATCAATCTTTTATGATACTTTTGATTGTAATGTAGAAAAATGGGAAATTTTTAAATATACAGGAAAAAAACTAAAAACAGCTTGGTTCCAAGACGTATAGATGTATTATATGTTAAATATGTATGTTTTATAGGGTAAAGATAAAGAAGCTAATGAACTATTTGATGAAATTTGTAGAAGATATACACAAAATCCTCCTCATGGATGTTTTAGCGGAAATTTAATGAGTGCAGATTGGCACAATCCATATCCAGCTGTAATTAGTGATAATCAAGTTTTATTTAAACTGTTAGATGTTATTCTAAATTTAAATTCTGTCAACTATGAAGAGTTTGCTGATAATAGTAGAGATATATTTTCAGCTTCTATCAGATTTTATCAATTAATTAGAAAATATTCAAATACAAAATATTATTCTAAAGATGAAATAAAAGAATTTTTAAGTGTTTTTGGAAAATGCCCTACTGATGAAGATTTTAAGGCCATTAATGACAGACATTTATTATTCAAAAAAATATATATTGATAATTTAAGAAATATCTATTTTAGTGCTGATTATGAAAAATTATTACAATGCTATCTCCCTGAATAATTAAGTTGACTTTTTTAAAAATATATAATAAAATATATTTAGAAAAAAAGTATAAGGAGATAGCTATCTTGAAGAATTTTATTAAAAATTTATTGGGGATAAGCTTAATGTTTATCCCCATTTTTTTACATTTAAATCCTACTGTTTAGTTATTATGTATTTTTATAGGATCAATTTTTCTATGGGTTAGTAGTTCTATTGAATTTGGTAGTATTGCTTGTTTAGCAGCTCTATTCTTCTTACCAGAAGTAACACCAAATATGATTTTTCAAAATTCATTTGGTAATTCAACAATAATGTTTTTATTATTCAGCATGTTACTTACATATGGTTTATCTCAAAGTGGAGTATTAGCTAATATCGCAGGATTTTTTATTGATAATCCAAGAGCAAAAGGAAATCAAAGAGTCTTTCTTGCTTATTACTTACTTTCTGAATTAATTATTGGTAGTTTTATTGCGCCAACCACTTTATTTATTCTTTATTTTGGTATTGCAAATGAAATTTTCTTATTACTTGATTTAAAAAAAGGAGACCTATTTGCAAAACGAATCATGATTGGTACAGGATTATTTGCAAGTATTTCTTGCGCTTGGACCCCTATCGCCCACACTTTCTCATTAATGGCATTAGGATATTATGAAACTTTGACAGAAACAGCTATTAGTTATGCTGCTTATATGAAATATAGTATCCCTGTAGGTGCTATTATTGCAATTATTACTTATCTTTTATTGGTATATAAATTACCAAAAAAACCAATTTATGTATCTGATAATTTTGTAAAAACTAGTGGATGGAATAAACAAAATATTACTGCAATAATTATCTTTATTGGAGTAGTTCTTTGTTGGGTATTACCTGGTCTTGGGGTTCTAAAAGTTCTAAATACATATGGTAATGTCCTTCCTGCAATTATTGGTTGTATTCTTCTTGTATTGATTAACTCTCTAAATGTAAAAGAAGGACTTATTAAAGGAGTTGCTTGGAGCGCACTCTTACTATGCGCTGCTACACTAACTCTTGGTGCAGTATTAAAGATGGATCAGTTTGGTATCATCCCAATGATTACTGGTGCACTTGAAGGACATATGAATATTATTTTGATTGTTGTCTTTACTGTATTTCTTACTAATTTAATCTCAAATATTGTAACTACTACTGTATCATTTAATATTTTTGTTCCTGTAATTGTCGCTGCCGGTACTCTTAATCCAGTACTTGCTACAATTATTATTGGATTTGGTGCTTCACTCGCATATGTATTACCAAGTTCAATCGCGCATATTGCATTAACTGCTTCTTCTGGTTATGCAGAAACAAAAGATATGATTAAATATGGTGGAATTATAATGATAATTAGTATGATTATCATGTGTGTTTTTGGAGTTATTTATGGATAAGATTACAGAACATAGAAATGCTATTGATACTATTGATAAAGAAATTGTTGCTTATTTGAATGATAGATTTTATCATTGTATAGAGATAGGAAAAGAAAAGAAAAAACTTGGAATACCAAGTGTTTATGACCCACAACGAGAAGAAACTATTATAAATAATTTATCTGATAGAGAAAATTATAAGGGTATGATAAAGACAATTTGGCCCTATATAATGGATTTTTCAAAACATCTACAAGAACAGGATTAAGCAATCCTGTTCTTTTTTTTTATTGATTTTTTTAAAAAAATATTATATAATATATATAGAAAATGAGAAATGGGGTTGATACTATGTCAAAATTTAAAACTGATGTAAAAGTTGGAGATATTATTCATATTTATCATATGTTTGGATATCCAGAGTATAAAGAAGTTGAAGGCGTCGTAATTGATTATACTGACACTGGTGTGTTTGGCACTTGGGGCCCCGATGGTTTAAATTATGATGATGATTGGGAGATTATTGAATGAGCAATTATGATTTTCTTATGAATTATCTTCATATGCGCGTATGTCGTGTATATCCTCCTTCTTATGATGGAGAAGGTAACTTTGGTGTTGTTGTAGAGGATAACGAAGGATATAGCGATACCGTTATTTGGTTCAACAAAGATGGAGAAGTAATTGAAAAATGAAAATCTTTGTATGTATAGGAATGAAAAATAATGAACTTGTATCAGTTCAGTTATTTTATAATGAAGATGACGCGAAAGAGTATATAGAACGGAGAGATTCTGATATTATTTGGTATAGAGGTTGGCGAGGTGTATATTAATGCTTGAAGGATTATATAAACCTTTTCTCCATTGGGGAGATAAAGGCGGCGTTTGGGTGATTTCTGATACCCATTTTGGAGAAGATGACCTCAAACGCGCTTATCCTCATCGTCCTGATGATGAGACCCTGCTGAAACAAATTAACCAGAAGGTTGGTAAAACTGGAACGCTTATTCATCTTGGCGATGTGGGCGATATTGAGTATGCCAAGAGACTAAAGGGTTATAAAATTCTCATTTGTGGAAACCATGATGCTGGTCCCGAAAAATATGAAGGCATCTTTGATGAAGTATATGCCGGACCTTTGCTTATTTCTCCTAAGTTGATGCTTTGTCACGAACCTATTGATTATCCTTATGCTTATCTTATTCACGGTCATAATCATAGCGGTGCCTGGTGTGAATATGGTAAAATGAATGTCTGTTGTGAAGTTATTGGATATTCTCCGGTCAATTTTAATCAATTCCTTAAATCTGGAAAACTTAAAGAGTGTAAAAATATTGAACGAGAGATTATTGATACCGCGACCGAAAGAGCACGAAAAAGAGGTAAAAGACATGATGGTTGATATAGGTAATCCGCAAAATTGCCATGAATGTCTCATTAGGAATCGGGGATATAGCGGAGATGGTATGAAATGTGGAAAAACCGATAGTGTTATTAGTTGGTATGACGGGAATCGTCAGCGCATGGCTGATTGTCCGCTTGGAGCATATTGGATAATTGGCCCAGGAGTCAATCCAACTTGTTCTTATTGTAAGTCTGAGGTTCCCGCGATTTTATTCGATGGTAAATGGCCACATAAGTTTTGTCCAAATTGTGGCATTCATATGAATGGAAAAATAACTAATGACTAAATTTAAAAAAGTAAAAGAGATTATTACAAAAAAACACAGAGGATGGTGAGCAGATTGGAAGTAGTTAAAGTTGGTACGAAACCATATTATAATAAAATGCGAATTGATTGTGCTAAATGTGGCGCAGTATTAAGTGTAACACCAGAAAATTGCCGTCTTCCGAAAAATGGAACTTGCCTGACAAATTGTCCTTGCTGTAATCATTCGATACAATTTATGGCGCCTTTTTGGTTTTTAAGTAAAATTACGTGGTAATGAGGTGTTGAATATGGAATGGATTCGGCTTGGCAGTCTGGATGCAGATGTTATCCCTTATAGATGCTCAAAGTGTGGGCACGACATTGTCGTTGATTGGACAAGAGAGTGTCTGCCGACTAAATGTCCAGGATGCGGTGAAAAGGCAAAAATTCCATTCAATGCGTGGGCACCCAGAGAAGAACCGGAAGATGAATGGCAGTCTTATTTTGAGGATGCTATTGACGCAGTGAAAAATGAACGTTTGCGGCAGATTAAGAAGTGGGGCGTAGATTCCGATAATCACCCGTTCGAGTGGATGTCTATTCTCGGTGAAGAGTTTGGCGAACTCTGCGAAGCCGTGAACGAAACTTATTTTAAGCGCGGTGCCCATCCTGAACGTGGCGGTTATGATAAGATCATTAAGGAAGCAACGCAGGTTGCCACAGTTGCTATTTCTATTATTGAGCAGATTATAAGACAACAAGAGAGGATAAAAGATAATGACTAAACTTGAAAAAGCAAAAGAAATTATTACAAAGAATTATAGTGAAGGCGATTGCGGTATTTTTAATACTCGAAATATCGCCGGAGATTG
>JAEEGL012745208.1_pt1 | contig 17014 bp, 10 predicted proteins | sample 9134231 | NCBI WGS metagenome assembly JAEEGL01 (sample SAMN16246548, study PRJNA631951) | gut metagenome | biome: gut microbiome; feature: rumen; material: fiber-attached | host: Bos | place: Iran: Karaj | collected 2018-10
ATTACAAAACCCCCGGCCGTTTCCGACCGGGGGTATCTTTTTTCAATAAACTGTCATTTATTTTCTTTTGCCCATTACCCGCAGCAGACGCAGGAACAGGTTGATGAAATCCAGGTACAGTTCAAACGCACCGGCCAGTGCGATAACTGCTACGCTCTCTCCCAGATCATATCTGGCTTTCTTCTTGATCTTCTGGGTATCATAAGCCGTCAGGCCTACAAATACACCGATGCCGATCCAGGAAATGATCATATCCAGCATGGTATTGTGTAAAAAGATATTCACAACGCTTGCCAGAAGGATGCCGATCAGAGCCATCATAAGAATGCTGCCGATGGAAGAAAGATCTGCATCGGTCACCAGTCCGTATACAGCCATAATGCCGAAGGTTACTGCCGTTACTACAAATACGGATGCCACGGATGTCTGCGTATACAGTTCCATAACCAGTCCCAGTGTAATACCTGTCATAAAGGAATATACCGTAAACAGGATGGCCGTGATCACGGCATTTCCTTTTTTAATCATAATGTTCGATGCGATCGCGACACCTAATTCCGCAAACAGAATCAGCGTGAAGTTCTCCCGCGCCCACATATACATATTACCCTGCAGACTGAACGCAGCGACAGCCGTAACAAGAAGCGCTGCCACCATATACAGAAACGACTTGGCAATCACTTCCTGCGCCATAGCCTCCGACAGTTTTTCCATCACACCCTGGGTCGGCCCCTGCACTATATTACCGTCATCGTAAAAGTTGTTGTCCAGACCGTTTGCGTTGGAATACACATCATTTCCAAACACCTGACCGCCGCCCTGAAACTGCTGTCCGTATCCGGTCGAATACTGCTGTCCGTAATTCGGCCCGAACGCCTGCTGGTTCTGCGCCTGCTGCGCATATGCCTGCTGGGTTGCATTCTGATACTGCTGTGTACCGTTCTGATACTGCCAGCCGTTACCGTTTTGCATGTTCTGACCATTAAAATTCTGATCCATAATTTACCCCTCCTTACTGCTTTTTTCGTGCCGCAGCACATCATTCTTTCTATACTATTATACCGCGTGTCGTCAAGCTGTCAAACTACCCGGAGTAGCACTTTTGCTACTTACGGTTGCCCCCGCTTTCCTCCCCGTTTTCTTTTTCCGTCTGCCGGCAATCCATGGCACAATGCGCACAGTCGCCCCCGCAAGAGACCGATCTGCCGTCCTTTGCATTCTTTACGATCCGCACCACCGCCCCCAGAACAATCAAAGACAGGATCACAACGGCAATAAACGTGCCCCCGTTCATCGCCTACCCCTGTACCTGATAGCGGATATGATCAATGAACTGCTGTGCCGTACGCCCCGAAAGTCCGCCATGAGAAATCTCCCATGCTTTTGCGGCTGCCACCAGATCTTCGGTGGGCATATCGATATGATTCCGTTCTGCCAGCTGTGTCACGATCTCCACATACTCCTTCGGCTCCGGTTTGCTGTAGTTGATCGTCACACCGAAGCGTGCCGCAAGGGACATCTTTTCCTCCACGGTATCGGAATGATGCTTGTCCGCACCGTTGGACTGATCATTGCGGTCATTCCATGTTTCTTTGATCAGATGTCTGCGGTTCGAAGTCGCATAGATCAGGATATTATCCGGTCTGGTCTCCACACCGCCCTCAATCACGGCCTTTAAGAATTTGTACTCGATCTCGTGCTCCTCAAAGGACAGATCATCCATATAGATGATGAAACGATAGTTTCGGTTTTTGATCGCCGCGATCACTGCCGACAGATCCTTGAACTGATGCTTATAGATCTCGATCATACGCAAGCCGCGGTCATAATACTCGTTCACAATAGCTTTTACACTGGTGGATTTGCCCGTACCGGCATCCCCGAAAAGCAGCACATTATTGGCGCGCATACCACGCACAAACGCTTCCGTATTATCTACCAGTTTCTTCTTCTGGATCTCGTATCCCACCAGATCCGAAAGCTTCACTTCATCCATATTATTGATCGGAAGGAAACGGATACTGCCGTCTTTTTCCTCTCCGATGCGGAAAGCTTTGTTCAGGCCGAACATTCCAACACCGATACGTGTGTAAAACTGTGTAACCACCTCAAAAAATGCATGAGCGTCCGGCGCTGCTTCCAGCGCTTTGGAAAGCGTGCGTACCTTCTCGCTGACGTTACGGTTGTACATCAGCTCTTTCTTTTTGATGGATCTGTAGTTCGAAAACAGGGAAAAACAGTTGATCCCGAGCTTTTCCTCGATCACGGAAAAATCGTAATCAAAGAGTTCCTTCAGGATTCCGAAATCCTGCTCCACCAGCGTATTTACCGTTCCCTCCTGGATCTCACTCTTTTCGCTGACCAGGGAAAAGGGATTTTCATTCATTATGATATAGAACGCAAGATAATTGTGCCACAGATTATCATCAAAACCATAGTCCGTTGCCAGCATCAGCAGTTCCTTGGAGAGCGCATGCACCTTTTTGGTAATCTCCATTTTAGAATACGCTTCCGTATCCAGTTCCTCCAAAATAGCTCCCAGGCGATACAGGATGCTGCTCTCCTGCAGGTCTCCGTACATCAGCAGCTGCGCGATCTTCTGATACATTTTCTGTTTCTTCTCCTTTGCATACCTTTTAGGGATATTCCATCCCGGAAATTCTTTTCTCCATAACAGAAAAACGGGTAAGCCCGTTTTCTGCTTACCCGCCTATCTTACACCAATTAAGATCCTATGACAACAAGGGTTTGCATGCCTCTGCCAGAGCATCCTTCTTTGCCTGCGCCTCCGCCAGATCCTTACCCTTCGTAGTAAAGTATGTTTTGATCTTCGGCTCGGTACCGGACGGCCGGACGATTACCGTCGATCCGTCTTCCAGGCCGTAGATCAGAACGTTTGCCTTGGGCAGACCGGTCTTTTCCGGTTCGTTATAATCGGTCGCGCTCGTGACCGCAATGCCGGCAAATGCCTTCGGTGCATTCTCCCGCAGCCCCTTCATGATCTCCGTCATCTTGTCCATGCCGGACAAGCCCGGGAATTCAAACGAATCCACTTTATTTAAATATCTTCCGTACTGTGCATAGATCTCTTCGAGACGCTGTTTGATGGAAGATCCGGAACTGCGATAGTACGCAGCCATCTCACAGATCAGCATCGAAGCCACCACGGCATCCTTATCCCGTACGTACGGGCCTGCCAGATAGCCGTAACTCTCTTCAAATCCGAAGATGAAGCGATCCACTTCACCGGCTGCCTCCAGCCGCGCGATCTGATCCCCGATCCATTTAAAACCGGTCAGGGTATGACGCAGTTCCACGCCGTAATGCTCCGCTACGGCATCGGCCAGCGGGGTGGATACGATCGACATTACCGCGACCGGATCCTTCGGCATAGTTCCCTGTTCGATCCGTCCCGCGCAGATATAATCCAGCAGCAGGACACCCATTTCATTACCGGATACCAGTTCATAACTTCCGTCCGGACATTTCATCGCGATCCCCACACGATCCGCATCCGGATCGGTTGCCAGCATCAGATCCGCACCGGTCTCCTTTGCCAGTTCCAGACCGTATTTCAACGCTTCAAAGATCTCCGGGTTCGGATACGGACAGGTGGTAAAATATCCGCTGGGATACTCCTGCTCCGGAACGATGGTGATATCCGTAATCCCCATATCGTTTAAGACTTTCGTTACCGGCACCAGTCCGGTACCGTTAAGCGGAGAATAAACCAGCTTCAGTCCGGAAGTCTTTGCCAGGCCGGGACGAACCTGCCTTGCTTCAATGGCTTCGTAAAATGCCTTTTTGCAGTCATCTCCCACAAAACGGATCAGGCCCTTTTCCACCCCTTCCGCAAAAGAGATCTTCTTTGCTCCGCCCAGTACATCCGTCTTCTGGATCTCGGCATAAACGATTGCCGCCGCATCATCTGTCATCTGGCAGCCATCCGGTCCGTATGCTTTATAACCGTTATACTTTGCCGGATTGTGGGATGCAGTCACCATGATCCCGGCATTGCAATTGTAAAACCTGGTAGCAAAGGAAAGTGCGGGTACCGGCATCAGCGCATCGTAGATCCTTACCTTGATCCCGTTTCCTGCCAGCACACCGGCTGCTTCTTTCGCAAATACATCACTCTTCAGGCGGCTGTCATACGCAATGGCTACCGTCTGTGTTCCTCCCTGGGTCAGCACCCAGTTTGCCAGGCCCTGTGTTGCCTGACGGACCACCCAGATATTCATCCGGTTGGTACCTGCCCCCAATGTTCCGCGCAATCCCGCAGTTCCGAATTTCAGGGAAACCGCAAAACGTTCCTTGATCTCCTCTTCGCTCCCCTTCACTTTCATCAGCTCCGGCATCAGATCCGGATCCTCCAGATCATACGCCAGCCAGCGTTCATATTCCTCTTTGTACATCTGCCTTCTCCTTTCGATCTTTCTCTGCGCATAAAGATCGTGCACACAGTACTATTTTAGCATACCATCCGTCCGCCTACAAGATGAATGAAAAATTGACGCATTCTAAGCGGTGATGTATCATAAAAAGAAACTGTTGAGGAATCCTGTCTTATGAGTCTTGAGAATCTGGACAATGTATTGATGCTGCTTGCCTCGATCACCGGCCTTCTGATCTGTATGTTCCGCTACATCCGTTTTCCGCAGCGGGGCTGGCTGTATCTTTCCCTCTTTTTTCTGGCAGATCTGTTAAGCGATTATTACTGGACGATCTTTTCCCTGGTTATGCATACCGATCCCGATGTATCTGCCATGATGGCTTATTTCGGCTGGAATGCGGCTTACGTGATTCTTCTTCTGATCGTTCTGCGGCAGCGTTCCGCATCCTGCCGGCGATATTTTCATCCGCTGATGCTTCTTCCGATCCCGCTCAACGCTTATCAGTTTTCCATTTATATCTCCTTTGGCGGCTTCTTTAATAACCTTTGGCAATGTGCCTTTACAACGGCAGCGGCCTGCTTCTGTCTGCAGGCACTTCTTTACTGGTTGCGTGAGCGAAAAAGCGGTACCCATTTCCCGCATCTGCATTGCCTGATCCTTCTGTATCTTTTCACCCAGTACGGGCAATGGACCGCCTCCTGCTATGACTGGCCTGATGCCCTGCACAATCCGTACTATTATTTTTCCTTTGCCGGCTATGTAGTCGTATTGTTTTTCGGTCTCGCCTGCGCCCGGGATTATCGTGCCGAAGGTCTGCTTCCTTCCGAGGAAGATCCTGCCGAGAACCGTTCCCAGATGCTGCTGCAGATGATCGTGACCTGCATCACCATCGGCTGTTCCTTCGGCGGCTATTATCTGGCCCTGTGGATGAAAAAACAGCTTCCGGCTACCTTGGACGAGATCAGCGTCAACGAGATCATTACCCTGGTGCTGTTTCTGATCTCTGTATTTCTGGTCCTTTTGATCCTTACCGTGATCTATCTGACGGCGCAGCGGCACAAGCTGTGGAGCCGGAAGCAGCGCACTCCGGGGCAGGCCAAGCGCAGCCCCGTCAACCTCATCTTCACCATCGTGATCACGCTGGTCCTGATGATCTTTGCCGTTGTCTACAACTCCATCATCTATTACCGTGCTTCCGTGGAAAACCTGTATGATACCGGAGAAGACAAAGCTGTAAACGCCTCCATGGATATGGGAAACTATCTTACCAAAGCCATGTCCACGCTGATCGTTACCGCCGACACGATCGAACTGATGATGCGTAATGGCGAAACGCAGGATGGCATACGCGATTACATCCTCGACCAGACCTCATTACAGGCCAAACAACTGGACGAAAACTTTACCGGACTCTACGGATACATCCGCGGTGAATACCTCGACGGTCTCGGCTGGGAGCCGCCGGAAGGGTATGATGCTTCTACCAGAGACTGGTATCGTTCCGCGCTTGCCGGCAAAGGCAAACTGGTCATCGTACCGCCCTATGTGGATGCACAGACCAATTCCGTGGTCATCACGTTTACCAAAATGCTCAACGACGGCGAGCAATGCAACGTCGTGGCATTGGATGTCATCGTCAAGCATATCCAGCAGACCACCGAACAGGTAGACATCGTCGGTAAAGGCTATGCGATGATCGTAAACCGCGCAGGATTTATTGTCTCGCACAAGGATCCCGAAATGGTGGGGAAAGATTTTAATGAACTCTACGGGCGTCCGCTTCTGACAAAAATCATCACCACTCAGGATGGCCGCATCGATACCGTCATGTCCGAGGCCGACAGCACACTGTTTGTCAGTCAGGTAATGGATCAATGGTATGTGGTCGTTGTCGTGGGACGTGACGAATTGTTCGAGGACATCCGTTCCCAGCTGATCATCAATATCCTGGTATCTCTGGCCATCTTTGTCCTGATCACCTTCTTTTACTATCTGGGTTATATGAATGAACAAGCCAGCAGCCGCAAGATGGAGGAAATGGCTGCCGGCAAGCAGAAACAGGAATACGAATCCGAGATGCTGCGTCTGGAAAAAAGTGCGGCCGATGAGGCCAACCGCGCCAAAAGCAAATTCCTTGCCGATATGTCTCACGAGATCCGTACTCCCATCAATGCGATCCTCGGTATGAATGAGATGATCCTGCGGGAAGCCGACAACGACACGCTGCTCGAATACGCCGGCAACATCGAGATTTCCGGACAGAATCTGCTGCAGCTCATCAACAGCATCCTCGATTTTTCCAAGATCGAAGACGGCAAAATGGAGATCATCCCTGTTTCCTACAAGATCAGTTCAGTCATCACATATCAGGTCAACTCCATCCGCGCACGCGCCGAAGCAAAGGGGTTATTGTTTACGGTTCAGGCCGATCCTTCGCTTCCGTCTCGTCTGTTCGGTGATGAGACCAGGATCAACCAGATCATTCTGAACCTGCTTACAAACGCGGTCAAATACACCAGAGAAGGCGCCGTCACCCTTTCCATCCGTGTACAGGAGACCACGGAAAAAAAGGTTCTTCTCTATGTGGAGATTGCCGATACCGGCATTGGTATCCGCGAAAGCGATATGGAACGTCTCTTCCAGTCGTTTGAACGCCTGGATGAAGTACGCAATCACAACATCGAAGGCACCGGTCTGGGAATCTCGATTACTACCAGCCTGCTGCAGATGATGGACAGCGAACTCAAGGTCGAGAGCGTTTACGGAGAAGGCTCCGTCTTTTCCTTTACCCTGTGGCAGAAGATCGAAGATGCCACTCCGCTCGGCAATTACAGTCTGCCCACCGCAGAAGCGGCAAGCCGAGCACGTTACCACGAATCCTTCCATGCGCCGGATGCGCGTATCCTGATCGTGGACGATACCAAAATGAATCTGACCGTGGCGGAGAATCTGCTCAAAAAGACCCGGATGCAGATCGATACGGCGCTGAGCGGTGCCGATGCCATTACCCTGGCCTCGGGCTTTGCCTATGACCTGATCCTGATGGACCAGCGCATGCCGAAGATGAGCGGTTCCGAAGCCCTGAAAGAGATCAGGAAACTAAACGACGGTTATTATAACGATATCCCCGTGATCTGCCTGACCGCAGATGCGATACGCGGTGCAAAAGAACGCTATATCGCCGAAGGGTTTACCGATTATCTGACAAAGCCGATCGACGGACAAACACTGGAGCAGGCCCTGTTGAAATACCTTCCGAAGGACAAGATCGACCGGACGTTTACGGAGGAGGACGGCTCCGAAGAGGCCGAAGTAAAGGAACACTCCGGTTCCTTTATCGCCACCCTGAAAAAAGCCGGACTGGATACCGGCGCTGCTCTGACCTATTGTATGGATTCCGAAGACTTCTATCGCTCCATCCTTTCGGACTATATCGACGAAAGCAGGGAACGATGCGAAAATCTGGAGCAATTCTATGCCGCTTCGAACTGGAAAGATTACGGGATCCTGGTGCATTCGCTGAAGAGTTCCTCCCGTATCATCGGTGCCAACAAACTCTCCTCTCTGGCGGAAAAGCAGGAAAAAGCTGCCAAAGCTGCCGAGGAAAAAGCCGTCCGCGCCGATCACGCTTCCTTAATGCAGAAATACCGTGATCTGATCCGTCTGCTGCAGGATACGCTAAACGATACATCCGGTTAAGGATCCGTCTGCACAAAAAGCTGTTTTCGTGACGCAAAAAGCCCGTCGGGTTTTCTCCCGGCGGGCTTTTCCATTCCTTTTTCTCAAACTGCCTTGACAGCTTCCTTCAGTGCAGCGCGAACCGCACCCTTTCCGCTCATCATCTGTTTATAGTATGTTTTTACTTTCGTGCACAGAGCATCGTACTTTGTAACATCCAATCCGAAGTAACGATCCTCGGCAAGCAGTGCATCGATCGCGGAAAGATCCGTGATCTCCGTTCCCGGTTTCAGGCCTTCCAGACGTTTGGAAAGGCTTTCCAGTTCCGGATCCGGGCTCAGTTCCATCGGCTGCAGATTATCATCGTATCCGCTCAGATAACGAAGCCATGCGGCCAGTACGAACGGAACCTGTTCCAGCTCGCCTTCCCGCTTCAGTTCCACATAGGAACGCAGGGTCTGTCCGAAGCGGATGGGTACCTTCTGGCTGGTATCGCATGCGATACGCTGCGGGGTATCCGGCAGGAACGGGTTCGGAAGACGGTCTTCCAGAACTTCTTTCAGGAAATCTGCCGGCTTGATGATGCCCGGATCACATACCACTTCCAGGCCTTCCCTTCCAAGTCCGTACGGCAGTTTCTTCAGATCCGCATCCTTCATCTCTTCCGAGATCTTATTAAAGCCAAGCAGGCAGCCGCATACCGCGAGACCTGTGTGCAGCGGATTCAAACAGCTCTGTACTTTCATACGCTCTGCTGCTTCTACGGTAGCACGGTCGGTCATATAGACGCCGGCATCCTGCAGTGCGGGACGTCCGTTCGGGAACTTATCCTCCACCACCAGATACTGCGGGATCTCCGCATTGACAAACGGTGCAATAAAGGTATTCTTGCTCGTCTTAAACGGCTGCATTCCTTTGATGCCTTTCCCTTCCAGCGTGTTTGCCACACTCGGGTCCGGACGCGGTGTGATCTTGTCGATCATTGTGCAGGGGAACGATACCTTTGCCGCATCTTTCAGATAATCTGTAAAAGCAGCCTCTGCCTTTCCTGCTTCGATCCATTTCTGTGCGATGAACAGCACGGCTTCCTTCAGCTTATCACCGTTGCCGCTGCAATTGTCCATGCTGACAAAGGCTACCGGAGCTTTGCCGGCCTGATAACGCCAGTACAGCATCGCTGCACTCATTCCCATCGTGGAAACCGGTTTTTCCGGTCCGTTGTCGATATCCTTCTGCGCAAATGCTGTTGCATTGCCGTTTGCATCCTTTACCACATATCCCTTCTCGGTGATCGTATAGGATACCATCTGCAGGGACGGCATCTGTGCGATCTCTTTCAGGCGGTTCAGATCCTCCTGTGCCTTTACTGCTTCGGCGATCCCGGCCTGTACACGCAGATCCACACCGCCATCGCAGCGCAGACCTACGGAAAGGGTCAGCATATCGTACGGCGCATAGCCCAGATCGATCACTTCGTTATCAAAGCCTTCAACCGCTACGATACCTGTCTTTAACTTGCCCTCGTTCAACAGTTTGTTCGCATGTCCTGCAATAAAATCACGGAAGATATTACCGGTACCGAAATGTACCCACTCTACATTATCCTTTGTATTCTTCCGCAGCGCGGGAATATCATAGGACGGCAGCTGCACACCGGCAGCTTCCCACTGCGCCTTATCTTCGGTGATACTCTTTAATGTAAGTTCCATTTACGTCCTCACTTTCTATATAGCGATTCCGAACCGCTTCGCTTTTCCGAATTGCTATTCCTTGTATCCATTCCTGTGTGCTTTGCATTTCCGAAACAGATACTATCCCTTTACCTTATCAAGCATCTCCCATGCGCCCAGGATGTACATAATTCCCAGTGCACGGTCGTACAGGCCGTAGCCCGGTCTGCACTTTTCTCCCCAGATATGTCTGCCATGATCCGGACGGATATAGCCGTCAAACCCGGCGTCGTGGAATGCCTTGATGATGTCCAGCACGCCCACATCCCCGTCACAGTCTCTGTGGGATACTTCACTGAAATCGCCGTTCTCATAGTGCTTTACATTACGGATATGTGCAAAGGCCACACGGTCCGCATGCTTCTTTACGATCTCGGCTACGGTATTGTTCGGGTTGGATCCTAAAGATCCGGTGCACAGCGTCAGGCAGTTGTAAGGATCATCCACCATCTTTAAGAAGCGGTCTACGCTTGCCTCATCTACGAGCAGTCTCGGCAGGCCGAAGATATCCCATGGCGGATCATCCGGATGGATGGCCATCTTGATCCCGCACTCATGACATACCGGCATCAGCTTGGTCAGGAAATACTTCAGGTTTTCCCACAAAGTCTCCTTATCTACCTTTTCATACATCTTGAACAGTTCTTCCAGTTTGGCCATACGCTCCGGTTCCCAGCCCGGCATGGTAAAGCCCTTGCATTCCTTCAGGATGTAATCCGCCATCTCCTTCGGATCCTGTTTGATCTTGGATTTCTCATAGAACAGGGCTGTGGAGCCATCCGGAAGCGGATGGAACAGATCGGTCCTGGTCCAGTCAAATACCGGCATAAAGTTGTAGCAGATCACCTTTACCCCGAACTGTGCAAGATTGCGGATCGTCTGAATATAGTTTTCGATATACCGGTCACGCCCCGGTCCGGCGGTCTTGATATCGTCGTGAACATTTACCGACTCTACCACTTCCATACCGAATCCGTATTGATCCAGTTCCTTCTTTACTGCTGCGATCTCATCGATCTCCCAGATTTCTCCCGGCATTTTTTCGTGCAATGCCCACACGATCTCCTCAACTCCCGGAATCTGCCTGATCTGCGCCAGGCTGATCGTGTCGTTTCCGTTGCCATACCAACGAAATGACATTTTCATGCTTTTCTATCTCCTTTCAAAACTATTGATTACGTTACTCACATTTCATACTTTCGTCCGGCCCGAGGTAGGATGTATCCCATTTGCTTCCTTCCCGGATCAGATGGATCCGCTCCGCAACATTTTCCGGATCGGTTCCGTACAGACGCAGGGTATGACGTCCGGCTTTCAACGTGCATTTGGTGCTCACCAGATTGGTGTGGTTCATCACGCCCATTCCCCAATCCCACGAAGCTCCCGGTACATGGGTTATCGGAATGGAGGTCAGGGTATCTGCCGCCTGATCATCCAGCGCGTAGCAGAGTTTCACCGGTACCCGGTGCAGGTAGGAATTGGTCGGCAGCATCTGGAAATGCAGGTCGTATTCCCCTTCCTGCTCCGTCACAAAGGAGTACTCCACATACGGTGCTTCTTCCGCCTTTGCAAACCGCGCCGTCAGCGGATACAGCGCAACGCCGTCCTCTTTGCGTCCGAGTTTTGGAACCACATACAGTCTGGCATTTTCCGTATCATGCTTTGCCGTAAAGTGTGCCGCATCCATAACAACACGACCGTTTCTCTCCAGGAATGCCGCACCTTCCGGTGTTCCCTTCGGTGCCTCTACGAGTATGCGGATCGTGCCGTACAGGTATTTTACCGTGATCGTCGCCGGTTTCTCTGCAGCGTTGTCCTTTTGTACCGTCACACGGATCTCGTGATAGGAATCCTGCAGTGTCAGCTGGCCGGAGGTGCGGTCGCACTTCACCCAGTCGGCATCCGTTTCGATCGTATACGCCACCTTCTCTTCGCCGCAGTTTGCAATGAAGAATCCGGCTTCCGCCTGTTTTGCATCTTCCTTACGGAAGTTGCGGATCTTCAGAACCTTCTTTGTCCAGTCACAGCCCTGTGTGCTGCCGGATTCTCCGAGCAGACCAACGGTCATCGCACGGTATTTCACCGGCAGTACCTGATGTATCACCGGATTGGCCGACTCTTCCATATTCCAGTATTTAAAGCCGATATGCGGTGCCTCGCCGAAGCCGTCCCACTTCCACATACACAGTTTCTGCAGACGGTCCTTCAGTTCCTGATCCATACGCAGGCATTCCTTTACCTGATCTCCATAGGTATTGGCAATCACTGCACCGATGGATGCAAAATAATGATTCCTGCCGCACAGGATCCACATACGCACCAGATTCATACCGCCCAGCAGACTGTAGCCGATCAACTCGAACAATGCTGCATAATCATCTCCGGAAAGTTTTTCCGACAATGTCACAAAGGTATTGCAGATCTCTTCCGTCTCCGCAAGCAGTCTCTCTGCTTCATAATCTGCCACCGGATGGTAGATCGTATCCCTCATATGTTCCGGACGACGGTTGTGGATGATATGTTCCGCACGGAATACAATATCCGTCAGCTGCCTCACCTCTGCCTCGTCAAATACGTGGCCGAACTGCTTCTGCATCCACATGCTCAGATAATCCTGTGCAGACTGCGGTCCGCACTTGCCCCACTTATCATAGTCATACGCCAGACTTAAGAAGTAGGAAAGCGGGAGCTCCTGCAATCCCAGATCACCGACATTGACGATCCACAGACGCTGCACACCATGCTCATAGGCCGTGGTCATCTGTTGCCATACTTCCGGCAGATGGGTGGAATTGATCCACTCGTAGGATACCGGATCTCCATGATAATCAAAGTGGTAATACATACCGAAACCGCCCGGATGCTTGCGCATCTTCTCATCCGGAAGACTGCGCAGATAGCCCTGGTTGTCTTCGCAGAGCATCAGGATCACATCTTCCAGTTCCGGACAGCCTTCCCGCAGACCGGGGGTATTCTCATCACCGTAGTAAAAGGCTTCCACCTCTTTGTACAGAGCGATCATTCTGGGAACCTTGGAAAGGTCCTCGTTTACTTCTTCCTTAATCAGTTTCTCCTGCGCACGCAGTACATCCCGCAGCAGGTTGATGTTATCCGCCAAAGTAGCCTCTTTGCCGAGGATCGTGGAATCACATTCCCCGCGCATACCGATCGTGATCACATTTTCCAGATGACCGTTTCTCCGAAGACCGTCTCTCCAGAAACGTGTGATACCTTCCGTGTTGGCATGGAAGTTCCACGCGTCACCGTAGATGGAATCCTTTCCGCGCACGTGCTTATACTCTTCGCCGTGGCGCAGGCACGGCTCGTGATGGGACAAGCCCATAACCACGCCCAGTTCATCTGCCAGTTCCGCACTTGCCAGCCCGGGACCATCCTCTGCAAAACAGGACGACCACATTGCCGGCCACAGATAATTGCCCTTCATACGAAGCAGCAGTTCAAATACACCTTCGTACATTTCAGCAGTAAATCCGCCGAAATGTTTATTACACCAGGTACCGAATGCCGGCCATTCATCATTGATAAAGAATCCGCGGTACTCCACCGAAGGTTCTTTGGATGCCTGAAATACCTCTTCGCCCAAAACCACGCGGTCTTTGCGCGCAGGTTTCAGCGCGGACCAGTTTACAAAAGGGGAAACCCCCATCTCATCGGAAATACGGAACAGACCATAGATCGTTCCCCGTTTATCGCTTCCTGCGATCACCAGCAGATCCTCTGCCGGTGCAAAAATCTGATACACTTCTCTCTTTCCGGTAATCCCGGAAACATCGATCTTTCCTTCCTTTGCAAGAGCATCGATCAACGGGCTCCTGCCTGCAATACCAAATACGATTTTACTACCTGAAAATGCCGGCAAAACACCGCCAGCGGTCTCTGTCTTTACCGGTTTGTTGCCGAAAACCAGTTCAAAATCCTTCGCTACCTTATCCGCGATCTTCTTAATACCGGACAAACATTCTTCTTCACAAACAAATGTAATCGCTTTCCCTTTTGCTAATTCAAACAAAGCCATACGCCCTCCATATTATATAATCCCGATAATGTTCGATCCATCCGATATACGCTTCTCTTTCTTTATAAATGACGCCCCGCTTTCGCGGAGCGTCATCCTTAAATTACTTTAAAACTGTTGTTTCTTCCGATCAGGATCAGTCCAGAGTAACCTTATCGCCGTACTGAGCTTCCCACTTTTCGGTACGCTCGTCGATGATGTCCTGGCCGCCGGAGGAGAGATAATCTGCCATCAGCTCATCCCACTTAGCATCGAAATCTGCCGGTGCACAGCTCATGCAGGTATCGTAGATGATATCTCTCTTACCGTTCAGAGCTTCGCCCATACCGGTTTCTGCTTCGATAGAAGTGATCTTTGCATTCTTGGTAGGTCTCTTGCCGTTGTTTGCAACTTCATTAGCTCTTGCTACATCTTCCGGATCGCAAGGCGGGTAGTTGTTTGCCAGAGATGCAATGGTCAGCTCTTCGGTAGACAGGTGCAGACCGTTGCAGGTAATGGTCATATCGATATTCTGGCCGGAGTTCATGATTGCGTCACCGGTAGCCGGCATAAAGGTAAATGCGCCATCCGGAAGTACTTCGTGGGTCACACCCTCATCACCGATCTGCAGGTACTGGATGTGTTCCGGATCAGAGATCCAATCCAGGTACAGCAGGGATGCCAGCGGCTCATCGTTGGTTGTCGGGAAGAAGATCTTTCTGTCGCCGGCAGTAGAGTCACAGTACTTGATGTACTCGCCGTTGGATGCCTCGAAGCAGTCAACTGCTACGAACTTAGCATCTTCACCGATGTTTCTCTGCAGGTTTGCATTGATGGAATCATCACCGTTACGGAAAGGATAATCCCAGTTGTGCATAAATGCACCAACATAACCTGCCTTCATCATATCATCTTCTGTGGTAGCATCTGCGATTGCAAAATCTTTCCACATCAGATCTTCGTTGTACCACTGGTTCAGAAGACGGATTGCTTCCTTGGTACCGTTCTGTGTAAGCTTTCTGTCATCAAAGCCGTTTACATAGAACTCTTTGTCTGTGATGTCCGGATCCATAAAGGACTCGATGATCAGAGCTGCTCTCCAGCCTACGTCAGAGGAAACAGAGAACGGAACCATCTGTTTTGCATCCTTGCCAAGCAGGGTATCTGCGTTGTCGCGGAAAGCACAGATGCAGTCATAGAACTCTTCTCTCGTGGTCGGCTCTTTCAGTCCGAGGGTATCCAGCCAGTCCTTACGGATGTAGGTTACGATACGGTTGTTGTTTGCACGCTTACCTTCGATTGCCCAAAGGGTACCATCCTGTACGCTCTTGTCCCAGTACATGTTGGTCTGGCCCAGCCAGTCCCACAGATGCGGGAGATCATTCTTGTTATCTACTACCAGATCCTGCAGATCGATCACACCACCCATACCTGCATACTTCTGAATGGTCGGGTATGAATAGGTCAGGCAGATGTCCGGAGCAGATTCGGATGCCAAAAGGTTGTTGATCTCTTCAGTCTCAGTCCAACGCGGAACCTTAACAAACTCAACCTCAACATTGTGATCTTCCAGCATACCCTTCTTGATGTAATCGGTGTACATGTTGTTGGTCGGATCAGAACCGCCATCGTTACCACGGTCATAGATCTCAACGGTGATGTGTCTGGTCTCAGCAAACTTACCATCGGTCAGTTCGGAACTGCTACCACCCTCGATCTCATCAGCAGTTCCGGTGAAAGTCTCCTGGGTAACTTCCTGAGTAGGTTCAGGATTACCACCCTCGTTTCCACCGCCTGCCTGGCCACCGCCGTTTCCGTTGCCGCCATCACAAGCAGCCAAAGAAACAACCATGGTTCCTGTCAAAAGCAATGACAAAACTCTGTTCTTCATCTTTGTTCCTCCTTCTTACTTTTATTTCGTAAGTAAATTTGGTTTATATTTTGCGGCACCATTGCCGACAAAATCATTATAGATCATTCACAAAAAATTTGCAACTCATTAACAATATGTTCATATTTTGTTAATAAATCATTCTTTTACTGCACCGATCGTTACGCCCTGGATGAAGTACTTCTGCAGGAACGGATAAATGCAGAGGATCGGTACGGTAGAGAACATAACGACTGCTGCACGGATCGATTCCTGAAGGCCCGGAGTAGAGAAACCTTCCTGGGTGGTCACTTCGATCTGGTTTACATTCTGCAGGATGTTGTAGATCAGTAACTGCAACGGATAGAACTGTTCCTTCTTCATATACAGAAGTGCATCGGAGTAACCGTTCCAACGACCTACAGCATAGAACAGAGCCAAGGTAGCCAGTACCGGCTTAGACAAAGGCAGGTACACATTCCAAAGGATCGTCCAATAGCTTGCACCATCAATTTCTGCCGCTTCTCTCAAAGAATCCGGAATACCGTAGAAGAAGCTTCGCAGAATGATCATATTGTACACACTTAAGCATCCCGGAATGATCAGCACCAACGGGTTATCTAAAAGATGCAAGCTCTTTATCAGCAAGTAGTTTGGGATCGTACCTGCATTAAAGAACATGGTGATCGTAATGATCACGTTGAAGATCTTTCTGCCCTTCAACTGACTGAAGATCAGCGGATAAGCGCATAGTGTGCTCATCAAAAGGCTTAACAAAGTGCAAACAAAAGTAAGAAAAGCCGTCCACACAAATGATTTTAAGTATTTCGGATCTTTAAATACTGTAGTATATGCTGATGTGTTAAAACCCTTCGGCAACAAAAATACTTCGTGGCGGATCAGGAATTCATTGGAAGATAAGGATCTTGCCAACAAGTTGATCATAGGTAAAAGACAGATCAACATAATGATCACGCAGATAAACACGATCACCCAGTCCCCTATTTTGGTTTTCAATCTGCTGACATTGACTGTCGGATTTTGCATTTCTACTTTCATTCTCAGGCCACCTCCTACATAATTCCGCGCTCGCCCATTTTACGGGAGAACCAGTTTGCAAGCAACAGGAATATTACATTCGCGATGGACTGGAACAGACCAACCGCCGTGGTAAGCTCGAACTGTAATCCCTTAATACCGGCTTTATATACATAAGTCGAAATAACTTCTGCCTTATCCATTACCAAATTATTCTGCAACACATAAGGTCTGTCGAAACCGGATCCAAGGACATTACCAAGAGCCAGTACCAAAAGTACAACAATGG
>JAEEGL015794077.1_pt1 | contig 17014 bp, 17 predicted proteins | sample 9134231 | NCBI WGS metagenome assembly JAEEGL01 (sample SAMN16246548, study PRJNA631951) | gut metagenome | biome: gut microbiome; feature: rumen; material: fiber-attached | host: Bos | place: Iran: Karaj | collected 2018-10
GACTACCACTAATAATATTCCACATCTTCTCCACAACTACAGACAATTCATAGGGGTACTTTGCCTAGAAAAGACCTACAAACCGAGCATTGTTAGTCACATCATCATTTACACCTCCTGTTTCTGGCACATAAGAAAATGTAGCTTGAACTGCATTGGACTCCCCTTCACTAAGGTTCGCTACATAAGCGCCCCTGGTTACATAACTAGTAGAATCCACATGGGAAAGATGCCTAAAGACTATAATCTTGTCGTTAGGTTGCCAGGCGAAGCCTTGTCCGTCGTAGGTTACTTTGCCGTCGTTGTTCATCTGGGCGATGGTGGCGGTGAATTGGCCGCCTTTGAGGTTTTCTTTCTGGCAGGAAGAAAGACCCAGAAGTATGAGACCACAGATTGTGGCCAAGTATGTTATTTTCTTCATTTCGTTTGCGGGATAAATGGGTTTAGAAATAGGAATTGTCGGCATGGGCGTTTTCTGCTTCGCTGCGTTCCAAATCCTGAAAGGATTGATCGTCTGTATCGGTGGAAAGGTCTCCACTTCCTTCAAAGCCGCGTTCGACGCGGAAGGCGACGGCTTTCACCATGGGGGTGACGTATATGTTGTGTTTTATTACTTTCATGTTCGGTTTTTTTAGTTTTGTGACAATACTGGTTATCGGTTGTTAAATAAAAAAGCGGGGCGGGCAAGCCGCCCCGCGTTGTGTTGATTAAATTATAATCATAAGAGGATTATCTGGCGTTGGCAGGAACATAGTTCTTGCAGAGACGTACAGCGCACTGGCCTTCGCACTCACAGCTACCAGTACCGATGCCACCGGTGGAAGAGAATTTTCCAGGAGTAGCAAGTTTACGACCGGTATTGCCGAAGCCGTTGGCTGTGGTGGTCCAGTAGTAACCATCGTTGTGGTCGATGTAAACGGAACCACCGGACTTGCGGCCGGTGAAGGGCAGGAAGGCTGCACCGAAGGATTCCATCTCAGCCCAAGCCTCAGCGTCGTAGACGTTGGTGGTATAGGGTTTGCCTAAGTTGATGGCAGGACCGTTCCAGACGTCGGGGAGGAGGAGGTAACCTTGGACACCGCAGACGGTTGCGCCGGCGAACTTGCCGTTACGGGCATCAACATGTCCGACAGAGCCAACCAGGCACTGCCATTCGGCTTGGTTAAGGGTACGCCAGCCGCCGCCAATGTTCACACCCCAGTCGTAGTTGGTGCCGCCGATTTCGTCAGCGGGGAAGTCAACATAGTGGTTGTAGGTGTTGCGAGGCAGAGGCTCGTAACCGTTATAGCCGCTGGTAGCCCAACCGAAGAGGTCGATCCAAGCAGTGGCGGAGCTGTTGTTACCGCCCTCGACATTGCCAAGGTGGCCGTTGTAGCCGCAATGGTCATACTGGTTCTCGGCGAAACGCCAAGTGCCGTTGAGGGTCTGCTGGTCGGCGGTGGTGTAGGTACCGATGGTTTTGTTGAACTGGAGGTTGCCGGTGGCAATCCAGACCTGCTGGGTAGCGCTGACGGAGAAGAGACCCCAGATACCTTCCTCGGGAGGAACAGGCATGTTGAGGCTGGAGAAGCCGAGGGTGAAGTAGCGGCTGCGCTCGATGGTGATGGTAGCACCTTCGGGGCTGTGCTTCTCGACACCGTAACCGGCGTTCTGGATCTTGATGGTGAGGTTGGAGTAGGTGCCAGCGGGCATGGCGATGAAGAAATCGTGGCCGTTGGTGATGTCCTGCGGGGTGGTGCAGATGAGGGTGGTGGTGTAGCTACCGCCATCGGCATAGTTCACCTCGGGGTTTTCGCCGCTGTTGTCGATATCGAAGTTACCGTTGATTTCGACGTCGGCGGTGATTTCAATACGGCTGACGGTGGCGTCGGCCTGCTGGAGATGGAGTTTCAGAGCACCGAAGAGGTTCTTGAAAGCAAGGTTCTCGTCGGAGGTGGTGGCATACATGGGGAAGTTGGCAACGAGATTGCCGTCTTCGGAGACCTGCTGAGCAGGGAGGGTTACGCTGCTGGCGCTGTTGGCCAAGGAAGCGGGATAGATGGCGGTGACTTCATTGCCCATGAAGGAGACGGGTTCGCCAATGCGACGCAGTTTAGCGGCGCCGGGGTTGCCCTGCTCGGGGGTAGCGAGATAGAGACCGTCGACAAGTCCGAAGATCTTGACGGTGTCGTTCTGGTTCCACTGGATGGCGGTGCCATTGAAAGTGGTTTTGGAGTCGCCGGAGCAATTCTCCATGGTGGCACGGAATTGGTAGTCACCGTTGTTCTGTTCGATGTCTTTCTGGCAAGAGGTGACGCCGAGAGCTATCAGGGCGCACATGGAAAGGCTAACTAAGGTTTTTTTCATGTTCTGTTTGTTTAGCAGTTTGGGTTTTGTTTAATTAAACTTGAATGAATTGCGCGGAGGAAGCATCAACTCCATGTGGCAGTGCCCGACTCGGTGAATTCTTCGATGGAGCTATTGCCATCTTTTTGTACGTTGCTGAGGATAAAACCTCTTTCAACACGTGCTTCCATGGTCTCCACCTGGGGAGCCATGTACTCATTCTTGATTGTTTTCAGTTCTTGTTTCATTTTGTTTTTTTGGTTAATAATAATTGTGAATTAAAAAGGGTTTTTATTTTCCCAAGAAAGCGAGACGATAGTTGTCGTCTCGCTTTTCTGGTTGTGTTTCTATGCGTTACATCGAATTGCTTATTGAATGTTTTCGTTGGCGGTCATGACCAGACGGACAGCGTTGAGGTCGTAGGCTTGGCCGGAGGAAGAGCTGCAGCGGTTGCTCTTGAAGCGCATCAGTGCCCAACCGTTGGGTTCGGGAGTGCAGGTCCAGTAGTAGCTGTTGGTGGAGGTGGAGCCATTGTAGTGGGGGATGAACACAGCACCGGAAGCTTCCATTTCTTTCCACTCGTCGACGGTGTAGACATTGGAGGTCCAGTTCATGGCGCTGTAGCCATTGAAGTGGTTGTTGCCGGTGGCAGTCCAATTGTCGGGAACCAGGATAAGACCATAGACAGAGGTGCCGTTGCCGAGGTTGATGACACCGCCGTTGTGTTTGTACTGACGGAGATTCCAACCGGGCTGAGTGGAACCGGTGCAGACGGCATAAGCCCATTCATCTTCATTCAAAATGTACCAAGGATTCTCGGCTTGTTCGTCGTTGACGGTAACACCCCAGTCAACGAAATCGGCAAAGTCCATATGGCCACTAGTGTGCGCGTTGATCAGACCATACTGGCTGGCGACAGAGCTGGCGTAGAAGAGGTCGCGGGGACCGTTGGCGGTGACACCGTTGTCGTAGCACTCGTATTGGGTGTTGCCAAGACGCCAAGCGTCATTCTCAAAAATGATGTTACCTTTGGCGAAGTAGACCTGTTTGGTGTCGGAGACAGAGATGAGACCGTCGATGAAGGGGTCGGGAGCGAAATCGGTGGCAATGTTGAGGGTGAAGTAGCGGCTGCGGGTGATGGTGATGGTAGCACCAGCGGGAGCGGTCTTCACGCGCTTGGCATTGTCGTAACGATAGATGGTGACCTGCAGGTTCTGGTAGTCACCGGCGGGCAGTGTGACAAAGAAGTCGTGGCCGTTGGTGATGTCCTGCGGGGTGGCGCAAACGAGAGTAGTGGTGGTGGTGCCGTCGGTGCCGTTGGTGAGGGCGGGTTCTTCACCGCTGTTGTCGATGTCGAAAGTACCGTTGATGGCGGTCTCGGCAGTGACTTCGATTTTGTAGATGCTGACATTCTCCTGCTCGAGGTGAACCTTCAGAGCACCGCAGAGGTTTTTGAAGGCGAGGTTCTCATCGGTGGAGGTGGCAATCATGGGGAAGTTGGACATGAGGTTGCCGTCTTCGGTTTCCTGAAGGGCAGGAAGGGTGATGCTGGTGGCGCTGTTGGCCAGGGCAGCGGGATAGATGGCGGTGACTTCATCGCCCATGTAAGAAACGGGGCTGCCGAGGCGGCGCAGTTTGGCGACACCGGGGTTGCCAGCTTCGGGGGTGGCGATATAACGGCCGGGAACGAGACCGTAGATCATGACGGTGTCGTTGGCGTTCCACTGGATAGCGGTGCCGTTGTAGGTGGTTTTGGTATCGGAGCAATTCTCCACGGTGGCACGGAATTGGTACTCACCTTCGTTTTGTTCAACGTCTTTCTGGCAAGAGGTGACGCCGAGAGCGAGGGCGGCACACATGGAAAGGCAAACTAAAGTTTTTTTCATTTTTTTGTTTGTGAATTTTTTTGTTTTTACTTACTTGAAATCAGGGATGAAGCATCAAGACCAAGTGGCAGAACCTGATTCGGTGAAATCTTCGATACTGCTGTTACCGTCTTTCTGTACGTTGCTGAGGATGAAACCCCGTTCAACACGTGCTTCCATGGCCTCTACCTGGGGAGCCATGTACTCCTGTTTGATTGCGTTCAGTTGCTTTTTCATTTTGTTGATTAAAAAACTTTTTTGTATAAAACTTATTTTGTGTTATTATTCTTTTTTCAGTTTGCAAAAATACATAATATTATTGACATAATGGAAGTGTTTTGCTATACTATTTAATATAAATAATGTAGATATTTGGTAATTAGTCTTTTATATGATAAACTTTTTTCCTTTTTTTAGTTTTTTTAGAATTTTATTTTGGGTATTTTTGAGGATTTTGTCATGTCATTTTAAGAATCTTACCCTGTTTTATGAAAGGATTTTGATCTTGTTTTAATAAGTTGTTGAAAATGAATTAGAAAATGTTTTTTGTTGCGATTAGTGGGTTGTTCAATAACAGGATGGTTTTTGAAAATAATCAAGTAATAAATATGGTGAGTTCAATTATTTGTTCGTATTGTCGAATCCCTTGGAATGCAGGTGTCTTATTGCTGATAATCACCGCACTGCGCCTACGGCTTGTACGGTGTTATTCATATCTCACCCCCTTAGGGTAATTAATGGAAATTTCCAAATGTTTGTTTTTCATAATTTTAGCTGCATTACTACGGTCGGATAGGAGTGGATGGTGGTAAATTTGTTACTCATGGGTGTCTGGAAGGGTGTTTTTGTGGGCTGAGAGGGTGGGTTGAAGGGGTACACTGGGGTGGATATGAGTTGAAGGGGGAGGATGGTGGCCGAAAGGGGCAGGATGGGGCATGTCGGTGTCTGGGTGCAAAGGGTGTGGTTGTATCTTTGCATCGTCTTTCAGGGGTTGATGCTGTTGCCGACGACTGGCGCGCGAAGTTGCGAGGCTGAGGCTTGACCTCATGGGATGAGGAACCCACTAACAAACCCGACTAAGGACCGGGAGGGTTCCTGAACAGAAAAAAGTTATGGCTATTTTAACAGGTATTTTCTCCCGTTTGTATGGGAGTGTGGGAAGTGTTACGTTTTCACAGACCGGTGGCAAGACCGTGGTGAAGCAGAAGGTTGGAAAGAAGTCGGTGCCTGTGCGCACGTGGCGACAGATGCGCAGACGTGTGCTGTGGGCGAATCTGGTCAATTTATACCGTGCCTTTTCTGGCAGGTTGCATCCCAGTTTCGAGAACAAGGAGGCCGGTTGCAGCGACTACAATGAGTTCATGAGCGTCAATATCGGTGGCAGTGGTGTGGCACTGACAGCCGAGGAGGCCCGTCAGGGTGGCTGTGTGGTTTCTTCCTATCAGGTGACCCGCGGTACGCTGCCCAGTGTCGGTGTGACTTTCGCTGAAAACAATGTGCCGGTGACCGACATTGCTGTGGGCGGTCTTGCCCTTGGCGCAAGCACCACGCTGAAGACTTTCAGCAAGGCTATCTTGGACAACAACAGTTCGTGGAAGAACGGTGACCAACTGTCGGTGTTTATCGCCCGTCAGACGGTGGATTCCACCACTGGTGTCCCCCGAGTGAAAATCGAGGCTGTGGAGATTACTTTGGACAAGAACAATGAGACTGCGCTGCTGGGCGATTTGGTTGACATCGACATGTTCACTGTGGCTGATGGTTTCCTGAGCCTTGCAGGTTCGGTAAACGGCGGTGTGGCCGTGGTTCACAGTCGTCTGACTCTTGAGGGTACCGAGGTGAGCACTCAGTTCTTTGTGGTGAGCAACCCGCTGCTGGTTCAGTATCAGTCGGAGGCTGCTGTGGAGGCTGCTGTGATGAGCTACGGTGGTGTGGCCCAGGAGGAGTTCCTCACTCCTAATGTGGACGCTATGGCATAGGATGCCATCAAGCAATAGGATGTTAGTTGTACAAGGGAGGACGGGTCGCTGTCCTCCCTTTATGGCAGGTTCTATTAGTTTTTATGTCGCGTCCCTGACGGGACGCACTCCGTAGTCTTGGATAATCACCGCACTGCGTACGGTGTTATTCATATCTTACCCCAAGGGGGTGATTTATAGAAGACTCCATAGTTTAATATTAATGTTGTTATTATGAAAAAGAAAATCACTATTGCCGTGGATGAGGCAAAGAGAATTTTGAAAGAAAAGGATGTGCGCGAGGAAGAGGCGCAGGAAATCATGGATATGCTGACCCGCGAGGCCGGAGATGTACCGCCTTGGTGGGTGGTGGTGTTGAAGACACTGGCCTATCTGATAGGTTTGCTGCTTGCCGGTTATGGCACTTCGGCGGCGGCACAGACGTTGCTGATGTAACAGAAATGGGTGGGTAGGGTGGGTTAATTGTTGTTGAGAGGGAACCGGTAGATTTTGTTATCGCCGGGGTCGGGAGTGTTGAAACTAACGTAAATCCAGCGGCCTTGGATGTCGATGCCTTCGGGTTCAAGGCCGATGGGGTTGAGGTCGATGGTTTGAATTTCTCGGCCGGAGGCGAGGTGGATGATGTGCAGCCAGTAGTTGCCGGGGCTGTCGCCGTCGGGCAGGAAGGCGAGGCCGTTTTTGATTTTGCTGCCTTGTGCCACTTTGACACAGTTGACGGGGATGGTTTGGAGCACATCGCTGTCGGTGAGCTGGACCAAGGAGTCGGAGAGTGCGGGGAGCCGGAATTTTTTGAGGTACATGGGGCCACCTTTGCGTCCGCCATAGGCATAGAGGTAGTTGCTGTCGGGGTCGAGGCACCAGTCTTGAGCCACAGGAAAGAGGTCGGTGTGGTAGAAGATGCGTTGGACGATAGAGGAGCCTGTATGGGAGAGTCGGGTGACGAGACAGGCTTTGTCGCCGTAGCAACTGGAGATGTAGAGGAGTGGGAATGGGCTGCCGTAGGGACGCAGGGAGGAGAAGGAGGCGTTGTTGCAATGGGTTTGGTTGTCGTCTAATTGGAACGAGGCAACGGTACGGTGACGGTGGCGGTTGAGGATGAGGCATTGGCCTCCATGGCGCAGCAGGACGATGTGTTGGCTGTGGAGAGCCATGCCCTGGAGGCTGCCGTGGAGCTGGACGGTGTCGGGAAGCCAGAGGGAGAGCCGTTCCATGACTGGCTGTTGGGCCAAGAGCCCCAGGGGCATAAGCATGAGAGCCACCCCGCACAAAAGATGTTTAAGTGTGGTCAAAGGGCAGAGAATGAGTGATGGCCGGGGAAGCCGTTAAAAGGTGTAGTTGAAGCCTACGCGGACCCAGTTGCGTTCGGGGAGGAGTGTGGAGCCACTGACAGCAAAGCCAAGAGTGTTGGAGGTGGCGGTGACATCGATGGTGGTACGGCGGCCAAGGACACGCGGGGTGGTGGTGTAGTCGTATTCATCGATGATGGTCCTTTTGGAGAGAACGGTGTGGTCGAAAGAGAAGGCTATAATGTCTAAATAGAGGTCGATGGAGCAATGGGGAGAGATTTGCCAGCTGAGGCCGGGGGTGATTTTGGCACCGATGGAAACGGAAGATTCGGGAATGGATAAAGAGGTGTCGATGGTATAGTGCATCTCGCGGCGAGTCCAATCGAGGAAGTCGTGGCGGTGGGAGTGGTTGGCACGGGTGTAGTAGGCATTAAGTTCGGCAAAGAAGGCGATGTCGCCAAGTTGGATGAGTTCGTAGCGTACGTAAGGGGCAATGGAGAAGCCAGTGCGGTATTGGGTGAAGTAACCGAAGAGGGTGTCGACGGGACGGTGGTCGATGGCTTCGGTGTTGGGGTTGTTAGCAATATAATCCTCTGCATTCTGGTTGCCGTAAAGCCTGTTGAAGGAGAAACGAGCAGCAAGACCGAACTGCATTTTGCCAGTCTGGTATCCGATTTTTACACCTGCAGAGAGGGCAAGAGGTTTGTCGAAGTCGCCTCCGCCGGTTTGGGTGATGACGGTGTCGTCACCAGTGAGGGGACTGGGGCCTTGATAAACGGATTCGAAGGCGGAAGAACCTTGCGAGAACGAGCCTCCTAACTGTGCACTAACGACAAATTGGGCACTGGCGATGGAGGCCAATGAAAACAAGGCTAATGTGAGAAGTATTTTTTTCATTGTTGAAGCCAATTGAGTATTGTTATTTGGGTGAGGGGCGGTTGTGTCATACGAAACATGGCCAACCCATCAACTCATGAATGATGCTCTTAGAATGTGAAATTGAAGCCTACGCGAACCCAGTTGTTGACACCTTGTTCGGTGAGGATGGGGGTGCCGGTGAGACCTCCGCTGAAAGAGGAGGAGGAAGAGGTGGTGGTGGTGGGAGTGAAAGCGACACCTTCCACAACACCCATACCGTTGATTTGGAATTTGTAGTTCATGTCGATACGGGAGGTGGCGATGTGGGAGTAGGCGAGAGAGAGGAAGTCGAAGTAGAGGTCAATTCCGCAATGTTTGGAGAGTTGCCAAGAGAGACCGGGAGTGACTTTGACACCATAGGAGGTTGAAGTACGGGGGACAACAACGTTGGTGGTGTCCCAGAGGAACTGGATGGTGCCACCGCTTGGGATGAGGGTGTTGGTGACATGACATTCGTCGACGGTGGGATTCATGGAAACGGTGTAGAAGGCATTAAGCTCAAGGAAAAGAGCAATGTCGCCGGAGGTGATGACATCGTAGCGGAAGTAGGGAGCGATAGTGTAGGAGGCGCCATGGGATTTCATCTCACCAGTGGAAGTCCAGTTGGCGGACTGGCTACTAATCATAGGTACGATGGTGGGGTCAAGGGGTTGGCGGTCGAGATTGTACATGCTGTAGGAACCCGCGATACCCGCTTGAGCTTTGCCAAATTTGTAGCCGAGTTTAAGGCCAGCAGTGAAGGTGCCCGTGGTAACGGGGTAGACTGTGGCGCTGCTTTCTTCGTTAGAAACGACTGAAATTTGGGTGTGGATGTTGGTGTCGCCGGAGAACATGCTGCCTCCAATATTGGCACTGACAATGAACTGCGCACTGGCTGAAAAGGCGAAAGCCGCCAAGGCAATAGAGAGGAGTATTTTTTTCATTTATAATAATTTATTGTTTCAAAAGTGTATATAATCTATCTGTTCAAGCCATGTTTTTTTGCATGGGTTTGAACGTGCAAAAATACAACTTTTTTTTGAAATACAAAAAAAGTTTATCAGAAGACGACTTTTGAAGAGAGGATACCGCCCTCGACATGACGTATTTCAGAGCCGTCGGGACGGAGGGTGTAGACATCGGCATTGGAGGTGTAGGGGCTGTTACAAATGTAGATGTTGCCTGTGGCCGGGTCGACGTTGATGCTGTAAGCGTTGGGGAGAGTTTGGCTGAGGTTTTGAAGAATGGGGGTGGCCTGAAGGGTGCTGGCATCGACACGGTAGAAATTGGCAGTGGGATGCCATTGAGCGTCGTAGGAGGTGTTATAGAGGTATATGTTGTTGTTGTAGATGTCGAAGTTGGTGGCGGCAACGGAGAGGGGTGTTTGCTGTCCGGTGGCAATGTCGACGACGAGTGTGGTGGCGGATAGGTTGCCGTAATCACCAGCGCAGGCAACGATGAAACGGTGGGAGTCGAGGGCTTTGATTTTGCCAGGGTTGAGACCTACGGTTATCTTTTCTGTCTCCGAGAAAGAGTTGAGATTGACAATGGAGATGGTGCTGTCGTATATGGCATCGCCATTGGCATTATTTTGCCAAGTATTGCATACGTATAGATTGTCGTCGATGATACAGAGTTGTTCGGGCTGCATGCCGCTGAGGGTGCAAGAGGCTTCGATGTTGAGGGAGGCAGTGTCGATGCGGACAACGGTTTTGTCGTAGCACGAAACATAGATTTTGCCGTTGTGCCCGACAATGTAGCGTGGGCCGCGCTGCCCCATGTCGATTTGTTTGATGCTTTTGCCGGTGAGAGGGTTGATGACCTCGATGGTGTTGGAGGAAAAAACGGTAGCATAGAGTCTGCCGCCGTAGTGGATGAGGTCTTGGGCGAGGTCGCCGATGCCGCGGCCGTTATTGATGGTAAACCAGTCGAGGACGACGGTGTTGCTGTAGCGGTCGAGCAGACTGATTTCAGCATCGTTGCCGCCCCAGGAGCCTTCGCTGAGCAGGTAAATGTGGGAGGTGGAGTCGATAGGGTCAACGGGAGTTGGAATGGGTTCTTTCTTGCATCCGACCAACAAGAGGATGGCCAACAGGGATACGGTGAGAATGTGTTTGTTCATAAGTGATTATTTTTTGATAATGTATACTATTTTATATTGTTTCGTTTAGAGTGTCAAGGTGAGACCAAAGCGGTAGTTGCGCCCCATCATGGGGTAGTTTTTCACCACCTCGTATTGAGCGTTGAAGAGGTTGAGCACCTGCACCTTTGCCTTCAGTTCGCAGTTGTCCAGATCGAAGGAGCGGCTAAGGGTAATGCCTTGGTCGGCATAGCCTGCAACACGGCAGGCAGATGTGTTTTGCTGCTTGGCATAGCGTTCCCCTACAAGTATGAGGGAGAGGCCAATGTCGCCCCATGGTGTGGTGGCGGTGAGGGTGGCGTTGCCACTGTGGCGCGGAGTGTAGGGTATCTGGTGCCCGTAGGTCTTGCTATTGGGGTCGGTACGGTCTACGGCATGTTGGTAGGAGTAGCCGAGGCTTATGTCGATGCGTGAATAGGGGAGAGACAGGGTTTGCAGGGTGGCGTTTGCGGTGATGTCGAGGCCTGTGATATGTACTTTCCCAAGATTGGTCATAGACCAAAGGAACATGTTTTGTACAGGGATGGCAATGATTTTGTCGCTTACACGGTTGTGGTAAAGGTCGAGGGTGGCAGTGTATGCCGCAATAGCATTGTCGAGATGCCAGGGGTTGCTGCGGAAAGTGATTCCGAGGTTGTGTTGACGGGCTTTCTCGGGAAGAAGACTATGTCCGACGGTGTAGTAATAGAGTTCGTTGAAGTTGGGTACACGGTAGGTCTCTTTATAGAAGTAGCGGAGAGAGAAGTTTTGAAGGGGAATAGTCAGGCCAAAGTAAGGCGAGAGGCGGAGGTAGGGTGAGGAGGCAGACACTGTTTCGTGGTCGCGAATCCATGTGCCGAGGAGGTGGGCATTGAGCCGAGGCTGGAATGGACTGGGTAGTTGATGGACTAAATATTCGGCTGATAGGACTCCAAGATAGGATAGGCGTTGGACATTGTTGTGTTTGTTCAGGTTGCTGGAGAGGTGGCTGACGGACTCGTCGGTGGAGAGGCTGACAGAGAAATAATCATGCTTGGCCCCTCCGGTATGGAAGCGCACGGTTTGTGAGAGATAAGCCTCTTGTTGCCGATAGTCGTTGTGGAGCAGACCAATGCTATGGACGGCGGTGTCCTCGTAGACATCGTGGCTTGACTGGTATTTGGCGAGCAACTGAAAGTCCCAATGAGAAGTTGTATGACGGAATCGTGCTTGTGAAAAGAAGAGTTGCTCCTCGCTGTGTTCAGACCCTTTGTTGGAATAATAGATTACAGGACCAGGAAGTGCATGAAAACTATTCATATAATGGGTCTTGATTTGCAAACGGCTGCGGTTGCTGAGACGATAGAATAGATTCAAATCGGCGGTGCCCAATCTTGCCTGGGAGTTTTGCCTTATTTCGCGCGAGCAACTGTCGGTGCGCCCCGGAGTATAATAGAGGGTGAAGGGATAGTTGCCCTCGGAACGGAGATAATTACCCCACAGGGAAAGTGACATTTTGTTACTTATTTTTTGCTCGTAAGATAGAGCGGGGGAGAAGAGCCCGAAAGAGCCGCCTTCGACAGCGGCGCGGAGGTTGAAGGGACGTATGCCGAACTCAGGCTCATGAGTTTCCATATTAATGATGCTGCCGGAGGAGAAAGCTCGTGCCGAATTGAGACTGTTGTCTGTTTGTCCGTTGGACAGAGAAATATAACTGCTGTTGCCGAGCATGTAGCGGCCAAGGTCGACTTGACCGTTTTGGCAGTCGGTGACGGCTATTCCGTCGATGGTAAGAGTGCTGAATTGGCTACCCAGACCCCGCGATGACACTGTTTTAATGCCTCCGATGCCCCCGTAGTCTTTAATGGAAACACCCACCATGCGGCGTAGTACATCGCTGAGTTGTGCATCGCCGAGTTGTTCAATCCTTTCGGAAGAGGCCACTTGGGTTGGGGTTTGGGCTTTGATGGTTTCGGGACGGCTGTTGACTTGGATGACGTTGACGACAGGAAGTGTCACGGCCTTGCGTGTAGTATCCTGAGCAGTGCCTGCAAAGTGGAGCAGGCACACAAGTGTCATTAGGATGTACAGTGTTTTCTTTTGCATCGTATTTACTGAGCCTTTCCTCGAGGTCGGATAAATGATGGTTTGGCAGGTCTTCTGACTTACCTCGCGGAGACTTTGCCTTCCCATGGGGCATAAATGCCGCACAGTGGCTTTGGTTTCCGGTCTCCGCAATAAGGGGCTTACAGCAGCGGGACTGTTGCCGATTTTCACGGCATTCCCTTTTCACGCCAAATGGCGACCAAACCGGATGCAAAAGTACGAAGAAAAAACGACATAATGGAAAAAAGAGTGTTTGGGACTAATTTAAAGGGTTATATTTAAGGTTTTAGGCCTTTAGGGTTTTGCGTACCGTATTTTCATTTTGCGGGTTACTCGGATGGTTCCGCCGTCGTTGTGGATGGCAGCGTAGGGTTCGGAGGTGGACTAGGTGATGGAATAGTTGGGGTTGACTTTGGAGCGGATGGAGCGGCGGAGCTTGTCAGAGGCGAGGAGGGAGCCCCTACCCTTGCGTTTGCGTTTGGACCAGGGGCGGTCGAAAAAGGCCTTGCGCTCGAAATTGCGGTCGAATTCCTCGGTTAGTTCCACTTGAATGTCGTGGAGTAGTCGTTGCCAAAGGCTTTTTACATCGGACATTATAAAAAATATTTTGTCGGTTTGAAAAATAGTTGTAATTTTGCAAATGATTAGGTGCCATCAAAGGTACGTAGTCGAAAACCAAGGATGCAGCAGCAGACTTGGTTTTCTTGTTTAAGCAGTATTCTCATAGTATAGACCAGATTTTCACCGTTGTTTTCTTTTGCTTTCATTTATGGCATTTGAAATTTATTTTTGTCGGTTCAAAAAAAAGTTGTATTTTTGCATTGACGATTCTGCGGATTCGTCGCCCATCGCCGAAGGTTTATACTTCGGCCTTTTATTTGTATAACAGCCTCATACGTGAGCCGGTCTTTACCCACACCTCATCAATTTGTTTACCTATTTTTTGTCTATTTTTTATACTATTACGTATTTGCCAGTCGGCAAGATGGGGGTCTTCAATGATGATTCTGGAAGACTGTTCCAACCCGTGATTAAACATATTATGAATGGCATTTGTTACTTTCACCCTTTCCAAAAATAATCTTTTCGCTATCTTTGCACAAAGAGTACTGCACTTCGAGGTTGAATCTATAGTCAGTTTTATTTTGATGTTATCACAATAAAAAGGTGTCAGAGCCGTTATCGTGTATCCGTAGTTGTAGAAAGATTTATATGGCTAAGAACGCAGAGAACGACTCCCCCTTGATGAGGCAGCATGCTGAGATGAAACGCAAGTTTCCCGATGCGATGCTGCTGTTCCGTGTAGGCGATTTTTATGAGACTTTCGGCGAAGATGCCCGCAAGGCTTCCCAGATACTGGGTATTACCCTCACCCGCAAGGCAAGCGGCGGCGGTGGGTATACCGATTTGGCCGGAATACCGTATCATGCGGTAGACCAATATTTGCCAAGGCTGGTGAGGGCAGGTTTGAGGGTTGCTATATGTGAGCAGTTGGAAGACCCAAAGACTGTGAAAGGGTTGGTGAAAAGGGGAATCACAGAGCTGGTTACACCGGGTGTTTCGTATAACGACATGGTGTTGGACGTGAAAGAGAATAATTTCTTGTGCGGACTTCATCTGACAGATAAAATACATGGCATTTCGTTCTTGGATGTCTCCACAGGCGAGTTTTTTGTGGCGCAAGGTGATTTGGCCTATATTGACAAATTAATGCAGAATTTCCATCCCTCGGAGGTGGTGTTGCAACGTAAGAAACTGCATTGGTTTCTTGACCATTTTACTGAGAAATACTATACCAATACTTTTGACGACTGGGTGTTTACCAGTGATTTTGCAAACGAGTTGCTGATGAAACAATTCGGCACCACTTCGTTGAAAGGGTTTGGCGTGGAAGAGTTGACAGAAGGAGTGGTGGCGGCTGGGGCTGCATTATATTATCTTCAAGATACCCAACATGACAGGACACAGCATATTTGCACGATAAACCGAATAGAAGAGGACAGATATGTGTGGCTGGACAAGTTTACGGTGAGGAATCTTGAGCTGGTCAGTTCCCCACATGAAAGTGCACGAACTTTACTGGATGTTTTGGATCAGGCTGTGACCCCAATGGGGTCGCGTTTATTGCGCAGGTGGATAGTGATGCCGTTAAAGGATAGGGTGGCGATAGAGGAACGATTGCATGTGGTGGATGTATTGGTCCGCAACCGGGATTTGGCCATGAGGCTGTTACCCCAAGTGCAGGCTGTGGGGGATATGGAACGTCTTATATCGAAAGTTTCCGTAGGACGGATAAACCCGCGAGAGTTGCAGCAGTTAAAGAGGTCGTTGGTCTCCATTGCCCAAATACAGCAGCTTTGCGCAAGTGTGGAGGATGCGTCGTTCAAACTTATGTCAGAGCAACTGAATCCCTGCCAAATAATATATGAAAGGATTGGGAGGGAGATAGAAGAAGAACCCCCTATTAAATTGGATAAAGGGGGAGTGATTGCAGCGGGTGTGAATGCTGAATTGGATGAGTTGCGTGGTATGGCCGGTTCGGGTAAAGAATATCTAATGGAATTGCAGCGTCGTGAGAGTGAGCGAACAGGTATCCCATCGCTGAAGGTGGGCTTTAACAATATATTCGGCTATTATTTGGAGGTGACCAACACCCACAAGGACAAAGTGCCCGAAGAATGGGTTCGAAAGCAGACCCTTACCAATGCAGAGCGGTATATCACACCTGAATTGAAGCAATATGAGGAGAGGATTCTGGGTGCAGAAGAACGGATATTGGCTCTTGAATCACAGATTTATGAGCAACTGTTGTCGTCATTGATGGCTTATCTGGAGCCAATACAATATGATGCTCAGTTGGTGGCAAGACTCGATTGTCTCCAGTGTTTTGCCGAAGTGTCGTTGGCAAACAATTATTGCCGTCCCGAAATTGCGGATGACACTACAATAGATATAAAGGAAGGCCGGCACCCTGTTATCGAAACGCAGCTCCCTCTTGGAGAACAATATGTCAGTAATAATGTATATTTGGACAGGGATACCCAACAGATAATAATCATTACAGGCCCTAACATGTCGGGTAAGTCGGCATTGCTTCGTCAGACGGCACTGATAGTGCTGATGGCCCAAATTGGGTGCTACTGCCCTGCCAAAGAGGCTCATATTGGTTTGGTGGACAAGATATTTACCCGTGTTGGGGCATCTGACAACATCTCTTCAGGAGAGTCCACTTTCATGGTGGAGATGAACGAGACAGCCAGTATCCTTAATAATATATCTGACCGAAGTCTTGTTCTGTTGGATGAGATAGGCCGTGGCACCTCGACATACGACGGCATATCAATAGCATGGGCTATCACTGAATATTTGCACAATTATCCCAAAGCACGGGCAAAGGTGATGTTTGCCACGCATTATCACGAGTTGATTGAAATGGCAGACCAGTATGAACGGATACAGAATTACCATATTTCAGTGCGTGAGGTAACCAATAAAGTTATCTTTCTTCGTAAGTTGGAAATGGGGGGGAGTGAACATAGTTTTGGCATCCATGTTGCAAGAATGGCGGGTATGCCTGCGCAGGTTTTAAAGCGTGCAAACAGTATGCTTGAACTACTGGAATCGAAGAGTGAAAAGATATCCGACTTGAACCCCAAAAATGAAAAAAAACAGCAAAAAAAAGAGAAAAAAACAACAGAATCGGGGTATCAATTGAGTTTTATTCAGTTGGACGACCCAACTTTACTGGAAATTCGAGATAAGTTATTAGATATTGATATTGACTCTCTTACACCGATTGAAGCTTTGGTAAAATTGAACGAGATAAAAAATATTGTCAAGAAAAAATAAAAAAAAGTTTGCTGATTGAAAAAAAGTTTGTACTTTTGCACCCGCTTTTGAGGGCAGAGAGACGCTTGAAATAGTGGAAAAGCAGTATGCGGAAATAGCTCAGTTGGTAGAGCACGACCTTGCCAAGGTCGGGGTCGCGAGTTCGAGTCTCGTTTTCCGCTCAAAGGTAAAAAACTGCGGAAATAGCTCAGTTGGTAGAGCACGACCTTGCCAAGGTCGGGGTCGCGAGTTCGAGTCTCGTTTTCCGCTCTAAAGGCCTTCTGGAACGCTCTAGAGGGCCTTTTTTTTGTGGTTTTTTACTTTTTTTGACGTTTAATTGTCAATATTTGTGTCAAATTTGCGACCATTTTTTACGGTCACAATCCCAGTCGCGGATTTGAGGTAGCAACACCTTCGGCATGCGGTGCCCCGTGTTACAGAAATAATTTATATTCAGTAAATTACAACATAAGATGGTGGACAAGTCGGCACCATCAGAGTACATAATTCATTATAAACCAAGCTAGTATATAACACACCTGCCGTGTCGCGCTGAAAACAATAATCGCCCACCGAAGTGAGCGATAAATTGTCTGACCTCATTTCTTCTTAATCGGGTGCCGGATGACC
>JAEEGL010041688.1_pt1 | contig 17013 bp, 13 predicted proteins | sample 9134231 | NCBI WGS metagenome assembly JAEEGL01 (sample SAMN16246548, study PRJNA631951) | gut metagenome | biome: gut microbiome; feature: rumen; material: fiber-attached | host: Bos | place: Iran: Karaj | collected 2018-10
AAGGAGCACTATCTTCCCAAGTTCTTTTAATTCTGCTGATGACAATTCATGTTGAAGCTCTTTGATTAATTTATCTCTTGCATTTAATACGATATCGCCCGTGAATATGATTTCTCTGCACTCGTCATGAATAGGTAGCTTTTCAAATATTGCTTCTTCAGTAAAATACTGAATACCACAGGCAAAGAAACCATTATCAAACATTGTTTCTTCAGACCTGTCAATTGCACATTCCTCATATGGTGCAGTCATTAGTTCTTTGCATTCATATATTCTCTTGTTAAGTTCATTGACGTCTTTTTCAAGACTTATAAATCCCCATATTGCAGACATCAGTGTTTCCCTTTGATTATTTCTATTAGTCTTTTTATTAAGAAATCCTTTGTATCCATATCGCGTACTCTTGTAATGTCATATATATCTATCTGTCCTGCTAAAGCAAAGCATTTCATCATCTCTGAAGGCTGAAGGATAGCTCCATGTCCATACATCCAGTTTAAGAAAAATCTATCAGTTATTGCATTTACCTTATCTGCACCATTGATTTTTTTGATGCATATTCCATTTTTGTAATTTTCTTCATTATCGATTTTAACTTGAGAAGCTGTATGAAGCGAAATCAACATATCCACTTTCATTTTTTGGTTTATGAAAATATATCTTCTATCAACAGAAAACTTATCTCTGTCTTCATCTATATATGTAAGTTCGTCAATATTAAACCCATCACCTATAGCAGCATCTCTACATAATTTCTGTTCTGGAAATCCCGGGAGTGAATAAACTAATCCATCGTCTGAATCAACATCAAGCACTGAGATATCATCGGATAGCATTAGTCCACCGGCATCAATAAGGGCCATAGCAGTTGTTGATTTGCCTGTACCACTATCACCACATATAAGTACAGTCTTACCGCCTATGACAATTGTGCTTCCGTGGAGTACAATTTGCCTTCTTAATGTCATAATAATAGCGATGCAATTCCCAAGTATAAAAGACCTTACAATACTATCCTGTACACCATCGTACTTTTCACAAGTTATATATGATATACCATCTTTATGTTCAAGCAGAAATGTCCCGGCTTGATTCGAAAACCACATGCCATACTCAGTATCTCCCGCCTTTGAATCTGAACTTTGATTATTTATTAAATTCAAGTTATGTTCAGATTCATCTGCAACTTTGATAATAAGATCAGCTGCTTTTTCACTAATTGATTTGCCATCATTTTCCAAAAGCTGCGGAAAAACAATATTTGATTCAACAATCAGACCGTATAACGTATAAAAAAACATATTACCTCTTTAATGGTCACCTTAACTTTTGAAGATATGTTGCATTATAAATTGAAGATCATCAGATAAATCAATTCTTTTAATAATACGTCCAGGTTCCATAAGCTCCTTAATTGCTTTCTCTACCTCATTACAAGAATTGACATATTTGATATAGTCACAATTACTGAATGTTTTGTATGTCTCAAGCACCTTATGATGATTATTGCCTAATACAACGCAAGGTGTTTCAGTAATTATTGAAAAAATCATTCCATGTAATCTGTCAGTAACAACAACATCTGCTTTTCCAAAAAGCTTCAATTTCTTTTCCAAGATATCTATTCTATCTTTTGTATCAATATTGTATTGAGTACAAGTATCAGTTATTACAATGTTCTTTGAAATTGACTCGCAGACTTCTATGATTCGTTGTTTTTCGTTACAATTAAGAGCGCTCTCCTTATCTGATCTCAAGCAAACAAGAATACCATCTCTGTCCTTTGACTCAAATGATGTTCCATCATACATAGATACCACATCATGCATCTGAAATACATCGCAGTTAAAATACTGTTTCATTAAATCAAAGGAAATTGAATCTCTCGCAAATAAAGTAATATCCTTGCATCCGTTTATTATCTTCTGATCTGTTTCAAGTTCTTTTTTACCCTTTTTATCATTCGTGTAAAAAAATGTCTGAGGCATCACAATAATTCTGTTGGGCCGAAAGCTGCTTATAACCTTTCTTCTAAAAACCTCAGCAAATTCATATAGATTCCCAAAATTACCTCCGCCCTGACAAATGATGATATCACCGGGCAGTACACATTTTTTTAATGTATTCACTGCATTGTCTGTATTCCATGCATCTACAGTAAATAATTGATAATCAGTATGATTTTCAACTTCCCTTTTAAGTAGATTTTCAGTCACATATGCAATAGCATGATCTCCAAGATTGTCAAAACAAGGAAGTTCAAAATACACAAGTCTATTCTTCTTTGTTTTTAATAAAGAAAAGTCATAATTCCCTTTTGGTGGACAAATCTTTTTCTTAACTTTTCTAATGAATCTCGCACCACTTTTATACTTGTTCTTTGTATATGTGTAAATGTTATAGGTTAAATTTCCCTTTAAATATATGCGGATAATCCTCTTGTCTTTTTCCGATATATGTGGATTATTACTAAACTCTTCTATGTTCTTCTTTAGATAGTCTTTAGTCTGAGAAATATCTGAAGCCGCGGAAACTTTATATCCACTATTAATATCTGAATAAAGATATGGCAAAAGTTTTGCCATAGCCAATTGATATAACTCTTTATATTCCCTGCCTTTAAAGTATTCTGCGCGTTCTTCCTGCCCAAGACACGTAGCATGACAGCCTTTATGCCACGATACTGTAGAATTATTATATGAAATACCGTCTTTACGAATCAGATAATAATATAAAAAATCTGGGATCTTAGCTATTCTATCTGCTTTATCAAATAGAAAATATGTAGTAGCTATATCCTCATAATTTCGTCCATTCGGATATCTCACTCCATCAAACAGTTCTCTTTTGTATAGCTTCCCCCAAGCATAACTTTTAATATCAGTGTCTTCTACAAGTTTTTTTAATGCTGTATGCTTGTCCCATACAATTACTTCATCAACAATTTTCTGGGTGATTAACAGTTTATCATTTGATACTTCATAATGAGAGCATATTGAAATCTGAGCAGAATTTGATATTACTGCGTCATACAATCGCCTGATTAAGTCAGGATGTATATAATCATCACTATCTACACATATAATCCAGCTGCCCTTTGCTACATCAAGTGCAGCGTTTCTCGCACTTGAAAGTCCACCATTCTCCTTGTGAATTACTCTGATTCTATTGTCCTTTTCAGAGTATTCATCACAAATCCTACCACAATCATCCGGAGAACCATCATCAACAAGAATGACATCAAGTTCATGATATGTTTGAGCCAAAATTGAATCGACACACTTAGTTATATACTTTTCAACTTTATAAACAGGAACTATCACACTTATAGTTTCACTCATATCATCTTACCTGCGCAGCATCCTTATAAATATAGGACTTCACTTTACTAATCAGAATTTGAGCACCCTCAGTTTTAAAATATGCCGCAACAAACAAAATGGTACATATGGAGCCAACAATAATCGCTTTGATGATCAACATCATCCAATTTTGTGGAGTAAACTTTTTTGCGACCATTCCTCCTAAGATTATTGTTATTGCCGTAAGGGCTGTATTAATAAAAACTGTTAAATAATACTTCTTTGCACTCTGATCAAAGTATTCTCTAAAAAGTAATTTAGGTTCATACCAGCAATAAGTAGTCAATCTTGAAATAGCAGTTGCAAATATCACACCGGAAATTCCCATTATCTTGCCTAATATTACTGATAATGCAATATTTTCGATTGTTGCCACTAGCATAATATACTTTGTTTTTTGGTATAGCCCTGTTGCATCTCTATATAACCAAAGCGGTTGCAAAACACACGCCAGAAATACGTTTACAGTCACTGCTACAACCAACATACGCGATAATTGATACCCTTCTCCAAGCCAAACATGTATAAAATCATCTGCAAGAAGGCAAAACGATACAGTGATTATTCCACACAATATAAAACTTATTGCTTGGATTGTCTGAAAGACATGATATCGCTTTTCATTGTTTTCTTTTGCTATTACATTGCCAATACTGGCTGTCATTGCAGAGAAAATAATTTGCTCAATTAGTAACAGTTTTTGGCTTAGCATTAAGTAATTTGAGTATAAGCCAACTGCTACGGTATTTATCACTATTGAAATAATAATATTGTCGGTTGCACTAAATACTGTAGTTGAAACTTTATATATGAAAACAGACTTCATGTTATCAATAATACTGCTTTTTAAATCTTTGTTTATCTCATTCGAAGCCTTGGCATTTTTAATGTAAGGATATTCTTTTTCTGCCTTCTTTGATGCTATTAGATTATTAATTATTCCTGTTAAAGTACCAATAGCCAGATATAAAATATAGTTCTTAAAGATCAGCAAGCTTATAATCTGAAGAATTACCTTAATAAAATTCATTATGATACGAATATTTACAACTAAATAATTCTTCTGATCTGCAGTTAATAATGTGGTCTTATATACAAATAGATATGATGTAACTATTTCTGCAAGTGAAAACAGATAATATATTTCCAAATTAGGAATATAATTTTCTGTTTTTACTACGAGCCTTAAGAAAGGTATACAGCATAATCCCAACAGCAATACAACCCCGGCTATTATGTTATAAACTCTGTTATAGAAAGCAACAAGAGATTTAATTCTTTCCTCATCATGCTCTGCTAATGGTTTATAAAAGCTATATGCCATAGCAGTTGAAAATCCGAGATCTGCCATAGATAAAAGTGTTAATACATCAGAAAAAATGCCATTCAATCCGAGATATTCATTGCCCAGAGTTCGAATGAAAATAGTCCTGGAAACAAAACTTAGCAATATATTAATAAACTGACTAAGAAAACCTACAAATACATTCTGTAGTGTTCTTTTTGATCTGCTCACTTCCATCTATTCTTGATTATCTCCTAAATTCAAGATTTAGCTTGTGATAAATATCAAGCATTTTCTCAACTTTCTCTTTATCACTTTTTTCAAAGTTTTCCCTATGCTCTCTTGCTTCTTTTTGAGAAATACCTGTTACTCCACGGATTACCCAGCCGATAGGAAGAAGAAATGGAGCTTTTTCAAGCCATGGATATTTTTCCTTCATGAAATTAATTGATGGAAAATAAAAGTGTATCTTTGCATTTGCTCTTCCATTGGATGTTTCTTTAGCAAGCTGACTCCAGATTCCGTTTTCTCTTTTGCCATAAATTCCACTTTCTACCATGTACTCAAATAAGTTTTCATTAAAGGTATCAAATTCTTCATTATCAAGCCATATAAAAGCAAGATTTCTCATATTCTTCTCAAAATCAAAAATCCCACACTCATTCAGTTCTTTATCCAAGTATTCCTTATTCATGGTCTCACCATACTTGTTGATATATACATAAATATCAACAAGATTTCTAATGCCACATCCTGTTTCAAAAAAATGCTTGGCCATATGTGAAATCATATATACATAGAAATCTTCGAGACTGAATTCATATGTATATTGCGTACCCTCTTTTAATTTAGCCCTAAAGTTATCTTTGAAGTACAGATGCTGTTTTTTTCCTGCATTGGCATCAAACAAACACCAATGAACCTCAACCAAAAGCTTTGCTCCCTTTGAAAAAATCATATGATGCTTGACAAGGCCGTGATTTTCATACCCCATTTCTTCCATGATTTTCGCAGCTCTGTCAAGACTCTCGTCATATACAACAAGATCAATATCACTCATCTCTCTCATCTCAGGTGATGGATAGATATTCTTCATTATTGTTCCCTTAAGAATCTGATGTCTAATTCCGTTCTTTTCAAAAGTTTCAGTTATCTCCTTAGCAGCAAAAACCTGTGTAAACGTCTTCATTGTACTTGAAATGAGGTAATTCTTAATAGCGCCTATATATTCATTGTCATCGACAACTTTTATGAGTGAATTAAAAAGAAGGTATGGCATTTGTCCTTTAATTGCAACTCCTATAATCTCTGGCATCGACAACTCTTTTGGTAATGAATTGGGCTTTCTATTCGTAAATGTAGCATTTACCAATTCGCTAGTATATTTTCTTATAGCTATGCTATCAGCCATTTGTATTTTCCTCTGTTTCTACTGTTTCTACTATTTCTTCTGTATTGTTTTCAGCATTTACATTATTCTCTGATTCTTCGACCTCTGTTTCAGATTGTTCATCTAAAGTATCATCATTGTTACTGTCATTATGCGCAAGTAGTTCTCTTGCTTTTTGAACATCTCCACCTTTCTGAGTCAATTCCTCTGTATATTTGATAATATACTCTGGCCTTTCTTCTAAGAATGCCTCGATATCCTGGATTTTTGAAGAATACATGCCATCTGACAATGATGCAGTGAATCTAATGTTAGATGCGAGTGCCGGTTTTTTAATAAGATCTACTATTGAATCTAATTTATCACTACATATTTCATAGCTAAAATAATTGAATACAAGATCTTCCATCCTGCCTTTCAATTTTTCACAGAAATCATGATTCTGCAGAAGTGATTGAAATAGAATATCGCTTTGTACACCACGTTGTAGATAAGAATTTATTGTAGGCGTTTGCATGCTAGTGAGATACATCGTATTGGACATATCATCCACTATAAATCTCCATCTCCCATCTGCAAATCCTTGCCCTGTAGATGAAGCAGTTCTCCATGCTGTTCCAAATTGAGGCCTAAAAGAAGAGTTGCCCAGAAAAATGTTAATACAGATATAGTCAATAAAATTATCTATATCCATCATTGTTGAAATCTGTTCATAATTCTGTTGTATAGATAAATCATTTTGATCGGCAAAACTCGTTAAGTAATGATATTCATCAACGTAATTTGTTCTATAATATATGAGAATATCCTGATCTTTTAATCCATATCTCTGCTCAATGTATTTTTCATCATAATATGGCCTTATCATATATAATCCCCAATATTCACCTTCTAAAAATACTACGCAGGGACTACATCCTGTTCCAGCTATATCGGTTCCTTCTGTCATTGCATCAGCCAGTAGATTTCTAACTTTTAAATCATTATCCTCATAGTTTGTCGTTAATCTAATTTTTCCATCTGAAGAAATAAATCTTGCAATCGAAGAGCCGATAAATTCAGAATCGAGATTATCACCTAAACTTATCTCAAAGCCTTTTTGTCTTGCAGCCATATCAATATCGTTGTAAATAGTGATAGCTGCATCCTTATAAAATGTCTTATCTTTCGTCGGCTCATAATATTCGATTTTTATTGGCTTTGGCCAATAATTATAATAATTTGCATAATACGCGCCCTCTAGCCCCTGAATTATAGCATCTTCTCGTTGTTTTCCAGCCACATAAATACCATTTTCATAGTCAAATAAGTTCTCAGGATCAGTTGTAATAGATATTACCGGCAAATTCAAATAGTCACTATCTCTAGTTAACCCCACAAAATAGGTCTGACTCATTTCACCAATTGTATTTCCTGCATTGTCGACCTTTATTGCCCTTACAACTGTGCCTGCATCTACAGTCCCCGGAATATAACCAGAATATAATCTGTCATATAATGCCTCCTTTGAATAAACATGCTTAGATCCTGAATTGTTACTAATCGTAATAGGACCTTCATAAAGAGTGGAGTCTATAGTTGGTTTATTTCCATCGATAGTGTAATATATCTTTTCGCCATCATTGCAGTTCAGTTGCAATTGAAAACTACTATCATAAAAGCCGCCTGGGGCAGACATATATATTCCGCCCATTTGTACATAGCGCATATTTTTTAACGAATTCTCTTTACCTTTTGATTCTTCCATGTATGCCCAAATATTGTTTTCTGAATCAGCTATTCCATAAGTTTCTTCTCCGTTTAGATTTGGTATTATCATGGACTTTATTGCATTACCATTTGCATCAATTATTGTAATAATATTGTTCTCTTTTGCACTGAGATTAGACTCCAATTCAATTACATAATATCCGCCTTTGTTGATTGTTATTCCCTCATCTAACTGTTTTTCTATCTTATCTGCTATTTTAATCTGCAAGCCAGAAATATCTACAGGCTCGGATGCCAGGTTATGTATTTCAATCCAATTTTTAGAACTAACCTCTGTGATTTCTAGATAGTTTATTGATGCACTATTAATATTTGCAATTGCATCGTCAGTAGAAAAGTCACTATTATTCTGTAGACTTTGTGATATCATTTGATCACGTTGTTTTGATACTATGACTATCGTTATTAAAAGAATAAACATAATTATACTGAGCACAACTATCATTATGTCTTTTTTACCCAGTTTATTCATTTTATTACTATCATTATTTTTAAAACTCATTTCTCTGCCATCCTTTTGATTTTTACTCCAATTGCAACACAAATCGCCCCAAAGAATGTTCCAGCTACATTAGTTAATAAGTCCGTCACTTCAAATCTACCTGTTCCAGTTATCAACTGTATAACCTCAATCATAAAACTGGTTATAAATCCAATAAGTGTAGACATAACAATAATTCTTATCATATTTTGCGAATGTCTATGTAATCCTAGAATTATCCCCCAGGGTACAAATAACGCAAAATTCAGAGCACTATAGATAACTTGTCTGGCTGAATATACAGTAGTTCTCGTTAAGCCCAAATTTAGATGTATAGATATTGAACCGTTTTTAGTACCTGGCTCTCGTCTAAAAACTGTAATCATTAACATTATTCCCATATATAAAAAAGTAAAAAAAGCTAAGGCTATCTGCTTTTTTGAAATGCCTTTTTTTATAAATAGAACGTAACCCGGTACAACTGAAACAAGCGCTGAGATAAACAGAATAAGTATCAAATCGCTATAATATATTCCATCTATTTGTTCGAGAAACAAAAACTTAAAATTACGCCAATAAACATCTAACATAAATCATAACTCCGGTAATGGTAGTCCCTTTTTCTGAGCAACTGAATATTCATAAAATGGGATTCCCCTATTCAACGTGTTATATCTTCGTTTTCTTACAACAATTTGTATCAGATCAAATAATTTTTGATTCTTTTTCAAAGTTTTCTTGACATTATTTTTTAGTCCACCTGCATTATCTGTTTTTATTCTCCACTCTCCGGCACACAGATGAACTGCATAGTGGTTACCCCAAATTGATCCTATTTCGAAATACTCCTTTGGATAAATCACAAAATCGCCCAAATCCTGATACTTGTTATTCAGTTTGAATTCAGAATAGTGCTTTAAAATATAATATGTATAGTAATAATTGCTTGTTGCATAGCCATGAACAAGAAGCTTATCCTCTTTCCATTCAAAGACCTTCCCTTTACCGTTTGAATCACTTAGCACGAATTCTGTTTTGTCATACATGTCAAGAAGGCCCTTAACTAAAGGATTTCCCTTTTCTGCACCTATGATTGCCGATCCTACAGAACAGTCAAAAATGAAGTTCAAAAACATCTTATGCTTCAAGATTGGGTCAAAGCTTTTGTTTATTTTTACATCTGTATCCAGATATATTCCACCATATTCGTAAACAGCTTTAAGTCTGTAATAATCGCCTATAAACCCTAACTGTTTATCTCTAAATGTATTTCTTACAAAATCATTTTCATCAAAGCTGCAGTTACTCTCATCCCATCTCATTACAGTATAACCGTCAAGCTTCTCCCATGAATCAAGACACTTCTGAAGATCTTCAGGAAGAGGTTTTCCGCCAAACCAGCAATAATGAATGATCTTAGGAATATGATTTCCAACTTCCGGTAAAATATTTCTTATGGCGTTGATATCAGTAGTTTGCCTGATTGATGACGACATCGTAGAATATTCCTTTCTTACTTAATTTATCTGCTTCAAACCTTGTGCTTAACTTATGGATTCCTATTGTCTTTTTCAGAATCTCATATTTTTTCTCATCAAAATCATCATAGATATATGTTGCAAGTACATGGCTCTGTGCCTGACTGATGATCGGTATATCCAAGAATTCTTTTTCATAGAATTCATTTACGATAGTTTCAAAAATGTGGTAAATATAATAATTTGCAGCATGATCATAGTCTTTCCAATATTCCAGCAGCATTTTCTGCAAAAGACATAACATGTTATTATTTGTACAACTATGAATAAGCCAGTTGTTTAACTCCATAATCTCCGGGTTAAATCCAAAATAATAGTAACTAAACATAAACAGAGGCATGTTATCTATATCATTGATCAGCTTATTGTCAGTAAAAAGAACTGTTGAATCAATCCAGTAACCACCATATTTTATCAGCAGTTCATTTCTAACAAGATCGCTGTATTGAGCATTTCCAATTATTCCATTTTTCCACTTAGTTTCTATATAATCAGGAAGTTCAATGTACTCATGTATATTGTTTTTATTTAAAAAGACAAACTTTTTGTCAGGCATGTATTTTTTCTGACTCTCGATGCACTTTTTAACTATATCAGGCGCATTTTCAATTCCTTGCAGCCACATAACCCATACTGTATTACTGTTATTCTCTTTAGGCATTTGCTCCCAAGGTCTTTCCTCAGTACACTTTAAGAGATACTTTTTCTTAAATCTCCTGTAGAATATCATCCTATGCTTTTGACCAACCATTACACTATACAAAAAATGTGTCTTTTTATCTGTATATTTTAATCTAAGAATTATCTGATCATAAATAGTTCCCAGAAGCATTCGGTCTTTTATTCTGTTAATAAGCTTACTGTCATTTCTTGACATATTTTGATTCTCTTTTTCCAAAATACTTCCCCTTTTCATCAGGCGTAAAAGGTGTCTTATCAGCACAAATATAAAGTGCAAATAGCACATATAGATACTTTAGTGTTTGCAATGAATCAGCTATATACAAATGCATGCAATAGCAGACAGTTCCAATAAATAAAGTTCTTATCAAAGCCGAATGTGTTTTAACCACATCCTTAAGCATTGCATATACCATGTATATAATTACTGCAATATATGAAAGCATTCCTGGATAGGCGTATCTAATATATTCTGCTATATAGAAATTATCTATTGATTGAACTACCAATCCGTTAACTTCACTGGCAAAACCTCTTTTACGTCCTATTCCAAGAAAAGGGTTCAACCAGCCAACTTTAAAAACTTGATGTAATAAATCCCTGTAGGCTGCACTTTGATTCAAGTGAGTTAAATCAGCACCATACTTTAATGAAAACTGAGTGTTGAAAAAAGAATCTATCAAACTAGTGATTTGAAGTAAAACATATTTGCCAAATGCTGTTCCCTGAAAAACAAACACAAAAACAGTAAATGCTACCAGTCCAGAAACAATAGCAAATATATTTTCTCTGTGATGTTCTTTATCTGACAAAATAAGCATAAGAAATATTTCAGCAAACATAATTCCAAGACTTGATCTTGATCCAGTAGCAAAAATATTAACTATTATTCCTATTAGCAATAATGGCCTTCGAAACAGATTATATGTTTCTTTCTCAACATCGTAGCCTGCAAAAGGCAATGCAGTAACTAACAGCATGCCATATCCAATCGAATGATTGCAATTGTTCATTATCCTGTAATGACCGCCTCGTATAAAACGACCGGTATACACATCATCAACTGTCACTAAAAATGAAAATGGTGAGACTTGTATTACCATTTCTATAAAGCCAATGATTATCAGCGCATATATATATGCTTGAATAAGCTTTACTGTTTTTTCTGTTCCAAGACTATCTTTAATTACATATATCAGCAAATACATTTCGAGGAGCTCAATGAAAGGATTAAGAAATGCATTTATATCGATTCTGAGAACCATGGTATATAGCAATACTACAAAATACGGAATCAATACACGCGATATCTTCTCATTAATTATGCACGTCACAAAATCTCTAATCCTTGTATAATCGCATATAATAAAGATAAGAAGAATAATAATGGCAATCCTTACTAAAGTTAGATCAAAAAATGGATTAGGAATTCCAAAGTATTGCGGCATTACATAAAGAGCAAACACAAAGAAAACTGAACACTTATAAAATGCCGCTCTTTCAGCAGGCACTTTTAGATATTTACTTTTACTTCTTTCTTCATTTATACTTAATGCTTGCATTTATAAATCCTTATTTTAATGCCATGCAAAACTCTACAGGCATCGATCTTTTTTTGTGATAACAATCGCTGTAGGCCAACAGAATCAGAGAATTATACAATAGCCTCTTTCTGATCAAATTGATTCTGAGATCAGTAGCCTTTATATGTCTTCTAAGAAGCCTTGCTTTTTCACTGTTAAACCCTTCAGTGTCTGATACAAACTTAAGTGTCATTTCGTGGCTCTTTTTCAGATCTTCCAGGTATTTTAGTCTCTTTTCCTTCTGATGCTCCTTATGGAGTGTAACATTATTGGAATGAAGACGTCTTTTAAGTGTCACTTTGTGGAAAAAGTATAAACCTCCCATGGAAAGGGCGAGTTTCCATACATATTCATCATGAGCCCATCCGTCATACCAGTATCCACTGATCTTATCAAGGAAATCCCTCTTCATAGCCATTGTGCAACCCTGACATCCGATAAAGACATTTGTTGAATTAAATTCAATCTTCTCCATCGATCCATCGTTCTTAAACTTTGAAAGTTCCCATCTAGGGACATCAGGCGCATCGTCATCGCACTTAAAGGGCTCAAATTCAGACCCGATCATAACAGCATCAGGTATACTCTCTAATGCATTTATCATGCATTCCACTCTGTCTTCTAGCCATATATCATCCTGGTCACAGAACAAGACATATTCACCTTTTGTCTGTCTTAGGGCACTCATAAAGTTGGATGCATATCCTAGATTCTTTTTGTTTATCTTAAAATCAACTTTATCCTCTATTCCCTTGTTCTTTATAAATGCCTGAATCACAGATGCTGTGTTATCAGATGATATATCATCTCTGATAATTATCTCATCAACCGGATATGTCTGTTTCAGTATTGATTCCAACTGTTCCTCTATGAACTTTTCACCGTTATATGTAGCTATAGCTACAGAAATGAAATGTTTCATCCTATCATAACCTTGGATAGGATCTTCGCATATAATCCGCAGTTTATCCTGTTTACGGATTTTATATACAGTCCGATCTTTCCTTTGAAATATTTATTAGATTTATATTGGGGAAAGCTGTTTTGAATAAAAATGAAAGTATCATCAAAAAGTTCTCTTCTGATCTCCCGGTCATCTACTCTCCCAATTCTGCTAAGGTTGCTGCAAAATGCAATCTTTACGCAGAAGTATTCCAGTTCATCTTTGTAGTTATCGTATAAATTGTTTTCTTTGTAAAACTTAAGGATATCATTCAAAACCTTAAAGATATCTCCCACGCGCCTGCCAAGATTTGAGGTCATTGTAGATTTCTGCCTGATACTGTAGTAAACAAGCTTTTCATCAAGGTAGGATTGTTTCTTTATGAAGGGTACGGTCTTGATATAAAAGGACGTATCTTCATAGATAACTCCTTCCGGAAAACGAATGTTGTTATCCAAAAGGAGATCTCGTCTGTATATTTTATTCCATGGCGACACCTGAGGATTTAGGATAAGCTCTCTTGGATTTTCTTTAGCAGAGATGGTTCCTCTTGTTGCAATTTCTTTATAAGTCGCCAGTCCGTTTTCGTCATTTATACTTTGTTCGAGCATGCTGTGGTAGTGGCACTCAACAAGATCCGCATCCTCTTGCTTTGCAAGCCTTAGCATTTTTTCAAACATAGTCACATCGACGTAATCATCAGAATCAGCAAATCCTATATATTCTCCAGAAGCCTTTTCTATTCCTAGATTCCTCGCGGTTGCTTGTCCTCCATTTTCTTTTGTATATACTTTAAGAAAATCAGGATATCTTTCTGCATATTCTTTAAGAATAGCAGGTGAGTTATCTGTCGAACCATCATCAATAACAATTATCTCAATCTCACTTTTGGGAAGAGTTTGATTTGTCAGAGCGTTTAGACTTCTTCTTAAATATGCCTCTGTGTTGTACACCGGAACTATTACACTTACCATACTCTCCACCATTTATATATTCTTTGTGATTGAAGTCTTCTGAATCCACAGAAATACCATTATAGATAAATCCACATATATTAGCATCGACAGCCTCCAATCGCCTTATAATCAATTCTTCTCTTTCAAACCTAGTAGCCATTTCCCTAATAACAACAATGAAGGCATCGACTACATTATTAATTTCAACACCATCAGCAACAACGCCAATTGAAGGTGTATCAATAATAATTACCTCATATTTATCCTTCATTTCTTTTATCATGTCTTTCCACCTTTCACTTACAAGAAGCTCAGTAGGATTTGGTGGAATGGTTCCAGTTGTAATAATATCAAGATTATCAACAACATTTTTGTTTATTTTTAAATCCGAAAGTTTAGCAAGATAATCGCTTAGTCCTTTCTTCTCTTCAATTTTAAATTCTTCTGCGATATTTCCATTTCTCAAATCAGCATCAATTAGCAGCGTCTTTTTCCCCATCATAGAAAAACTAACTGCTACATTAATACTATTGGTTGTCTTTCCTTCAGAATAATCAGCTCCTGTTACAGCAAATACCGGGCAATCAGATTGTCCTAAAAATAAAAGATTTGTACGAATATCGTTGTACGCTTCCTTTAAGACAAATTCACTTTCCGTAGAAAGCAAAACTTCTGCTTTTCCATTTTCATCTTTCTTGTCTATAAGAGGAACCATACCCAGAATAGGAATATTGAACATATCTTCAATTTCATAGATTCTTCTATATCTGGTATCCATTAAACCTTTTATTAAGAAAAACAGTGCTGCAAGTACTGCGCCAGCAAATACTCCAATTAAAGACATCAAAGTAACACTTGTTCTTTCATAAGGGAGTGTCGGTAATATTGCTTCATCAAGCACTTCTATACCTCCCGATTTAACTATGCTAATAATCTTTTCGGGAGCAAGCTTTCCAATTGTATTAGCAATTACCATTGCATTATATGGATTAGTATCGTATACAGTAACTTTAAATACAGCCGTACCGCTTACAGCATTTGCTTGAATGTTTCTTGCCAAATAATTAGGTGTATATTCTCTAGGGTCAAGTTCAGCTTCTTCAATGATAGAAGTCAAAAAGCTTCTACTTTTTAGAATCTGCATATATGAATTCAAGAGTGAACTAGCTTCATGAAGTTCGGAACTGGAAAGGTTTATTCCATTGTCATTTATGTAATCTGGTCTGCTATATACATAAAGAGAAATCTGCGCAGCATAGGTATCTACTCTTGTAAGGTATGTAATACCACCAACTAATGCACCAGATATAAGTCCAACCAAAACCATATATTTAAGCTTGTTCTTAATAATCCAAAATATCTTTTCCAAATGGAAATTTTGTAAAATTGTCTTAAGCATTAGTAGTTACCTTCCTTAGATAAATTCATAGTCCTTAAGCTTTGAAAGAAACTCATCAACTGATTTCTCGCACTCTTCCTCTGAAACATCATATTCAGCCAGAAGCTTTTTAATTATCTCATCTACAGTGATGTCTTCCTGTATAAGATCCCAAATGTCGTTACCGGAACCTTTTATCATAAAATACTTGCCGGAATCAAAGTCAATCATTACCTTCTCACCAGATAAATCAGTTACATTCAATGTCTTTTTTAATTTAATTACTTCGTTTCTGTTCATTTTCATAACTCCTTAATATGCTCCCTTTTGCTTAAATAATGCACCAAAAGTTTTAAATATAATCACTAAATCCCCGTAAAGGGTCCAGTTATCAATATACTTGAGATCAAGGTCTACTACCTTATCAAAGTCAGTAATGTCATTTCTTCCGCTTATCTGCCATGCACCTGTTATGCCCGGCTTAATGCTTATTCTGCGCCATTGACCTCTTTTATATTGAAGTACTTCATCAACTGTCGGTGGTCTGGTCCCCACTATACTCATATCACCTTTAAGAACGTTGAAGAATTGTGGTAATTCATCAATACTGGTTTTTCTAATAAACTTTCCGACCTTGGTTATTCTCGGGTCATCCACTATCTTAAACATTGCTCCATGCATCTCATTTTTTGATTGTAGCTCTTCCTGCATTGATTCCGCATCCTTACACATGCTACGGAATTTGTACATGTAGAATGTTCTTCCATTCTGACCAACCCTGATCTGTTTAAATAAAACAGGTCCCGGAGAATCAATCTTGATTGCAATCGCAGTAATAAGCATTATTGGTGATGTTACTATCAGACCAATAAAGCTTATGCATATGTCAACAATCCTTTTAATGAACTGCTCATATGTATTTAATGTAATTGTGTGATAGGTGATCAGTGGATAAGTTCCAACTGAACTGACGAAACTATTTGACCTTTGCATCTGATGTGCATCATTGACATCCATAACCACTTTGACTGTTACACCCATTTCCAGACACAGATCAATATATTCCTGTATCTGAGCAAGTGTATCATTGGCGTGTTGGATGAAGAATATCTGGTCAAGTTCATAGCGTCTTATTATATTTTCCAGTTCTGAGAGATTTCCAAGAACATTAAAAACCTTGTTCTCAAGCTCTCCGGATTCCAGAATATAACCTATGTTTTCTACCTTTACACTCGTTTTATTGAGAAAGTAGTTGAATTTCTCATACTCCTCAAACATTCCAACAAATGCAGCTCTCGGAGCTTGCTTGTTAGATGTGACCATTCGCACAAACCTTGTAATGATCATATTTAGAATCATTGCAACATATAACAGTAAAAGGTAGTGGAGATGAAATCTCCTGGCTCCTTCGCCGGGATTGTAAATATACATGAAGACAATAGTTGTTATCGATGCGATTAACCAAGATTTGGTTAACAACCTCCATGTACGGTCAAGGTAAAAGAAAAGTGTGACGTTATATAGTCTCGCTTCTTTATTGGCCAGAATATAAACAACCCCAAAGACGATTGCCAGCGCTATGCACTTAAGATATGTACTTTCTTGTAGATAATTTCCGTAAAGAGCCCTTTCAAATACAAATACCA
>JAEEGL011047608.1_pt1 | contig 17013 bp, 13 predicted proteins | sample 9134231 | NCBI WGS metagenome assembly JAEEGL01 (sample SAMN16246548, study PRJNA631951) | gut metagenome | biome: gut microbiome; feature: rumen; material: fiber-attached | host: Bos | place: Iran: Karaj | collected 2018-10
CTCGTCAATCAGCCCAATAAGCGAATGCTGTTTGTACTCTTCGCGCGTAATTATAGCGTAGTACTGATATGTGGGGCCATAAGATTTATGGTCGATGAATCCCTTCTCCTGGAGTATCCGAACCTGTGTACTCAGTGTGCTGACATGCGGCCTGGGTTCCGGATACAGTTCTCGAAGTTCTCTCACGAATAAAGGTCCCTTCTCCCAGAAATGATTCATGATAATCTCTTCTTTCTTCGTCAGGTGTTTCATGGTGCGTGCTTTTTGCAAATATAACTAATTGTTTTAATTGAGCAACTATACATTGTAAATTTATAATTAATTTCTCTAGAAACAAATTTACGGGGGGGATGAAGCATCCGGGTAAGCCTGGGCATGCTTCACTAAAAAGGTCCAGCCGTTCGGCTGGACCTTTTTTCGTCGGAGCATTGCGCCCTTAGATCTCGAAATCAAGACAGGAGCGCTGCACGGTATATGGCCGGACTTTGCCGTTGGCCACAGCGACGTGCTCGGGATGCTTTGCATAGCCCTTCAAGGCCTCTTCGCTCTCCAGGGTGCTGTCCAGCATCACGTCGGCGTTCGATGACGCCAGACGGCCGTCGATGTGAACCTTGACATCGATGAGTCCCGGCACCTTGCCGACAAGACCTTCCAGACCGGCCTTGATTCCGGCTTTTACCGTCTTCTTCTCTTCATCCGACAGTTCTGGATTGAGTGTCCAGAGAATAACATGCTTAACCATAACGTTCGATTCAGTTGATAAGGTATATCTTCTTCAAGTCATTGTAGGTACAGGTGACAGTTGCGCGGCCCTCAACGACGGGACTGACTTCGCACTTGACCGCAGGGTCAGAGGCCGCCACCTTGATGACGCTGTCCCTGCCGACCGGGCCGTAGACCTGGTAGCGGATCTGGTCGGTGAGGCCGTTGGCGTTGGAGCAGCGGATCGGGGTGTCCGGAATGTTGAGAGCCTTGCCGTCGACCGTGATCGTGACTTTCGGAACCACAGGCTTTTCGCAGGGAGTGCTGCCCTTCGAGAAGCCGATGCCGTGGAGGTCGAAAAGACCAACGGGACGCTGGGGCGTCTGGGGCCGGAAGTTTCCGAATGAAGGGCCCGCAGGCGGAGCCGGGATATCGGGGCCTTCTACCACCAGATAAATCGCATGCTTGCCGGTGAGGCCTTCCACAGCAGGAACCGCCACGCGATAGTTTGCAACAGCACGTGGTGCATCCTCCGGAACGTCGATGACGGCTATCTCGCGGCCTTTCCAGAAACTGTTGGCATAGGGGCCGTCGAGCATCACATGGATCTTGAAGGCGCCACGCCCACCGGGAGTAAGGAAGAGATCGAGACGGGTGCCGTCTCCCCTCTTTGCGCCCTCGAAAGCCTTGACACCCTTAGTATCCTGCTGCAGGCCGCCGAAACCGAAGTACTTGAAACCTATTATACCGCCATTGGTGATGCCGGCCAGGTCCATACTGTTATTCCACACGTCGTGGTTGTCCTGCATCCAGTTCTGGTCGGTCATATAGCAGGCATAACCGGCTGAGTAATAACGATAAGGAGGCAATCCGAATATCTGGAACCCCTCGCTGGTGACCTCCGCGCCGGAATAAGTCTGTCCGTCCGCGGCGGAAGCGACCCATTCGTTGCCTGGAGCATAGGGATCGTATCCCGTAATGCGGACCTGGCCGCCGTCAGCCACCTTCTTCTCGTCCCACTCGATCTTGACGGGGGCGACCATGGACTGGCGTGCATTGCCGAATCCGCGGGGCGGACGGTGATAGAACACGTACCACTGGCCGTTGATTTCCTGCAGCGAGCCGTGGGTATTGTGGGCGGCATTGGAGGTCATCAGATGCTCGCCGTTCTCGTCGGGGACGACTCCGCGCGAATCCACCAGGACACCGCCGGAACGCCACGGCCCGAGAGGGCTGTCGCCGTAGGCGTAGCGAAGCGCAGAGTTAGTGGACTCCAGGCCGTAATCGGGGCCGCTGTAGCCGGAGAATACCATGACGTATTTATTCCCTACCTGGCGGATGCTGGAAGCCTCGAAGAAATTGAAACTGCCGGGATCCTGGTCCTTGTAGAGATATTTGTACTCGGTCCCTTCAGGGTCGCGGACCACTCCGTAGCGGGAACTGGCCGGAAGGAAGAAATCGTGGATCTCGGTACCGGGACGCTTGGAGTACATCGTCTCGGGATCGAGTTCGACAGCCGTGGAATGCTGGAAGCCGTAATAGACGTAAGCCCTGAAACCGCGGTCGAAATCGGGATCCTTTCTGTCAGTTATGTTCTCGATGAAGACCGAAGGGTCGAAGTCGATGAGCGAGCCGGGCAGGCAACCGCGGCCATCCTCGGTAGCGTTGACGGGTGTGAAAGGACCGTCGGGACGGTCCGACTTGCACACCATCGCCACCCTGTTGCGGCCGCGGGAATGGGGATACAGGTAATAAGTTTTTTTGCCCGTGGCCTTGTCCTTGACCTCGACAAGGTCGGGAGCGTACATCGTGTCCCATTGCCCGTCCACGAACCAGGTGAACAGCGGACCCTCGTCGCGCCACTGGCTCAGGTCCTCGACTGGCGCCGACCACATCCGCACGTCGCTGCCGCAATAGGCGGTATAGGTCAGGTCGTGAGAACCGATAATGTATGCGCGGAACTTTCCGGGATTGTCGGGATCCTCGAAAACGCGGGGCTCTCCGTCAGGAATGTGCTCCCACAGCGGAAGATAAGGGTTCTGGGCTGAAAGGACAGATGCGCAGAAGGCACCGACGAACAAAAGCAGTACTCTTTTCATATCAGGTTAACTATCAATAGATTACTGTATAGCATAGGGGCCGATCAGCGTGCCGGTGAAGCCGCTGGCGCTGGCGGAAGTCAGGAAGGAAGCGTCCACTCCCTCGACCAGGGCTTTCCACTTCCCGCCGTTAGGGGCATACCAGAAGGAGAAGGTCTCTCCGTCCGATGTGATCTTCAGGTCGACGAACCTGTGCCTGCCAAGTTTGGCGGAAGCCTGTTCTGCCTGCATCTGCTCCATACGGGGAGCCTTGCCGGACTCGACCACGATCTCGAACTCCACCTTGTCGAATGCGACGCGGTCCTTGGTCACTTTCAGGAAATACTGGTGGCGCTCATCCTTGAAAAGCATCAGGCCAGCAGCATCCGAGTGCTTTGTGGGGGTAAAATACACCCTTGTCTGAGCCGAGAACTTGTGATGGTGCAGGCGGCGCCCGATGAAGGCCGGGGTATGACGGCCTGTAGCCTTTTCCTCGGAACAGGCGAGCTCCAGGTAACCGGGAACATCCGTGAGTGAATACAGTTCCTTGGCCGGACCGCGCATGGTCAGCCAGGAATCCCCAAGTTCCGGAGCGTCGAAATCGTCCCGGAAACTGAAGTTGCCGAACGTAACATTCTCCGAGCGCTTGACGCCGGGATGACGAACGATAAGCGGCACGGACTCCCCTGCCGGAAGGATGACGGGATACTTGTCCTCTGTCCAACTGACGGGAAGCATGAAGGTCTCGCGGCCGAGATTCTCGAAATTGTCGCGATAGGGGCGGTCGGCAAGGAATACCGCCCACCATTGTCCGTCAGCGTCCTTGACGAGGTCGGCATGGCCGGCGCAGTCGACACGGTTGGGACGGGCAGGGTCGAGCCCCACCTGGGTCAGGATGGGATTGCCTTTGAACGACACGAAAGGGCCGAACGGAGACTCGCCCTTGAAAACCACCTCGGAATGCCACTCGCCGAAGTTCGTGCCGCCCTCGGCACACATCAGGTAATACGTCCCGTCGATCTTGTAGAGATGCGGTCCCTCGATCCAGTATGGCTTGTTCTCAGGGCGCGAGCCTTTGTCGACGATGACCTTGCGCTCACCTATCGTGCAGTCGTTCGCGACGTCGAACTCGACGCAGCGTATGGACTTGTGGCCGTTGTATTCCGGCCTGCCCTCGGGGTCGTCATTGCTGACGATATATGCCCTGCCGTCATCGTCGAAGAAGAACGACGGGTCGATGCCTTTCACGACGGGGACATAGATAGGATCGGACCAGTCTCCCCAGGGATCCTGGGTCTTGACATAGAAGTTGCCGCCTTCGACGTCGGTGGTGATCATGTAGTAGGTCTTGTTGGCCGGATTGTATTGGATGTCAGGGGCGTAAATGCCTCCGCTGATGCGCTGCCCGTCAATGTGGGGCAACTGTTCCGGACGGTCCAGGACATTGCCTATCTGCTCCCAGTTCACGAGGTCGCGGCTATGGAAGATCGGCACGCCCGGGAAATATGTAAAGGTCGACGTCACAAGGAAATAGTCTCCCTGGCCGTTCGAGCAGATGCTGGGATCGGAATACCAGCCTGCCAGGATCGGGTTGTAGACATAATCGTCGCCCGGAAGTGGATTCTGGGCATAAAAATCGTCGCAGCCCTCATAGGAAAAATAGTCGAAAAGGGCGGTCCTTTCCGGCGCCTTGACCGAGCAGGAGGCAAGGACGGCCACGACGGGGATCACGAATAAAAGATTCTTCATATATGCATTGATTATATTGTCCGGTTATGTACATAACAAAGATAGGAAGATTTCAGCGTATTCCTAACCGGCCGGGAAGGATTCTTTCAGGGCGCCGCTATTTTGAACCAAAAGTGAAAAGAATAGATTCATAGATTTGGAATCAAACCTCTTTTGGATTATATTTGTATCCCGGTTGAACCTAATCGGGAGTATCCATGCCACATAGCATTTTGAAGGATGCGAGTCTGCTGCCTGCAGACCTGCGCAACGACACAAGCATATACAGGCTCAAGTCCGAGAGCCTGGTCAATGACTATTTCATTGCCAGCAGCCCGGGTACGCGCCGCTTGATGGCGTCGCCCGAAGTCATCGGCTTCGACTCCTATCTCTGCATGGTCCCATCCACCCTTGCTGCACTCGACCATCTCATCGACATCGGCCTCGACGGAGAAGTCAGCATCCTGACCATCCTGCGCGGAGGTCTCAACTATCCCCTCGAGGAATGCTGCCACCGCAAGGGCATCACCGTGCGCAACATGGATTTCATCTCCTGCGAGCGCATCATCGAGAACGGCGTCATCACCTGCCTCGACATCCGTTACGAGAAACTCCACATCGAGAAGGACTGCACCCTGATGATAGGCGACATCATCGCCAGCGGCGACACTCTCAGGCTCAGCCTGGAACAGGTCGTGGACCGCTTCCGCAGACGCGGGGGAAGCATCCGCAAGATCATTTTCTTCACTATCGGCGGCACAAAGGCCATAGGCCTGATGGAGGAGCTCACTGCCAGGATCCGTGGCATCTGGCCCCAGTTCGAAGGCTTCGTATGCGTGTTCTACGAAGGCATATTCAGCGTCTACGAAGACAAGGGCTGCACCGGTGTCAACATCCCGGACATCGACTTCTACTGGCGCGACGGCATCATCTCCCCCGACTTCCGCTACCACGTCCTCAAGGACGACGACGCCCTGTTCGAGAAGTGCATCATTTACGACGGAGGAGCGCGCCGGTACGAGATAGCCGACCACTACCGCGAGGTAGTCGATTATTGGAAGGATCTCGCCGCCGCGGCCGGAAGGACGGAATTCAACGACTTCCTGGAAGAGAAAATAGGCCACAAACTGGACATCGGCTTCGAGGACTGGCTGTCCCTCAATGCCTACCGCGACCTGGACGAGGAGGAAATGACCTCGCTCTACATCATGGAACGCGACTTCCTGCGCCGGCAGCGCACGATACGCGAAATAACCGAACGCCGCCTGCGCGAGTTCCGCACGGCGCTCGGCAAATATGCTGAAACTTAATATCTTATACAATGGGCAACAACAAGATCGATTACGACTACACCGTCGGTCCGGTATCAAAGACCGGCAGGAAATCCAATCTGAGCATGTTCATGGTCATGCTCGGTTTCACCTTCTTCTCCGCCAGCATGTGGGTAGGACAGGAACTCGCTGCGGGGCTCGATTTCAAGGGCTTCATCTGGGCGCTGCTCCTCGGTGGCCTCATCCTCGGTGCATATACCGGAGCCCTCGGCTACATCGGAGCCAACAGCGGACTTACCCTTGACATGCTCTCCCACCGCAGCTTCGGCAAGAAAGGCAGCTGGCTGCCCAGCGCGATGATCTCCTTCACCCAGATGGGCTGGTTCGGAGTGGGCCTTGCGATGTTCGCGATCCCGGTCGCCAAGGAGGTCTTCGGCCTGGACGTCACCCCTGACCACATGCCGGCACTCGGCTACCTCCTCGTCGCCGTTGCGGGCATCCTGATGACCGCCAGCGCGTATTTCGGCATCAAGAGCCTTACGATCATCAGCTACATCGCAGTTCCCCTGATCGCCATCCTGGGTACCGTAGCCATGATCCTTGCCGTCAAGCGCGGTGACGCCACCCTCGTGGAGCAGTTCGCAAAAGGCACCAAGGATCTCGGAGTCATAGCGGGAGCGGGCCTGGTCATAGGCAGTTTCGTATCCGGAGGCACTGCTACGCCCAATTTCGCCCGCTTCGCCAAGAACGGCAGGATTGGTGCCATTGTCACCATCATAGCCTTCTTCCTCGGCAACAGCCTGATGTTCTTCTTTGGAGCGGTATCGAGCATCTATGCCGGCGGCAACGACATCTTCGAGGTCATGCTGAACCTCAACCTCTTCTACTTCGCCGTCCTTATCCTCGGCCTGAACATCTGGACCACCAACGACAATGCCTTGTATTCGGTGGGTCTCGGCCTTTCGAACATCACCGGCTTCTCCAAGAAAGCCATGGTTCTCGTCGGAGGCCTCATCGGCACTGTAGCCGCAGTATGGCTCTACTGGAACTTCTGCGACTGGCTCAATGTCCTCAACTGCACCCTGCCTCCCATCGGCGCCATCCTGATCATCGACTATTTCACCAACAGGAAGGAATATGCCGACGAGAACGCCCCGCTCAAGACCGTCAACTGGTTTGCGGTAGCGGGAGTAGTGCTCGGAGCCGTGGTGGCCAACCTCCTCAAGTGGGGTATCCCTTCGATCAACGGCATGGTGATAGCCGTGGCCGTGTATCTCCTCGGCAAAGCCGTCTGCAAATAGGAAAATGCCCGGTCAAAACCGGGCATCGATCCCAGGCCGCAAGGCCTAATATGTGAAACTGGAACCTCCGACGAACTCGCGAAGCAGGGATGTCGGAGGTATTTCCTTGCTCGGCACCGGCGTGAAATAATGGATGAACTTCAGCAAGCGGTGCGCTTCGCAGTACTCCGGGCAGTTGCGCGGGACGCTGGCGAGGATGGGCTCGGCATAATTGCGCAGTACCGCGAACTCGATCAGGTACGCGGAGTTGAACATCACGTCGGCATTCTCCTGGAACGGAAGTATCCATTTTTCCTCCGCATCGCAGACGTTCTGCCACTGGCTGATGGTCTCGCGGGCCGTGAATGCCCCTTTGTTGTAGTCACGGATGATGCGGCGCAGCAGACGGTTGTCGCTGGTAGGTATCCAGTTATGGTCGTCCAGGGCCGTACTCGTGAGCGTGGAGATGAAGATGCGGAACTTGCGGTTGTCAGGGATGCGGGCGGTCAGGCGCGGGTTGAGGGCGTGGATGCCCTCGATGAGAAGGACCGTGTACTTGTCGAGATGCAGGCGCTTGCCGTTATACTCCCTCTTTCCCGTAACGAAATTGTATTCAGGCACTTCTACGGTCTTTCCGGCGAGGAGGTCCATCACGTCGCGCTCCAGCATGTCGTGGTCGACCGTGTCGAAATTGTCGAAATCGTAGCTTCCGTCGGGAAGCTTTGGTGTATCGATCCTGTTGACGAAATAGTCGTCCGTCGAGAATGAGACGGGGTGAAGTCCGCAGGCCTTGAGCTGTATGCTCAGACGCTTGGTGACCGTGGTCTTGCCGCTGCTGCTCGGGCCCGTGACCAGCACGATGCGCACCGGGTCTTCCTTGCGCCGGCAGCGGCGGTCGATCTCCTCGGCTATCTGCACGAGTTTTTTCTCCTGCAGCGCCTCGGCAACCTGGATGAGTTCGCTGGCGTTGCCCCGCAGGCAGGCATGGTTTACGTCACCTACAGTTTTCAGGTCCATGTATTCGTTCCATCGGCGGCTCTCGGAGAACATGCTGAAAGTCTTTGGCTGGTCGATGAACGGGGCGAGTCTCTCCGGGTGATGTCTGTCGGGCACCCGCAGGAGGATGCCCCCCTGAAGGGCCTGCAGCCCCCATACCTTGAGATATCCTGCGGATGGAACGAGACGGCCGTAATAGTAGTCGACCGTATCTCCGAGAAGATAATAGTCCATATAGACCTGGCCGCTGGTTTCTATGAGTTTGACCTTGTCGTCCATGCCCCTGTCCTTGAAAAGGCGGATGGCATCATCGATGGGAAGTTCGCGGCGGTGGAAGGGAGTATCTTCAGCGACAATCTCCCGCATCCTGGAAGCGATCCTGTCAACGTCTTCAGGACTGACAGGAGAGCCGTCGGGCTTGTCCATCGAGCAATAGAAGCCGTTGCAGACAGGATGCTGCATGTGGACCTTGACTCCCGGGAAAACCTCGATGGCGGCCTTGTAGAGCAGGAAGCTCAGTGAACGGCAATACACACGCATGCCGCTGGCGTCCCTGACATCGAGGAACTGCACCGTACGGCTGTTGTAGATACGGAAGCGGAGGCCCTGCGATACATTGTTGACCCTGGCGGAAACGATGGTGTAAGGCTGTTCGAAGTCGAAAGCGGCAAGTACCTCCTGCAGGGTGGAACCTTCGGGAAATTCCTTGGACGTGCGGGTGTTCTGGCAATGTATTGTCAGCATGCGTGAATTGGTTATTGTTTACGCAAATTTACCTCAAATATTTCATATATTTGCAGCGACAATAACCACATCATGAAAAAAATACTGGAAACTCTTAAGACCTGGAAGTTCTGGAAGGAACTTATCATCATGACCCTTGGTATGCTTGTCGGTGCTGCCGCAGTCAATTATTTCCTGGTACCCAGCAAGATCATCATCGGTAGTATCTCAGGTCTGTCGATCGTCCTCGCAGCCGTATTCGAGGGCATAGGAATCAGCATCAAGGTCAGTACGGTCATCGTAATCATCAATGCCATCCTCCTCGTCCTCGCCTATATCCTGATAGGCTCGGAGTTCGGCCTCAAGACGGTCTATACCGCCCTCATCCTCGGTCCGCTGATGGATCTGTGGGAGAAGGTCTATCCGGTCGCCAACTTCCTCACCGAGCCTGGCCAGACATCGATAATGAACGATCCATGGTTCGACCTCCTATGTTTCGTCCTGCTGTTAAGCATTTCTCAGTCAATACTTTTCAATATCAATGCCTCGACAGGAGGACTGGATATCCTTGGAAAGATAGTCAACAAATACTTTCATCTTGACATCGGCACGTCCGTTTCGGTCGCAGGCATCATCATCTGCTGCTCAGCCTTCGCCATCAATCCTTTCAGGATGGTGGTCATCGGCATCCTCGGCACCTTCATCAACGGCCTCTGCATCGACTACTTCACCGCCAGCCTCAACAAGCGCAAGAGAGTCTGCATCATTTCTTCCGAGCACGAACGGATACGTAAGTACATCATCGACAAGCTCCAGCGCGGCTGCAGCCTCTATGAAGTGACGGGAGGTTTCTCCGGCGAGAAGAACATGGAGATCCAGGCCCTCCTGACCACCGAAGAGTTCGCAAACCTGATGGAGTTCATGAAGGACAACGAGATCAAGAATTTCACCACCGCAGGCAACGTCAGCGAAGTCTACGGCCTGTGGCATCAGCATAGCCGGAAGAAATAATGCGTATCGCCGTCGTCGGAGCCGGTGCGGCCGGATGCTTCTGCGCCGCCACTCTGGGACGGAGACTCCCGGGAGCGGAGGTCGTCGTCCTTGAGGGCGGGCGCAAGCCTCTCGCCAAAGTGGCGATAACCGGCGGCGGACGCTGCAACTTTACAAACACTTTCGAAGGGACAGACAGGCTGGAAGAAGCCTATCCAAGGGGCGCGCGCCTGATGAAGCGCGCCCTTATGCGCTTCAGCCAGGAAGACACGCGGCTATGGTTCGAGCGCGAAGGCGTTCCGTCGGTGGTGATGGACGACGGGTGCGTGTTCCCTCAGTCCCAGGATGCCATGGACATAGTGCGCGCATTGGAACGCGCGATGCGTGCGGCCGGAGTCAAGGTACGCTGCGGCCATAGAGTATCCTCGATAAAAGACCTTGGGGACAGATTCAGGATCTCATTTGAAGGTTTGGAAGAAACCCTGGAAGCCGACAAGGTCGTAGTGACGACCGGAGGCTCCCCCACTCCTGCAGGGCTGTCCATGCTTGCAGGACTGGACCTTGAAACCGTCGCTCCCGTCCCTTCGCTGTTCACTTTCAATATAGGTGACGAAGCGCTCAAGACGCTTATGGGTACAGTCGTAACAGACGCCCTCCTAGGGCTGGCTGGGACGGGTTTCAAGGCTCAAGGCGCTCTTCTGGTCACCGACTGGGGAGTAAGCGGCCCGGCGGTTCTCAAGCTCTCCTCTTACGCCGCAAGGCATCTCTCCGAAAATGGATACAAGGGCACGCTCAATATCTCCTGGCTCGGTACGGCCAACGAAGGGGAATGCATGGCTGCGGTCAAGGAAATGGCTTCATCAGAGCCCCGGAAGTTGCTGGTCTCCACCGCCCCCGAAGGGCTTTCAGGCCGCCTGTGGCGGCATCTGGCGGCCCGGGCAGGCTTGCGCGACGATCTCCGCTGGGCGGAGCTCGGTCAGCGCGGTGCAGCCCGCCTCACCGCCACGCTCGCCTGCGACGCCTACCCTATTACCGGCCGCTGCCGCTTCAAGGATGAGTTCGTGACCTGCGGCGGCATTTCCCTGTCAGAAGTCTCACTGAATACGCTCGAGTCAAAAAAGCATCCAGGACTCCACTTTGCCGGTGAAGTCCTGGACGTAGATGCAATAACCGGAGGATTCAACCTCCAGGCGGCCTGGTCGATGGCCTATGCAGTTGCGGAAGCTATTTCTTCCTCCTGTAATGGTGACGGCGGCGGCGCTTGCCGAAGAATCTCTTCCTGATACCCAGCACAAGCAGGACTGCGAAGAAAAGGCCGATGACGATCATCGTCATCGCATTGGCGTTCGACCCCTTCACGCGACTCCAGGTGGTGATGAGCTTGGGAGTATCCTCACCCCAGTCGCGCATCATCACGCAGCGGTCGATCACAGAAGCGTCGGGATACAGGGTCGGATCGAGGTGTGCTTCGTCGGCACCTTCGATGTCGCCGAAAAGATAGCGTACGTCCAAAGTCTCCTCGAAAGACTCGTCTTCCATCGCCTCAAGGATCTCCGGAGAAGTCACGGTACTGACATAACCGATGTAATCCATATTGCGGATGGCGTTCTCCGGGATGCAGAGGAAGTTGATGAAGTAACTGGCAGCCTTGACGTTACGGGCATATTTAGGAATGACCCAGCCGTCGAACCAGACGTTACTGCCCTCCTGCGGCACCTCATACCGGAGGTCGACGCCAAGCTCCCTCGCCTCCATCATCGCCCATTCCGCGTCGCCGCTCCAGGTGAAGTTGAGCCATCCGCGCTCCTGCGTCATCTGCTCCTTTCCGAAATCGGCCTCCCAGCCCGCCACGAGCGGCTTGACCTGGGCCATGAAAGCCTCGAACGCCTCGAGGCTCTCGTCCGACGAATCCATCATCAACTCGTCCATCGTCACGGTGCCGGCCTTCAGTTCATTCTGGTGCAAGAAGATATTGATCGGACAGTAGACATCGCGCGCGGCGTCCTTGATGAAGATCTTGCCGGCGTACTTGGGATTGCGGATGACATCCCAGGACTTCACATCCTCGGGGTCGACATACTTCGCATTGTAAAGGATGCCGGTCGTTCCCCACATATAACCTACGGAGTAGTCGTTGGCGTCGATGCCCCCGTCGGCGATCTTGGTGAAAACGCTCTTGATATAAGGCGAGACGTTGGCATCGATGTAATTGGGCGTATTGCCGAAATCCTTGTTGATGGGCAGCAGGAGACCTTCGTTCAGCATCCTCTGGATGATGTAATCGGAAGGGCATACGACGTCGAAGTCCTCGTGTCCCTTCTCGATCTTCGAGAGCATGGTCTCGTTGATGTCGAAAGTCTGGTATACGATCTTGACCGGCTCGCCGGTCTGCTCTTCGTACCACTCTTCGAACTCGGTGATGAGGTCTTCGTCGATATAGTCTCCCCAGTTGTAGACCTTGAGGAGGTGTTCGCGGTCGGTACCGCAGGACGCCAGCAGGCACAGTGCCAGCAGGGCCGCTATATGGACTAGTCTTTTCATTTCACTTCACCACGCACCTTGGATTGGCGCACATTAATGATAATCAAAAGGATAAGGATGACGAGGAAGATGATAGTCATCAGCGGACGCAACTCCGGAGTGAGGCCGCCCTTGCGGGCATCAGCGTAGATGTAAGTGGAGAGGGTCTCCAGGCCCACGGTACCACGCGTGAAGAAAGTCACTGCGAAGTCGTCCAGCGACATCGTGAAGGCGAGTATGAATCCGGAAAGCATTCCCGGACGCAACTGGGGCACCATTACCTTCCAGAGGGCCTGGTGCGGAGTCGCACCGAGGTCCAAAGCCGCCTCATATATGTTGGGATTCATCTGCGACAGCTTGGGAAGGACGCTCAGCACAACGTAAGGCGTACAGAATGAAATGTGCGCCAGGATGACCGTGAGCATACCCTGACCGATGTGGAGGAATACGAACAGAAGGAAAAGCGACACACCGATGATGATGTCGGGATTGATCATCGGGATGTTGTTCATGAACATTATGGCCTGCTTCTTCCGTCCCCTGAGGTTATGGATGCCGATGGCTGCGATTGTTCCGAGCAAAGTAGCGACGGCGGCAGAGATGATGGCTATGACGAGAGTGTTCTCGACCGCCTTCATCAACCCGCTGCCGCCTTGCATTCCGCCCGTGAAAAGGGACTGGTACAGGCGTGTCGAGAAGCCTGTCCAGTTACCGAGCGCCTTGGCCTCGGTAAAGGAGAACACGGCGATGAATACCAGAGGAGCATACAGGATGACCAGAAGTATCCCGATATAGAATCGTGCAAAGAACTTTTTCATCATATCAGCCCTCCTTCGGCAGCGTTGCTTTCCTCACTGTTGAACAGCGAAGTGATGCCAATGATTATCAACATTATCAGGGCCAGGGCCGAACCGTAGTTCCACATCGAGGAGTTGATGTTCTCCTGGATGATGGTACCGAAGAGCTTTATCTTGTTGTTGGTCAGGAACTCAGCGATAGCGAAGGTCGAGACCGTGGGCATGAACACCATCATAACGCCGCTCATAATGCCGGGCATTGAAAGCGGCAGCGTGACCTTGGTGAAGACCTGCAGAGGAGTGGCCCCGAGATCCTCGGCGGCCTCGGCGTAAGACTTGTCCATCTTCTGGAGTATGTTGTAGATGGGATAGATCATGAACGGCAGGTAATCGTACACCATACCGAAGAGCAGTGTTCCCTTTCCGAGGGTGAAGCCAAGCACGTTGAAGAGTTCGGAAGTGGCCAGGGTACGCATAAGGGCGTTGATCCACATCGGGAGGATGAACAGGACGATGGTCACGGCCGAGCGGTTAAGCTTCTTGTCGGCAAGGATATACGCTGCCGGATAGCCCAGCAGGATGCAGATCAGAGTGTTCTCGATGGCGACCTCCAGCGAAAGGGCGAAGGTCGAGATGGCATCCGAGTCGGAGAAGAATTGTCCTATGTTAGCGAGGGTGAACCCTCCTTCGTTGTCCTGGAACGCATATACGATGACGAGTACGAGGGGCAGGACTACGAACAGAACCAGGAAAATGAAGTACGGGATGCTCCAGTTGCTTCTCTTAGTCATTTTTCCTGCTGAGTTTAATATCGTTTGCAGCGATGTTGACGGCCACGAGGTCGCCCTTGTCCCAAATGTCGTTGGTATCCACATAGAGGAAACGTCCGTCACCTACCCTGATGGTCAGATGATAGTGGTCGCCCTTGTAAAGGATGAAATAAACCTCCCCGTTGAGAACGCCGTCCTCGAGGTTATCCAGGAGATCCACCTTGTCGAAGTCGACGGTAGCGACGACCTCGTCACCCTCCTCGAAACCTTCGGTGGAGCACTCGAACTCTCCGCCGAACATTTCCACCTTGCCGGCGCCGGTTACCTTTCCTTCGATGACATTAGCCACCCTCTCCTTCTTCATCACCTGGATGTCGTCAGGTTCGACATAGAGGTTGACGATGCTGTCCACGGGATAGGGGTCGTAGTCCTGGATCATCAGTTCGTTGCCGGTATCGCTGTCCACGAACATCTCGTAATGTACGCCCTTGAAGGTGCAGGACTTGACCTTGGCTGTGAACTGGGTCCTAGCGGGATCGTTGGTGAAATAGATGTCCTCAGGACGCACCACGACGTCCACGGGGACATTCTCGCCGAAACCTTCGTCGACGCAGTCGAAATCGTGTCCGATGAAACTGACCCTGCGGTCCTTGATCATGGTACCGTTAAGGATATTGCTCTCGCCGATGAAATCCGCAACGAAGGAGTTGACGGGCTCGTTGTAGATGTCGGTCGGAGTGCCTATCTGCTGGATGCGTCCCTCGTTCATCACGACGACGGTATCGCTGAGTGTCAAGGCTTCCTCCTGATCGTGAGTGACATATATGAAGGTGATACCCAATTGCTTATGCATCTCCTTAAGTTCTATCTGCATATCCTTGCGCATCTTGAGGTCAAGTGCGGCAAGGGGCTCGTCCAGAAGGAGCACCTTGGGCTGGTTGACGATGGCGCGGGCGATGGCGATACGCTGCTGCTGGCCTCCGGAGAGGGTCTCGACATCGCGGTCCTCGTAGTCGGACATGGCGACGAGCTTCAACACGCGGCGCACGCGCTTGTCAATCTCTTCCTGCGGGACCTTCTTCAGCTTGAGGCCGAAGGCGATGTTGTCATACACGTCTAGGTGCGGAAAAAGGGCATAACGCTGGAAAACCGTGTTGAGCGGACGCTCATAAGGGGAAGTGCCTTCGAGGTCCTTGCCGTCGAGCAGGATGGAACCGCTGTCAGGCTGGAGGAAACCGGCGATCATCCTCAGGAGCGTGGTCTTGCCGCATCCGGAAGGACCGAGGAGGGTCAGGAACTCGCCCTGGTTGATGTAGAGATTGATGTCCTTGAGGACGTCCTTGTCGCCGAACGACTTCGAGACGTTCTTGATTTCAATGATTTTCTTTGCCATTGCAGATATGGGCTAATAGATTCTGATAGCGATGTTGTACAGTGCTCCGACGTTGATGGAGAGGCCTTGGAAGCCGTTGTCGTATGCGACTACGGCATGCAGGCGGAGGGCATCGTTGTCCCTAAGCGGGAAATAGTGCGCCGCCAGGCCGCCGAAGAAACGCTTGTCAAGGCTGAAGACAGGATTGACGACCTTGCGGTTCCCGCTCATGGAATTGCGGTCGGAGATGGGATAGCAGCGCTCATAACCGCCCTTCAGAAGGAAGCTGAGTTTGTCGCTGGGCGTAAACTCGAGGGTTCCGCCGACATTCATCTCGTTCACGTAGAAACGCTCTTCGCTGCGGAACGAATAGTCGAGGCCTGCGACCAAGTCGCCGAAAGCATACTTCACGCCCAGGCAGGGCATCTTGATGAAGCGGGTGGACCGGTCAAGTTCATAGCCGTTCTGCCAATCTCCGGACAACCCCTGGACACCGAGCAGATTGAAGGAAGCCAGGAAGTTGAAGTCACCCTCGTCCTTGCGCAGCATAAGGCCGGAAGAGAACACGCCGGACTCGTACGGACGCTCGGTAAAAGGTGAGGATGTGAACTGGAGCGTAGCGGTATACTGGTCGAGGATCGTAGCGCCCACGTCCACACCCCACTGATAGACCTGCATCTCGTTCCACATGGTAGAATTGAGGTCGAAGTGGGACTCATAGTCATAGGCATCCTGTTCCCATAAGCCCAGCGCCATGGGGTTCTTGCCCAAAGTGACGAAAAAGTCGCCTGCCGAATACGTAAGGTTGGCCCAGTCGCACCAGTTGACTACATCACTGTGGAAGAACGTGTCCTGATACAGCGAAGCGGGCTCTTCAGAGAGCCAATGGTTCATTATGGAATAGGAGAAATGCTCGCCGAAAGAACCTTCGAACAAGGTATATAGAGAAGAATTCGATAAGCTGAAGTCTGTACCGGCATCTGAATTGAACCCGATGTACGGATTGAGGTCAATTCGCGGAATGATTGATAGTTGGGCGCTAGTTCCAACGTTCCCGACTTCTTGCGCATGGGCAAGGCTGACGGTCAGCGCAGCAGCAATCAAAAAAAGTATTCTTCTCATTTATCTACCATAAAAAAGGGATTAGTTAATAATGGCGTGCAAATATAAGACATATTTTAATTAATTTTGTCAAACTAACTAAAAAACAACCCCCATGAAAAGAAAACTTCTCTTCCTGGCCCTTTTTCTCACTGCCATTCAGCCCCTTAGGGCCGACGAAGGCATGTGGCTGCCTGCCCTGATCTCCCAGCGCATAGCCGATATGCAGGCGAAGGGTTTCAAACTTTCCGCAGAGGACGTTTATAGTGTCAACCAGGCTTCCCTCAAGGATGCCGTCGTCCTTTTCGGAGGCGGATGTACGGGCGAGATAGTCTCGGACGAGGGCCTGCTCTTTACGAACCATCACTGCGGCTACAGTTACATCCAGAGGCATTCCAGTGTTGAACACGACTACCTCAAGGACGGTTTCTGGGCTATGAACCGCAAGGAAGAGCTTCCCAATCCCGGCCTATCCGTGAGTTTCCTCGAGCGTATGGAGGACGTGACAGGCCAGGTTCTCAAAGGTTATGACAGTTCTATGAGTGAGGCGCAGCGCGACTCCGTCGTGCGCGCCAACTCCGCCGTGCTGACGCGGGCCGCGACTGCCGAAGGCAAGGGCCTGCGCGCCAGCGTCGAGGCGCTATACTACGGCAACCAATACTTCCTGTTCGTTTTCAGGGTCTAC
>JAEEGL012842396.1_pt1 | contig 17013 bp, 14 predicted proteins | sample 9134231 | NCBI WGS metagenome assembly JAEEGL01 (sample SAMN16246548, study PRJNA631951) | gut metagenome | biome: gut microbiome; feature: rumen; material: fiber-attached | host: Bos | place: Iran: Karaj | collected 2018-10
ACCATTGATGTATCAGTTACACCATTTGTATCAGCCGGCCAGAAACATAAAGTACTGAATATACCGATTTTACGTGGTGTTGTGAATTTCATAGAATCTCTTTATATAGGAATGAAAACTCTTATGAAGTCTTCTGAATATTTCGAAGAAGAGGAAGAATCTGAAGGATCGGATAAAAAGAGTGACAAGAAGGACGGCAAGGATGATATAAAGGATAAGGCCTATCTCGTAGGTTCCCTTCTGTTATCTCTTGTGATCGCAGTAGTTATATTCATGATGCTGCCTGCATTTGTTGCGAATTTCCTATACAAGATTACTGAGAGTAATCTGCTGGTTAATCTTGCAGAAGGAATATTGAGACTGGTAATCTTTTTGGTTTACATAATATTGATCTCGAAAATGGAAGATATCAATAGAACATTTATGTATCATGGAGCAGAGCATAAGACTATAAACTGCCTGGAGGCAGGGGATGAGCTTACTGTTGAAAATGTAATGAAGCATACCAGGTTCCATAAGCGTTGTGGTACCAGCTTCGTATTTATAGTAATGATAGTCAGCATTATTGTTTTTATGTTTGTAAGTACTGATGTAATGTGGCTGAGACTCTTATCCAGAGTTCTTCTGGTTCCTGTAATAGCTGGAATATCTTATGAATTCATTCGTTATGCAGGGAAACACAATAATGCATGTTCTACAATTCTCAGCCAGCCGGGACTCTGGGTTCAGAGAGTTACAACTAAGGAACCGGATCCTGATATGGTTGAGGTTGCAATTGCATCTGTAGATGCTGTAATAGATTGGAGAGCTTATATCGAGGAGATAAACAGCGATAAGGAGTAGTCTGTTATGGGTGAAACGATTGGCCAGCATATAAATTCTGCATCTAAAAGACTTATGGCAGCCGGAATAGATAATTATAATTCCGAGGCCAAGATTCTTATGATGTTTTTGTTAAATGTATCTCCGTCAGATCTTTTTATGCAGAGCATAGAAGAACTGGATGATGTAACTGCAAGGCGATATAAAAAACTTGTTGATAAGAGGATGACGCATTATCCGCTGCAATACATTATCGGTTTTACATATTTTATGGATTACAGATTTTCCTGTAAAGAGGGGGTTCTGATCCCAAGATATGATACTGAAAATGTGGTTTTGGATGCACTTAGCATAGCACCTGACCGTAAGATGAGAGTTCTTGATATGTGTACGGGTTCCGGATGCATAGGAATATCATTTTATAAGCAGAGAGAGGAAATGGGATATAATGACAAGGTAATAATGTCAGATATATCACCTGAGGCGTTGGAACTCGCGTCAAGAAATGCTGCTGAAAATGATGCAGATGTGAGAGTAATAGAGTCGGATCTTTTTGATGCATTTAATGAAGATTATAAATTCGATATGATTATCAGTAATCCTCCGTATATAAAAACAGAGGATATCTGGAGACTGGATAGTGATGTAAAGGATTACGAACCTATGCTTGCTCTGGATGGAATGGAGGATGGTCTGTATTTCTATAGGGAGATCATAGGAGAAGCTCCGAAGTACCTGAAGAAAGATGGCTGTCTTGTTCTTGAAATAGGATTTGACCAGGCTGATGATGTGGGAATGCTGCTGGAGAAAACAGGCTTCAAGGATATTACAATAAAGCAGGATCTGTCTGGACTAGACAGGGTTGCCCATGGATGGATATAGATCATATTAATATAAACCATATATACTAATAGTAAGAGGTGTGAAATGTTTGACAAGTTAGAAGAACTGGTTACAAAGCTTGAAGAGATAATGAAGGAATTATCTAATCCTGATGTTGTAAATGATCAGGATAGATTCAAAAGACTTATGAAGGAACAGAGTGATCTGACTCCTATAGTTGAAAAATACAATGAGTATAAGAAGGCCAAGCAGTCTGAAGAAGACAGCCTTATGATCCTGGATGAGGAATCTGATGAGGAAATGAAGGAGCTGGCTAAGGAAGAATTCTCACAGGCTAAGAAGGATATAGAGAGATGTGAACAGGAGCTTAAGGTTCTCCTTCTTCCAAAGGATGCTAATGATGATAAGAACGTTGTTGTCGAGATTCGTGCAGGTGTTGGTGGAGAAGAGGCTGCTCTCTTTGCTGGCGAGCTTTATAGAATGTATCAGCATTACGCAGAAAAGAAGAGATGGCAGACAGAAATCATGTCAATAGATGATACTGGTATCGGCGGACTCAAAGACGCTACATTTATGATACGAGGCAAGGGCGCATATTCTAAGCTTAAATACGAAAGTGGTGTTCACAGAGTTCAGCGTGTTCCTGAAACAGAGTCAGGTGGACGTATACATACATCAGCTGCATCAGTAGCTATCATGCCTGAGGCTGAGGAAGTGGATGTAAAGATAGAAGAGAAGGATATACGTATAGATGTTATGCGTGCTTCAGGAAACGGTGGTCAGTGTGTAAATACAACTGACTCTGCAGTTCGTCTTACACATTATCCTACAGGAATTGTTATTTACAGCCAGACAGAGAAGTCACAGATTCAGAATAAAGCAAAGGCTTTTGCGCTGCTTCGTACTAAGCTGTATGACTTAGAGCAGCAGAAGGCTCATGATGCTGAATCAGAGGCTCGTCGTAGTCAGATAGGTTCAGGTGACCGTTCTGAAAAGGTAAGAACATATAACTTCCCACAGAGCCGTGTTACAGACCACAGGATCAAGCTTACTTCCTACAGACTTAATGAAGTTTTGAATGGAGATCTTGATGAATTTATAGATGCTCTTACAGCTGCTGACCAGGCAGCTAAACTCGCAAAAATGGAAGGCGAAGAATAAGTTCGGATATTAGAGACTACATTTGACCGAACCCTTGATTTTTGGTAATATCAAGGGGTGGGTGAGGAGTAAAAATGGGTATCGTAGATTTGTTACGGAAAATACTTCCTGAAAGTGTCAGATGGAAGTTATATTGTTTTAAAAGGTGGGCAGAAACTAACCGTATCAGAGAGGCGAAACTTGTCAGGATACTGGGTAATTATAACCAGTCGACGGAGCTTCCGATCAAGGTGGCTTTTATAGCACAGATGCCGGAGGTCTGGGACAAGCAGCTGGTTCTATTTGAGTCTATGCAGTCTGATCCTCGTTTTGAACCATATATTGTTGTGGTTCCCCCTTTTGATTTTGTAAATAAATATGTGCTTCCTTCTTCAGAGGAGAATTCATCTTTCTATATTGATAAATATGGCAAAGACTGCGTTATCGCTCTGGGGGCTGATGCAGATTTTAAAGAGATTAAGGATAAGTATGATATATCATATGTATTCTATGATCGTCCTTATAATTTCTATCTGCCAAGGAATGTACAGACAGACTATGTTGTTAAACTTTGCAAGCCTTGTATGATCAATTATTGTACATCAGACTGGGCTGGTGGCTTCAGTTATTATGAGACAGGAAGAGATACTTACTTCTGGTTTGCGTCTAATGACATAGAGTATAATGTATATAAAGATTTCTTTAAGAAAACGGCCCAATATAATAAAGCTATAAATGTGGGCTATCCTGCCTTTCAGTATTATAAGAATGCATATCCTCCAGAGAAGACTATGAAGATACTCTGGACACCGAGATGGTCCTATGATTCCTATATTGGCGGAAGTCATTTTATGGAATATATAGATTCATTTATTGAACTGTTTTCAGGTGATATTGGTTATTCCCTTGTCATAAGACCGCATCCTATGATGTTTGATAATTTTATATTAAAGGGCATAATGACTCAGAAGGATATAGATGATCTTATTGAGAGATGTAAAAAGGCCAATATTACATTTGATAAGAACAGAGATATACATAAAACATTTAAAGAGATAGACTTTCTTGTATCGGATTATTCGTCAATCCTCTCTCTTTATATGACAACTAACAGGCCTGTTATATATTGTGATTCCAGATCGGATAACAATGAGATATTTGATAAGCTTGTTGATGCAATGTATTTAGCACAGAACTGGGAAGAGATTGAGAAGAACATCAGGATGCTTATAGATGGAGAAGATCCTATGAGAGAGAAGAGAGAGGCTGTTGTTAATGAATTGCTTCTCAAAACACCAAATGCAGTAGAAGATATCAAGGATATCCTTGCAAATGATCATAAAGGAGGCTTTAGATAAGGCTATGAAAAAGGTTTATACTTGTTTTTGTACAGATGTTATTCATGAAGGACATATGAATATCATTAATGAATGTCTTAAACTTGGAGAGGTTACAGTAGGTGTACTTGCTGATCAGGCAAGTATTAAGTATAATCGTTTTCCATCGATAAGTCTTGAGGAACGTGTTGAACTTGTAAAGGGTATTCCCGGAGTCAAGGAAGTAGTTGTTCAGAATACTATCATGTATGATGAGATCATAGAGCAGGTTCGTCCTGACTATATCGTTCATGGTGATAACTGGTCTTCTGAATCTATGTCAGCTATTCATAAGAATATACTTGAGCTTTGCAAGAAGTATAACTGTGAGCTGGTATCTATTCCTTATACTAGAAATGAAAATGTTGCTAAGATCGATAAGAAGATGAGAGAGAAGCTTGCTATGCCTGAGTTCAGACGTGGTCGTCTCCGCAAGGCTCTTAATATGCTTCCTATAATAAAGACTATTGAGGTTCATAGTGGACTTACAGGACTTATAGCAGAGAAGACTGTAGTTGTTGAGGGTGAAGAGATAGATCAGTATGATGCTATGTGGATTTCATCACTTTGTGACAGTACAGATAAGGGTAAGCCTGATATAGAACTTGTAGATATGACCAGCCGTTTCAATACCATTCAGGATGTTATGGAGGTTACAACAAAGCCAATCATCTTCGATGGTGATACAGGCGGACTTACAGAGCACTTCGTATATACAGTAAGATCACTTGAGAGAATGGGTGTTTCTGCTGTTATCATCGAAGATAAGACAGGTCTTAAGAAGAACAGTCTTTTCGGAACAGAGGTTGAGCAGACACAGGATTCAATTGAGAATTTCTCTGCTAAGATCGCTGCCGGTAAGAAGGCACAGCTTTCAGATGATTTCATGATCATTGCCAGAATTGAAAGCCTTATACTTGAGCGTGGTATGGATGATGCCCTCACAAGAGCTTTTGCTTTCGTAGAAGCTGGTGCTGACGGAATCATGATCCACAGCCGTAAGAAGGAACCGGATGAAATCCTTGAATTCTGTGATAAGTTCAGAGAGAAGGATAAGACTACTCCTATAGTAGTAGTACCAAGTTCCTATAATATTATTACTGAAGAAGAGCTTGCTCAGCATGGTGCTAATATCTGCATCTATGCTAACCAGCTTATGAGAGCTGCTTTCCCTGCAATGGAAAGAGCAGCAAAGAGCATACTTACACATCACAGAGCTTATGAGATAGATAATGAGCTTATGTCCATTAAGAACATCATAACTCTTATTGATGAATTATAAGATTATCAGAGGATAGAATCTATGTATTACGCAATACTTTCTGATATTCACGGAAATATGTATGCCCTTGAAAAAGTCATAGAGGATATGAAGAATTATGATATCTCCAAGGTTATACTCCTTGGAGATATTATCGACTATGGCATGCAGTCGAATGAAGTGGTGGATTATCTCAGAGATGAATTTGAATATGAAGTTATCTGCAATATCTGGGGTAACCATGAGAGAGCAATAATGCTCGAAGATTATAATTATTTCTCTTCAGAGCGTGGGGTTGTAAGTGCAAAGTACACATACAGTCAGCTGTCTCAGAAGTCGAGAGATTATCTGAATAACGAACTTATTCATGAAGGAATAATGGAATTTGACCTGGATGGCAGGAAGTGTCTTGCTGTCCATGGTTCGCTTTATGATAATTATTGGAAGGCCATCCTTCCTGAAGATGTCAGAGGGGATTATAATGACTATGATGTAGTTTTCTCTGGACATTCTCACTATTCTCATGTATTTACTAAGTTTTACGATGCTGATAATCCTGAAATGAGAAATAAGCACGCGGTAGTGTTTATAAATCCGGGATCTGTGGGACAGCCTAGAAATCATAATAATAATGCTCAATATGCTCTGCTTGATACAGAGACAATGAGCGTTAATATGAGATCGGTTACATATCCGGTCGATAAAGCAATGAGCCTTTATGATGGTTCTATAGATGAGTTTTATAAGACAAGGCTCAAAAATGGGGTTTAAACTAAAATGTTTTGGAGGTTTTTATGAACAAGAGATCTTCCTATATCAAGAAAAGTGAGTTGAGATTGACAAAGGAACAACTCAGAAAGCTTCAGTTGACAGAATTGGAACTGCTCATAGAGGTTGACAGGATATGTCGTAAGTACAATATCAAATATTCGCTGGCATGTGGAACACTTCTGGGCGCAGTAAGACATAATGGATTCATTCCATGGGATGATGATATAGATGTATGGATGATGCGTAAGGAATACGAGAAGTTCTGTCGCGCATGCAAGAGAGAGTTATCCTCAAAATATTTCCTTCAGAACTGGTTTACTGATCCGAACTTTAATTCTGCATATGGAAAACTCAGGAAGAAGGGCACAAGCTTTGTGCGTATCGGCCAGGAGAAGATGAAGTATGTGGATGGTATCTATATAGATATCCTTCCTCTTGATATAATGCCTAATAAATACTGGGACAGAGTGTTTATGGGTGTTAAAGCCTGGATGTTCAGAAAGCTTACATATGCAAAAGCAGGAGCTATGTGCGAGAAAAAGCTTTCTTCTAGGATCATGTTCAGAATATTGTCACTTATTCCTCTTCGTATTACGAAGAGAGCATTCCAGAAGCTTATAACTAAATATAAGAATGAAGATTATCTGTATTGTAAATGTCTTGGAGATACTTATTTCACTCCTCATTGGAGAGATAATTTTAATGAATTGATCGAATGGGATTTTGAAGGACATAAATTCTTTATTCCAAAGAACTATGATGACGTTCTTAAAATTAGTATAGCCAGAGATTACATGACACTTCCACCTGTTGAACAGAGGAAACCTCATGCAAATGTATCTCATATTGATTTTGGTGAAGATTATTAATATGACGTTCTGTGACCGGATTGTCGTATATGTATAATGGTTTAAAAGGATGATTATATGAGTGATAAGAATAATGAATTATTAACTGATTTCAGCAGAAATCTGGTAGTTCATGTAAATGATGAAAAGCTTTCAGATGATGAGTTCAGAAGACTTCAGTTAGTTGAATTGGAGCTTATAAAAGAACTGGACAGGGTCTGCCGTAAGAATAAGATCAGGTATTCTCTGTTCTGCGGAACGCTTCTGGGTTCTGTAAGGCATAAGGGCTTTATACCATGGGATGACGACGCGGATATCTGCATGTTAAGAGATGATTATGAGAGGTTCAAGAAGGTTGCACATCAGCTTGATCCTGACATATGCTTTTTCCAGGATCATGATACAGATCCTGAATATCTCTGGGGATATGGCAAGATCAGAAAGACTGGAACCAGTCATATACGAACAGGCCAGGAGCATATCAAATGTAAAACGGGAATATACATAGATATCTTTCCGTTGGATGATGTGCCAGGTGCAGTCAGCTTACAGCTTCTTCAGAATTTTGACTGCTTTGTCTGCAGAAAAATACTCTGGGCAAGAGTAGGAAAAAAAGAGGCAAAGGGCATTAAGAAGATTACATATAATCTGTTATCTTTAATCCCTACGAAAGCAGTTTACAACCATCTTAAGTTCTATACTAAGAGAAGCAGCAATAAAAGACCGAATAGAGTAAGAACGCTTTTGTTCCCTTCCTTTGGTACGCTATATGTTAAGAATCCTATAGAGAAGAGATATGGAATGCCAAAGTCATGGTTCCTGAGAAGTAAGGAATATGAATTTGAAGGCTGCAGATTCTTCGGAATGAAGAATGCAGATGCGTTCTTAAAACATATGTATGACGACTATATGACACCACCTCCTGAAGACAAGAGGGTGCCTAAGGTTTCATTTTCAAGGATAGAGTATTGATAATTAAAAGGAGATCATTGATATGAAAAAATTATATGCTATCAGCGGCGTAACAGGTATGACAGGTAATGAACTTGTAAGACAGATACTTGCAGATAAGTCATGTGAGGATCATATACTTGGTTTTGATAATTTTTATGCATCATCTATTGAGACAGTAAGTGATTGTATAGATGATGATCGTTTTGAATTCTTCGAATACGATATTAATAATGCTGATCAGATGGCTGATTTTGAATCAAGAGTAGCAGCTATCACTTCAAATTATGATGAAGTTATATATATTAACTGTGCTGCAGTAGTTCATACAGAACATTTCTACCATGTATACGAAACATTTGATACAAATGTCACTGGTATGAATGCTTTCCTTGAACAGGCTATAAGAGTTAAGGCTGATAAGTATATCAATTGTTCTACATCAGAGGTTTATTCCATGAATTCATGGAATGAGAATGGTGGAGTCAGAGAAGATGATTTCCTTACCATGTCAGATGCTGAACACAGCCAGAGAACAAGCTATGCAGTAGGAAAGCTTCTTACTGAATTCTTTATGAAGGATGCTGTAGACACTGGCAAGATCAAGGGATGCTCTATAAGATTCGCAAATGTATATAGTAAGAATGAGAGATTCCCTAAGCATATTATTCCATTTATCATTAATTCTTTCAGAGATAATGGTAAGGTTGTGCTTCTTGAGAACTCAAGAAAGAACAAGAGAACATTCCTGAATAATTATGACAGCTGCAGCGCTGTTCTTGCTCTTGCCGGAACAGATTCAGCTCTTGATGGTTCAGTATACAATGTAGCAACTGACGAGGAGATATCTATCATTGATCTTGCAAAGCTCTGTGCTTCTAAGATGGGAATAACAGATCCTGTTATCGAATTTGAAGGCTATAGAGAATCAGATCCTGAGAGAAGACTCCTTTCAACAGAGAAGATAAGAACACGTACATCCTGGAAGCCTGCTGTTGATCTTGAGAAGGGTCTAGATGAGTGTATAGAGAATTATCTTAATAGTTAATACTATTTTGATATAAGGTTTATAGGATATATATGATAGGGTGAGTTTATGAGAGTAGCGGTTATTACAATTGCCGGTATTTCCAGCAGATTCAATGCCGGAATACCTGAAGAAGAGCAGAGACATAAGATTATATATTATGAAAATGATAATAAGGCTTCTTTGCTTTATCATCTGTTGGAGAAATGTATGTATGCCGACAGAATAGTTCTGGTTGGTGGCAATAGATATGATGAGGTCATGGCTTATTGCGATGAGCTTCCATCTATGATGAAAGAGAAGATAGAGCTTACATATAATGAGCATTATGCTGATCTTGCGTCAGGCTACAGTCTTTATGTAGGTCTAAAAGAGATAAATGATACCATGGAAGATGTGGAGGAAATCCTTTTTGTAGAGGGTGATCTGGACATTGATAAGGGGTCATTTAATCAGGTTGTAAACAGCGGCAAGAATGTCCTTACATTTTCATATGAGCCTATATATGCTAATAAGGCAGTTGTTTTATATAAGGATGCTGAAGAACATTTTAGATATGCTTTTAACAGCAGTCATGGATTGCTCAGGATCGATGATGATTTCTCTGTTATCCTGAATTCCGGACAGACCTGGAAGTTCATGGATGTAGAAAAGCTTATGGCTGCTAATGAGAAGTTCTATCAGGAATCAAAGGATGGAACTAATCTAAAAATAATTCAGAATTATATAGATACTTGTGATAATGATTCTTTTGAATTAGTTGGACTTAAGAGATGGACCAATTGTAATACCAGAGAAGATTATCGTAAAATATACAAATACTGGGAGGATGATGCAAAATGAAATCATTAGATCAGAGACTTGGTGTTGTTGAACAGCACGTAAAGAATAATAAAATGAAGGTTATGATCATTGGACTTGGAAGTGTAGGTGCGTACCTCCTGGATTATCTGATGAGCAGAAATGATGAGGCTATAGATATCATATGTGTAGGCCGTGATGCTGATAAGATGCAGATGAAGGTTAATATCACCAGAATCGCAGGTCTTATCAGAGAGGTGAATAAATCACATATCTATGTTGAGGGCGGAGTTGATCTGAATGATATTGATGCTATCACTGCAGCTATAAAAAAGTATGAGCCTGATTTTATTGTTAATTCAAGCCGTGCTTATCCTGGACTTAAATATGGAAGCATATCCTGGGCAAATGTAAGAGCTTATGGTATATGGACTCCTCTGTCTATCAGATTTACTAAGAATATAATGGATGCCTGTGATGCTGCTGATACAAATGCAGTAGTTATCAATACATCTTATTCTGATGCTGTAATTCCTTGGCTCAAGAGTGCAGGACATGCATATCCTGATTTCGGTAGTGGTAACCTTAATCACCTGGTTCCTAGGATTAAATATGCTGTAGCTGACATTCTTGGTGTAGAGGATTTCTGGAATGTAGACGTTATGTTTGCTGCAGGACATTTCCATGATGTATGTATTAGTAAGGAAGGTCACACTGAAGGCGTTGAGCTGCCACTTAAGGTATATTACAAGGGCGAAGAGAAGGATATACCTGCAGAAGATATATTCAGCAGATGTAAGATAGCTATGCCTGTTGATCAGACTAGAAATATGATGAATGCATCCAGCAACTACAGGATCATTTCAGCTATTATAGACGCTATCAGAACTGGTGAATCTCAGAAAATATTCATTCCTGGATTCGATGGAAATATAGGTGGATATCCTGTTATCGTTGGCTATAAAGATGGCAAGCTCTCTGCATGGATAGATGAGAGTGTATTTACATTTGACGAGATGAATAAGGCTGACAGAGCATCTATGGCTCTTGATGGAGTTGAAGACGTAACGGATGGCAAGCTTATTTATACAGATGCTCTTATTGAGAAGAGCATTAAGGCTTTTGGAGTTGAGCTTCCTAAGACTGTTGCATATGATGACATTGAAAAGACAGCTAAATTCATTATTGATGAGATTATTCTGCCACAGACTAATAAGTAACATAGAATGAAGTTAGAGGATTAGTTTATGAAGGCTTTGATATTAAATTCGGGTATGGGCAGCCGTATGGGTGTGCTCACATCTGAACATCCGAAATGTATGACAGAGATATCTCCTAGAGAGACAATTCTGTCGCGTCAGTTGAATCAGATGGTAGATATAGGTGTAGAAGAGGTTGTTATAACTACAGGCCTTTTTGATACTGTACTTGTTAACTATTGTAATAGTTTGAACCTGCCGTTACATTTCACTTTTGTAAAGAACCCTGTATATGATAAGACAAATTATATATACAGTATTTACTGTGCCAGAGAGTATTTAGATGACGACATACTTCTCATGCATGGTGATCTTGTATTTGAAAATGAAGTTATAGATATGGTTATCAATTCGCCAACTTCATGTATGACCGTATCTTCAACAAACCCACTTCCTGAGAAGGATTTCAAGGCGGTGATAAGAGATGGTCAGGTAGTAAAGGTTGGTATTGAATTCTTTACTGATGCCATGGCTGCTCAGCCTCTTTATAAGTTCCTTAGAGATGACTGGAGAAAATGGCTGGATAAGATAGTGGAGTTCTGTGAGGCGGATAATCGTAAGGTTTATGCGGAAAATGCATTGAATGAATTGGATGGTGCCTGCAACATAGATGCCCTTGATTTTAAGGGAAGGCTTTGTGCTGAAATCGATAATCCTACTGACCTTGCGGTAGTGTCAAAGCAACTGGCTGATGTGGAGAACAGACTTGTATATGTAGCTTTCTCTACAGATATAATCCATAGCGGATATATTAATATCATTAAGAAAGCTAAACGCCTTGGTAAGCTTATGATAGCTGTCATGACCGATGATGCAGTAGAGAGCTATAAACGTAAGCCTATTGTTCCTGAGAAGGAACGTAAGACAATGTTTGAAAATATAGTTGGTGTTGATGAGGTTGTATATCAGGATACTCTTTCATATAAGAGTAATCTGTTAAAATATAAGCCGGATATAGTTGTACATGGTGATAACTGGCAGACTGGCCCTCAGAGGACTGTCAGAGAGGAAGTTACAGAGATTCTTGCTGCTTATGGCGGAAGACTTGTTGAATTTCCGTATACTGATGATCCTGTTTTTGAAAAGATAGAAGAGCAGATGAAGCTTGGTTCTGCTGAATAATCACCGACTGCTAATGTAAAGGACTATAATATGTCACAATCAATTTATTGGTTAGAAGAAAACTATATAACCCTTGATAAGTATTTTGAAGATAATCAGATAAGTAGATTCTTACTTGTGTGCGATCAGTCTTTTGATTTTCTCAAGGTCAAGAAATACTTTGATTCTCTGGAAGAACGTAAGTCTGTATCTTTTGCTGTTTTTAGTGACTTCCATTCGAATCCGTCCTATGATTCCGTTGTTCGTGGTGTCAGAACATATCATGATGAAGGATGCGAGGCTATTGTTGCTGTAGGCGGTGGTTCTGCCATGGATGTTGCGAAATGTATCAAGCTATATTGTTATTCGGATCCTGATGAGGCTAGCATTCCGCAGGATGTGAAGATTAATGATATTAAGCTTATGGTAATGCCTACAACAGCCGGTACAGGTTCTGAAGCTACCAGGTATGCTGTTATATATCATAATGGCGTTAAGCAGTCTATAACTGATGAGAGCATCATTCCTTCGACGGTTATGTATGATACATCGGTACTTAAAACCTTACCTGTCTATCATAGGAACAGTAGTATGATGGATGCACTCTGTCATGCTATAGAGTCATTCTGGTCTATAAATAGCACAGAAGAGAGCAGAGGCTATTCTGATGAAGCTATCCGCCTGATACTTAAGAATATGGATGAGCTGGATTCTCCGGATGATGAGCTGTATAAGAGGATGTTCCATGCGGCTTACATTGCCGGTAAGGCTATAAATATTACTCAGACTACAGCTGGACATGCTATGTCATACAAGCTTACTAGTATGTATGGTATATCTCATGGACATGCTGCTGCCATATGTGATATGTCTCTTTTCCCATGGATGATATGTAATACTGATAAATGTATCGATGCCAGAGGAAAAGAATATCTAGATAGTACATTTGACAAGATTGCAGATGCAATGGGATGCAGCACTCCAAAAGAAGCTGCGGACAGATTTGGTGAGATCGTTCGATTTATGGAACTTAAAGCACCAACTCCGAAGCCTGAAGACTACGCGGTTCTGAAGACTTCAGTCAATCCTACAAGGCTTAAGAATCATCCTATAAAGCTTGATGAGGATAGTATAGATGCTTTGTATCATGAAATACTTAAATGATTTAATATGAAATGAGAAGAGGTATGAGTAAAGAAAACTGGAAACCGGGGAATATGCTTTACCCGGTACCTGCGGTTATGGTCACATGCCAGAGACCGGGGGAAAAGGCAAATATAATTACAGTAGCATGGGCGGGTACTATATGTTCGGATCCGGCCATGCTTTCTATTTCTGTAAGAAGTGAGAGATATTCACATGATATAATTGCGGAAACTGGTGAATTTGTTGTAAATCTGGTGACTGAAAAACTCGCTAAGCCATGTGACTGGTGTGGAGTCAGATCGGGAAGAGATTATGATAAATTCAAGGAGACAGGACTTACAGAATATAGGTCGGATTACATGGATACACCGGCCATAGAAGAAAGTCCTGTAAATATTTACTGTAAAGTTAAGAAAGTAGAACATTTAGGCTCACATGATATGTTTATCGCTGAAGTTATAGGAGTAACTGTAGCTGATGAATATATGGATGAAAAGGGCCGTTTTGACCTTGCTGCGACCAACCTTATCACATATTCTCATGGAGAATATTTTACATTAGGTAAGAAGGTAGGTAAATTTGGATATTCAGTAAAGAAGAAAACAAATAAAAAGGGTAAGAACAAGAAGAGGAAAAAATGATGAAGAAGTTGTTAGGATCTATATTATGCATTTTACTTTCGTTTATCTTATGTGTATCACTTTGTTCCTGTACTGATCATTCGGATGATGTGTTTGAAAATGGAGAAGAGTTTGTTTCTGATAAGGATAAATCTCGTGATGAACCTTCTGGAAATGTAGTTAAAGGTAAAAGAAATATTATTATAGATTCTGATTCAGGAGCAGATGATGCTTCTGCGATCATTCTTGCTGCTTTACAGGAAGATATTAATATAGTCGGTGTGACAATTCAGGTGGGCAATGTTGACCTGGATCAGGGTGTTAGAAATGTTCAGACTGCACTTGAATTAGTCGGATGTGATGCTCCGGTTTATAAAGGCGCAGAAAATAAGTTTGATCGGTCCGGTAAAGAAGCCTACAGCGTCTTTGGTGATGATGGAATGGGTGATGCCGGCCTTGTACATAGTGAAGGCGATGCTGCAGAAGGTGATGCAGTTGATTTCATTTTAAATACAGTAAAGAATAATCCTGGGGAGATTGAGATAGTAGCCCTTGGTTCCGTGACAAATATTGCGAATGCCATAGATAAGGATCCTGAAGTGATGAAGGATGTTAAACAGATCTGGTCTATGGGTACGGCGGGATTTGGACCTGGAAATGCAACGCCGGTAGCTGAGTTTAATATATATGTTGACGCTGAAGCTTACTCGGAAATGTTGGATTCTGAACTCCCTATTACAATCATAGGCCTTGATATGTGTGATGGTGAGGCGCAGTGGACGGATGAGCAGTTTGATGAGCTGAGTGAACAGGGAGAAATAGGAAAATTTGTAACTAAATCCTTTGGTGGGATCAGAGAGTTTTATCGCGATAATGGTTCTGATACTGTAATGAATTGTGATGCTCTCGCTATGATGTGTGTGGTTCACCCTGATTTTATAAATGAAACTATTAATACCCATGCATCCTGTGTATGTGAAAAGGGCGAGGCATATGGTGAGGTCATTTTCTATAAAGAAGGCTTTACATATGATCTCGTGGATTCTGATTTTGATTATAATGTAAAGCTTGTAACTGATGTTGATAAGGAATCATTCTTTCCTAATTATCTAAATGCGTTGAACAATGTTACAGCTGAAGATGACGAAGAAACTGAAGCGTCTGATAATACTGATGTAGAAGAGAATGGGGATGTTTATGTACTCTTTACCAGTGATGTTCATTGTGGAATAGATAAAGGCTTTGGTTATGCCGGATTGCAGGCTATAAAGGAAAAACTCGAATCTGAGGGGAATAAGATCATTCTTGTAGATGATGGAGATTCTATTCAGGGAGATTCTATAGGTACTCTTACGAAGGGAGATGCCATAATTGATCTCATGAATGCTCTTCATTACGACGTTGCAATTCCTGGTAATCATGAATTTGATTATGGCATGGATACTTTTCTGGCATTAACTGAGAAGGCAGAATTTCCATATATCAGCTGTAATTTTAATAAAAATGGTAAATTAGTATTTGATCCATATATAATCAAAGAGGTAAATGGGATAAAAATCGCATTTGTTGGTGTTACAACACCTGCTACAATGACAAGTTCTTCGCCAGTACATTTTCAGAATGATAAAGGTGAGTTTATATATGGATTCATGCAGGATGATGATGGAACCAGTCTGTATGCTGCGGTTCAGGATGCAGTTGATGATGCAAGAGCTGAAGGCGCAGACCTTGTCTATGTAATGGCTCATACTGGAAATGAAGCTGAATGTGAACCATGGACATATGCTGATATTATTTCTAATACAAATGGAATAGATGTATATCTTGATGGCCATAGCCACGATACTGATCAGATCGTCATGCAGAACAAGGATGGAGTAGATGTTACCAGATCAGCGGTCGGAAAGAGTTTAAATGCTATAGGTTACAGCCATATATCTGCAGAAGGAGAAGTGCTGGAAACAGGAATATGGTCCTGGACAAATGATATTGATCTGCAGTCAGTCTTTCCAGTTGAAAATGAAATAAGTGTAAAGGTAAGGGAGACTGAAGAAAAGGTAGATAAGATCCGTAATGAAGTTATCGCAACCTCAGATGTGGATCTGGTAATATATGACCCGGTTGAAAAAGACTTTTCAGGAAATCCTTTAAGAATATCAAGAGTTTCTGAGACAAATAGTGGTGACTTCTGTGCTGATGCTCTAAGATCTCAGGGGGATGCTGACATTGCTATTATTAATGGCGGAAGCATCAGGGATGGTATTGAAAAGGGTGATATTACATATGGTGATATAATTGATGTTCAGCCATTTGGAAATGAATTGTGTGTGATCAGAGTGACAGGTCAGCAACTTATGGATGCGCTTGAATGGGGAGCTCGTTCTCTACCTGGAGAAAGTGGATCCTTCCTGCAGGTATCCGGAATCTCATTTGAAATAGATACATCTATAGATAGCAGCTGTACAGAAGATGAAAACAGTATGTTTACTGGCGTAAGCGGAGAAAGAAGAGTACAGAATGTAATGGTAGGAGATGAACCTATTGATCCTGAGAAGGAATATACTTTAGCAGGATTTAATTATATTCTGGAAGATGATGGTGATGGATACACAATGTTTGATGATTGTGAAGTGGTAATGGATAAAGTGAAACTTGATAATCAGGTGCTTATGGATTATATAAATGATACTCTTGGTGGAAAGATAGGAAGCGAATACGCTGATATGAATGGGCAGGGAAGAATAGTTATAAAAGAGTAATTTAATTGCCCTCAAAATTTTATTATAAATTTCTTAAATTTGGTATTGACTTTGATAGTTCAAAGTTGTATATTATAAAAGCTGTCGCTACGGAAGTGATTAAACACAGCGTAGTTGAACGGCTTTTATGTACTCTATAAATGAGTATGTAAAGCATTTGATCTTTGAGAATTTAATAATGACAACAACCCCGAAAATTCTTAATAAAGAATATTCGGAATTGAACGAATCCAAATAAGAACAGTAAATTTTTGGAAATGGTAAAACGTTGACGTTTAATCATGACCA
>JAEEGL014194350.1_pt1 | contig 17013 bp, 8 predicted proteins | sample 9134231 | NCBI WGS metagenome assembly JAEEGL01 (sample SAMN16246548, study PRJNA631951) | gut metagenome | biome: gut microbiome; feature: rumen; material: fiber-attached | host: Bos | place: Iran: Karaj | collected 2018-10
ATAGTAGGAGTCCAAAGACGTTACCATCCCTTATTTAACTTAATTCATATAACGGTTTCCCGGCCCTTTTCGAATAATCTTAGAGGCTCTCTGAAGATAGGAGTTATAACTTTTGTTAACTTATTTCCACTATACTAAGCTCACTAATAACAAAATATTTATAACATTTCTTCGTCATTGATTTACAAATATAATTTATCATTAAATAATAATAATTTCAAGTTATTTATTCTTTTTTAAGAATTCTACTAGTTCATCACTATTTAATGTATACTCTTCTTTTTTATTCATATCTTTAATTTTATATTTACCAGTTGATACTTCATCATTACCAACAATCATGACATAAGGTATATTATTACGTTCTGCATATTCAAAACATTTACCAACTTTTCTTTTATTCATTTCAATTAATACTCTAAAGCCAACTGATCTTATAGATGTTGCAAGACGTAAAACATCAACATTGGTATCTAATGGCACCATATAAACATCACTTATTGGTTCATCTTTCATTTCTTCTTTTAAGATAACATATATTGGTTCTAGTCCAAATGATAAACCTACAGCAGGATATTCTTGACCATTATCCATAAAGTTCGTAATAATCTTATTATATCTTCCACCTGCTCCAATAGCACAACTTAGTCTTTGTTTCTTATCATAGAATTCAAATACTAATCCTGTATAAATAGATAAACCACGAGCTAATGTACTTACAAACTTACAATCATCTAAAATACCTAATTCACTAAGGTAATTATTAAGTTCTTTTATTTCATTAACACCTTCAATAATTAAATCGTTAGCATCAGTCATCTTTTCATAATCACTAAATTCCTTATCAAATAAATTTAATAATTTATCGATTTTATCTTTAGTAATCGCAAGATCTTCAAGCATTAATACTAAATCTTCAGGACTTACTTTCTCTTTTTTATCAATAACTCCAATTACTAGAGGAACTTTATCTTCTTCTATTCCAGCTTCTAGAATAAGTCCACTCATTAATTTACGATTATTGTATTTAATAAAGATATCAATACCTAAATCACGATATGTATTAACAGCCATAACCATTTGTTCAGCTTCAATATATCGATTATCAATACCTACAACATCAACATCGCATTGATAGAATTCTCTAGTTCTTCCTAGTTTAACAGGACCATTTCTAAATACTCTTCCTATTTCATATCTTCTAAATGGCATTTGAAGGTCTTTATTTAAACCTACAACCTTACAGAAAGGAACAGTAAGATCATATCTTAATCCTAAGTTTCTATCTCCTTGATCAGTTAATTTATATATTTCATTTAATATTTCTGCCCCATCATCATATTTATAACTTAATAAGTCATAATAATTTAAGATTGGTGTTTCAATTGGTAAATAACCATATTTTTCAAAATTTTTACGTAATGTATCCGTAATTTTATTTCTTATCATCATATCTTTTGGCATATAGTCAAAAGTACCCCTAACATTCATTAATTTCATAATAATCCTCCTTTTTAATTAAATGTTTTCTACTATTATGAAATTATGATGCCGAAATATATAATTTTGCATATTATCACCACATTTCATTTTTATTTTAACATAAATTAAAAGAAAAACAACATCGAAATGATGTTGTTATCTTTTAAATTTCTTTTTTCTTAAAGAATTTAAATTTAACCAAACCAAGTATTAATGTTATTGAAACAATAATACCCGCAATAATAAGTTTAGCTTTAGAACCAGTTATTGGAACTTCAATTGGTCTTTCTATAAAGATTACTTGAATCTTATGATTTTCTTTAACATCCTTAAAGTTTTCAATAACCATTTTATCTTTATTAGTTACTTCGATTTCTTCGCCATCAATCAATATCTTACCTATCTCCCATTCTGGGAATGGCGTAATAACAATATGATCAGGGGTTGAATCATCACCATAATAGATTGGTTCTTCTCCAGTAATCTCTCCACCACCATCTATTACTTCAACCTCAATATCAAATCTAAGTTTTACGTAATAGTAAACAAATTCTTGTTCTTCAATAGTGAATTGAACTTTTTCATTTTCAGGTTTTTGAACTAATCTATATCCTTCAATATCAACATCTTTAATTGTTACTTCATCATAAACTAAACCACTATACATAACATCTTCTGCTAATTTCTTATTTGTATCTAGTTCTAAATGATGAACTTTAATTTGACTTGATTTTAAATCATAGTAATAAGTAACTTCAAAGTTATTAGATACTTTACCAGTAACTTTACTACCTTCAATTGTACTATTAATATCTGTACTAACTACATTTTTAAATTTATAAGCAGGATCAGATAAATTAGTACATAAATTAACATCATAATCATCTTTTAATTTATGAACGATATTAACATCATCACATAATTTAGTAGTTGTTCCATCAATATAATGATGAACAATAACAGTAGCTGGTTTAAGTTCATAATAATATATAACATTAACGGTATCTTGATTAATTGTACCCGTTACGTTAGATCCATTCTTTGTAATATTAGGATCATCTACTATAACTTCTTTATACATATAATCATTATCCAATAAGTTTGTACAAGCTGATACTTCATATTGATCTTTATATAATTTATTAATAGTTACATCTTCACATAATGGTGTTGTTGTTCCCTCTATATAATGATGAACAATAACATTAGCTGGTTTAAGTTCATAGTAATAAGTAATGGTTGTTGTATCCTTTGTAACTGTTCCAGATACTTCACTATCATTTATTACACTATTACTATCATCAGTAACTACTTCTTTAAACTTATAAGCATGATCATTTAAATCTTCACATGCACTACTATGATATTCATCTTTATAATGTTTACTACTATTAATATCTTCACATAACTTTGTTTCAGTTCCTTCAATATAATAGTGAACAATAACATTAGCTGGTTTTAATGAATAATAGTATATTACATCGACATTATCAGCATTGATTTGACCAGCTGGTGGATCACCACTAGTATTCTTAAATACATAATCTGTATCTGATAATTCACTAGAATCAATATAATGTGTTTCATAAGGATCATGATATTTATATTCAGTTACTTCATCCTCATGAAGTTTAGTATCAGTTCCTTCAATATAATGATGAACTGTTAAAGTAGCTGGTTTCTTATCATAGTAATAAATTACTTCAATTAAATCTTTTTCAATAACACCATTTGGTTGATCACCTGATGTTTGATTAATGTAATAGTACCATCCTCGATGATTATTATCTAAGTTATTAGAATCAAGGAATGTTGTTGTATAAGGATCTAAATGTTTCTTATTCTCTACTACATCATCATGAACAGTATTCGTTGTTCCAACTTCATAATGATGAGTTACAACTCTAGCATCTTTAAGCCCATAATAATATGTAATCGTTATTTCATCTTGATTAAATGTACCTGTTACAGTTTCTCCATTAATCGTACTATTACCATTACTTACGACACTCTTAAATTCATGATGAGTGTCAGGTAAATTAGCGCAAGCATGTGTTTCATATGTTTCATTATAAATTCGATTATCAACGATATCATCACATATCTTCTCAGTAGTACCTACTTTATAATGATGAACAATTAATTTAGAAGGAATAGCATTATAGTAATAAGTAACTTCTATTTGAGGTTTATTAACATTTCCTTCTGGATCATCACCAGTAACACTTTCAAATTGATAATTAGGATTATTTAATTCACTAGATTCTTTTCTACTTGTTTCATAGTGATCATGATAACGTAAATTATAAACGTCATCTTCCGCTAATTTAGTTGTTGTTCCTTTTATATAATGATGAACAGTAACTGTTCCTTTCATACGATCATAATAATAGTTAACAACCATTTCATCTTTATTAACGGTACCACTTACATTATCTCCATCATGAGAATCTATATATTCATACCAATCACGATAACTTTCATTTAGTTTATCACTAGTTTTATAAGTTGTTTCATAAGGAACATTATATGTTGTATTAACTGTTTCATCAGGAGCTACTTTCGTAATTGTTCCGGTTATATAATGATGGGTTATTACTCTTGCTGGTTTATAATCATAATAATATGTAATAACAATACTATCTTTATTATACGTACCATTTGTTGTATCACCAGCAATACTAGTATCAGGATCAGTTGACTCAACTTTCATAAATTTATATGAATTGTCATTTAAGTTCGTACATTTACTTGTACTATATGTTCCCGTATAAGTTCCATTAAGAGTTTCATCATTACATAGCTGATTAGTTGTACCGACATTGTTTTCAACATCCCATTTATAATGATGAATAATTACATTGGCTGGTTTTAATGAATAATAATATGTAACTGTTGTTGTTAAATCTTCAATAGAACCAGTAACAATTTGATTATTAATTACACTATTTTGTCCAGTTGATGTAACCCTATCAAACTTATAAGTATCTAAAATTTGTGAACATACTTCAGTATTATAATTATCATGATAATTTAAAGTACTATTTATATCATCACATAATGGTGTTGTTCCACCCGTTAAATAGTGATGAACAACTAAGTTTGCAAGTGGTGCATAGTAATATATTACTTCTGTATTAGCTTTATTAATCTTACCACCAACAGGATCACCTGCTGTACTATATAAACTAAAGCCATTTATATTCTTAGCACTTGTTTGATATGATTCTCCATAATCAAGATTATTAGTTACTTGATCATCAGCTTTTCTATTTGTTGTTCCTCGATTGTTAGTCATATCCCATTCATAATGATGAACTGTTAATGTTCCTGTTGGAATATAGTAATATTTAACAACCGTATCAAACTTAGATACGATACCACTAGGTTCATCGGCTTTCTCTCTATCTTCTTCTACCTTATAGAATCGATAACCACTAGGTGGTGTGCATTGAGATGTTGAATATGTTGCCCCAAAAGCATAACTAGTTTGTTGTGTTGGACAAACTATATCCGTTGTCTCTAAATTATTAAATCCATCCCAAGTATAATGGTAAACCGTAACTGTTCCTTCACGATTATAGTAATAATTAACTACTGTTTCAGGACTACTTAAAGTACCAGTTGCATTGGTTGGTGTAGATACTAATTGATATCCACTAGGTACACTAACACAAGGACTACTTGTATATTGATATCCATATTCTTTATTCTCTTCTATTGAATTACACAATTTTCTTGTAGTTGCTGTACCGTTAACACCATCCCATTCATAGTGATTAATAGTTAATTTAGCAACTCTTATATAATAATATGTTACCGTTGTTGTACTTGAATTGATTGTTCCTTCTTTATTATCTGGTTCTCGATATAATTTATACTCGATTGGTGGGCGACATGCACTAGTTGTATAATGATCACCTATACGCATATCTCTTGTTATTTGATCAGTACAAACAACATTCGCTGTTCCCATATTATTAATACCATCCCATTCATAATGATGAACGATTAATCCACTAGGATTTGGTATATAGTAATAAGTAACAATTAAATCAGCTTCACAAGTGTTTCCATTACATTCAGATACAACAGCAGGAGAACCATTCCATTGATATTGATTAGCATAGGCACTATATAAATCTTCTGTTGGAACAGCAGCTCCAACATATGTACCATCTAAATTAACAACTCTTGTTTGATCATCATGAACTCTTGTCGTTGATCCATCAGAATAATGATGAATGATAGCTCGTTTGTGACTATTTGATAAAACAATATCAGCACTGCTTACTTTTACCCCATCAACATAGATATTAGTTTCATCGGTAATATCAATAGAAAATGTTTTAGGCTTTATTCCTGCAGTACCAGTTCCTGGAGTTTCTTGGACTTGATAATGACCTGGTGTAACAAAGAATTTCTTTGGTGTACCATCAGTTACCCATGAATGAATTGTTCCACAACCTGTTTCACTACATTCCAATAAACTTAAATTAACATTTGATAATAAAGAATTATTATTATCAGCATCAACTTTATTAATTGTAATAATAATTGGTTGACTAGCGAAGAAGAATGTTGTTGTATATGATTTTGCTTCCCAAATCCATTCTGATTCTCCATAACCTGTTGTTTCAAATCCATTTAAATCACTACGATTATCTTCAGCTGTTCCTGCTATCCACTCTTTTGCTTTATATGAATCAAAATCACCATTAGACTTTAATTTGGCAATAATTAAATTCGTTGCAGGATGTAACACAACATCATCATACGAGAATTCTCCTGATGTTCCACTCGTACTTTTACCTACAAATTTAACCTTTTCAGCTGTGGATAATGTTGTCCATGGTAATCTACCATCCAAGTCAGCAACATCGAAGACATATTTTTCACTTGCATCTGCTCCATCTATTTCAATGCTTGCAACTATATTTGTTCTATAGGTAACAGCTGCCATTTGGAAATAACCATGGAATCTTATTACTTCTTCTACAGTAGCAGCTTCATCTATTCCAATGAATGTTATTTCTTTTATTCTAATAATGACATCTTTATAAACCATATTTCCATTAGCATCTAATTTAAATGCACGATTTTTAAAGTGTAAAACAATAGGATTACTACGCATATTAACGGTCTTATTTCCACCAGCCGGAGATGTTGCAGGAACATCAAAATTAATAGCTTTACCACTTAAATCCAAATTAACTTTTACACCGCTAATTGTTTTTGTCCATAAATCGCCACTGCCACTATGACCATTCCATTCAGCATAATCAAAGGAGCTTCCCCAACCAGTCTTTTTAATGGAATAAGTTACTTTACTTATTGGCATATGAAGATATGGTGATGGAATACTTGTCTTAGTATAAGTTCCTTCAACATTGTCACCTGTTTTATAATTTGAACAAACATCAGCAATAGCAACTAAATTATCACTAGTACATTTTCCTTGAACAGATGATGAACATTTTCTCCACATATCTTGTCCAATACATCCAGCGAATCCAGGATTACCATCTAAAGTTGGAGGATTATTAGCATTTGTATATCTATTATATAATTTGAAATTAGGTCCTACTCTAATTGTATTAATTATAGATGTATTACCAAAACCATATATAGAGTAATTAGCCATACTACTTCTTTTTGTATTCCATGTATAGATATCTAAGTAATCTACTCTCGTTCCATGAAAAACAGCCGTAAAATCAGTTACATTACTAGTATTAAATTTTAAAACAAGTGATGGAATACCAGTTCCTGAATGACCTGTATCATAGAACATTCGATCCATATCAGTAATATTTTGTGTATTATTTGCTGATGAAGTATTAATAACTAATTCTGTTATCATTTCACTACTACGGAACATGTTCTTAGTAGAAGTTAATGATCCTCTTAAATTCTCAATAATAACAGATTCTAGGTTAGCAGCATTTCTAAATACCTCAACCCCAGTATCAAAATAAACCCCACTATCTACTTTTACATTTTTAATTGTTGTATTATTTTTAAAGACAGCTCCTGCAATATGTACTTTAGCATCAGTGGTTGTACCACATTTCATTGTTGCAGGTATTCTTAAATTAGGTTTAGTACCAGTATAAGCAGTTATTAAAATATTACTACCAGAACAAGTATGAGTAAAATAACTCTCTACAGCGGTTGTATAAGATATATCTCCTCTTACACCCTCTTCTTTATATCCTTTAAATTGTCTATAAAGAGAGTATCCCGTTACAAGTAATAGTAGTACTAATACAATACTTAATATTAAGTTTTTATTAATCTTTTTTAAATTCATAATAACCACCATATAATACCTTTATTCTATTATTAACCAACTTTAATTATACCATTTAAAAAATTCTTATACAACCATTTTAATCTTTTATTTTAATAAAAAAATATGCATCTTTTGGGATGCATATTTTATCTTATCTCGCTTCTTCAGTTGCTCTTGTTTCACGTACAACAGTTATCTTAATTGTACCTGGATATTGCATAGTATTTTCAATCTTCTCTTTAATATCACGAGCAATTTGAATACTCTTTAAGTCATCAACTTCTTCAGGTTTAACAATAACACGTAATTCACGTCCAGCTTGAACAGCAAATGATTTATCAATACCATCAATATCATTTGTTACTTGTTCTAGTTGTTCAAGACGTTTAATATAATTTTCAAGTGAATCATTACGTGCTCCTGGACGTGATGCAGAAAGGGCATCAGCAATAGCTACAATAACACTTATTACACTTGTTGCTTCGGTATCACCATGATGTGATGCAATAGAGTTAACAACTACTCCATGTTCATGATATTTTTTAGCAATATCAACACCAATTTCAACATGACTTCCTTCAATTTCATGGTCAATTGCTTTTCCTATATCATGAAGTAAACCAGCTCTTTTTGCTAAGTTAACATTTTCTCCAAGTTCACCAGCAATAATACCTGATAAATGACCAACTTCAATAGAATGATCTAAAGCGTTTTGTCCATAACTTGTTCTAAAATGTAATTTACCAACTAATTCAATTAAAGCTGGATCCATCTTTGTAATACCTAATTCAAATAAAGCATTATTTCCATATTCAATAATCTTTTCATTAATTTCTTTACTTGTCTTATCATACAACTCTTCAATTCTTGTTGGATGAATTCGTCCATCTTTAATTAAACTTTCAAGTGTTACTCTTGCAATCTCACGACGTAGTGGATCAAAACTAGAAAGTACTACAGCTTCAGGCGTATCATCAATAATTAAATCCACTCCTGTTACTGCTTCAATTGTCCTAATGTTTCGTCCTTCACGTCCTATTAATCTACCTTTCATTTCATCATTTGGAAGGTTAACAACCGTAACGGTTTCTTGACTAGCTATATCACTAGAGAATTTTTGCATAGATGAAACTAATAATTCTCTTGCTTTCTTATCACATTCAAGTTTAGCTTCATTTTCTCTATCCTTAATATAACTTGCAATTTCTTTGGTCATAGTCTCTTTTACTTTGTCCATAACCATCTTTTGTGCTTCTTCTTTACTTATTCCTGAAATTTCATTCAAGACTTTAATTTGTTCTTGTTTAATCTCCTCAATTTTTGCTTTATCAGCTTGTAATTGTGTTTGTTTATCAATTATCTTAGATTCACGTTCATCAAGAGCTTCTTCTCTCTTTTGGAATAATAAATCACGTTTATCAATATTATCTTCTCTTTGAGATAATCTTGCTTCCAAATCCTTAATTTCTTGTTTTCTTTCTCTTGTTTCTTTTTCTGAATCCATTTTTAATTTGTGAATCTCTTCCTTAGCTTCAAGAATCATTTCTCTTTTAGCTTTTTCGCCATCTTTTCTAGCTTTTTCAATTATTGATTCACTTTTTTTACTAGCACGTGCTCCACGTACTAGGTTAATTATAAACATAATAATTGCGCCAACAACTAAGCCAATTACTAAAAACAAAATAGGAGACATTCCTCCTCCGTTTGGAGCAGGTGCGTTTTCTAAATAAAACATCTTTTCTCCTTCTGGTATTTTTCTTTAAATAAATTAAGCTATCCCCATAATACCATGGTTAAGTACTATGAATTATTAACATCTATTAAATAAAATAATTTATAAATCATTAAAAAAACATACAACACTTTAATTATAAATTTTAATTAATTTATAGTCAATTATTTTAACAAAAATATACCAAAATTATCTTTTTTAATTTTTCAAAATTTTATATTTTAGTAGATTTTTAACCTATCTTATATTATAATTTATTATAGGTGGTTTTATGAATTATCCAGGTGGAATAAAAACAAAAAAAACAGTTAATACAAAGGTAAATATTTCATATAAAAACCGTGGTATGAATTTAGAAGATGATTTAAATAGTACTAATAGTTACTATATTGAAAAAGGTATTGCTTATATCTATAAAAAACCTACTCCTATTAAATTAGTTAAAGTAGATTATAAAAAAGGTAAAATTGAAGAAGCTTATTTTGAATCACCTTCTACTACTGATTATAATGGTATATATAAAGGTTATTATATAGACTTTGAAGCTAAGGAAACAGAAAACGCTAAAGGATTCCCCCTTATTAATATTCATAAACATCAAATAGAACATATTAGAAATATAAATAAAGAAAAAGGAATATGTTTTTTAATAGTAAGATTTACAAAAACAAATAATACTTATTTATTGGAAGCAAAAGACTTTATTGATTTTATTGATAATAATAAAAAAAGTGTTATACCTATATCATATTTTATAGATAAGGGTTATAATATTAAAGATAAGTTTATTCCAAGAGTTGATTATTTGGAAATAGTTAATAAGATTTTGGAGGTAAGATATGGAAAAACCAAAGAAAGTTGTTAAAACCAGAAAAGATGAATTAGCACTTAGATCTAATTCAAAAAAAATAGTACCTAAAAATAAGGAAGAAAATACTAAAACAAAAGTTGAAAGACCAAAACAAAAAATTAAAACTAGTAATATTGTAAGTTTAGTAATATTAATTGTTTTATTAGTTGGTACTTTTATAGGAATGAATCATTTCTATGGAAAGATCTTTGCCTTAGTAGTAACTTTCTTATTATTTATTGTTTTAATGATTGGTACTTATTTAGATAAACCTAAAAAGAAATCAAAAGTTCGTAAAACATTAAAAATAATATTCACGGTTATCTTAGGAATGTTTATTATTGGTGTTATTGGAGGATGTGCTTTCTTAATATATGTAGTTAAAAATGCTCCAGACTTTGAAAGTCAATTGTTAAAAGAAAAAGAAGCAACCTTAATATATGATAATCAAGGTAATGAATATGCTAAGATTGGTACTGATATTCGTGAGAATATTGAATACAATCAAATAAGTGAACAATTTATTGATGCTTTGATAGCTACCGAAGACTCTCGTTTCTTTCAACATAATGGTTTTGACTTAATGCGTTTCTTAAAAGCAGCTGGTGGTCAAATAATTACTAAACTACTTGGTGGTGGAGATAATGCCGGTGGTGGTTCAACACTTACAATGCAAGTTGTTAAAAATACATTCACTAGTAACGAAGATAAAGGTATCGAAGGTATCGTTCGTAAGTTTACCGATATTTATATTTCTATTTTCCAATTAGAGAAAAATTATACGAAAGAACAAATTATTGAATTCTATGTTAACAATCATGAACTTATAGGTAACATAGGTGGTATTCAAGAAGGAAGTAAATTCTTATTTGCTAAAGATGCAAAAGATTTAACGCTTCCAGAAGCAGCTTTGGTTGCTGGATTATATCAAGCTCCTACATATTATAATCCTTATAATTATCCACAAAGAGCTGAAAAAAGACGTAACTCTGTTCTTAACTTAATGGTAAGGCATGGTTACATTACTAAAGAAGAAAGAGATATTGCGGAAAGTATACCTGTTGAGAGTATGCTAAATCGTAGTAATAAAGAAGCAAACGTATATCAAGGATTTATTGATTTAGTTTGTGAAGAAGTTAAAAACCGTTGGGGAGTTGACCCCTACTCTGTTCCAATGTTAATTTATACAACAATGGATCGTAAAGCCCAAGATGGTATTAATGACATTATGAACGGTAAAACATATAAATGGAAAGATGATGTTATTCAAGGTGCTGTTACCGTATTAAATACTAAAAATGGTCAAATCAAAGCTATTGGTGCTGGACGTAATAGAAATGGTGCTAAGAGTTATAACTATGCAACATTTGATAAAGATACTTTAAGACAAATTGGTTCTACAGCTAAACCATTATTCGATTATGGACCTGGTATTGAATATAATAACTGGTCAACAGCTAAGATTTTTGATGATTCACCTTATACTTATTCAAATGGTAAAAAGATTAATAACTGGGATGGTGGATATGATGGAAAGGTTACATTAAGGCAAGCTTTACATGCATCTCGTAATATTCCAGCACTTAAAGCCTTCCAACAAGTTGATAATCAAAAGATTATTGAATTTGTTACAACCGCAGGTATTACTCCTGAAATAGATAGTACAGGTTACATTCATGAAGCTCACTCAATTGGTGCATTTACTGGTGCAAGTACTGTTGTTATGGCAGGAGCATATCAAATATTTAGTAATGGTGGTTACTATTATGAACCATATTCTGTTACTAAAGTAATATTCCGTGAAACAGGTGAAAAAGATGAATACATTTCACCTAAAGTTAAAGTTTGTAGTGAAGCAACTGCATTTATGATAACTGATATCTTAAAAGGTGTTGTTACTGATAATTCAAATAAATATGGTTTAAGAAATACACCATTTGCTACTAAAACAGGTACTACAAACTATGATAGTATTACAAGAACGAAATTTAAATTACCAAGTTATGCAATTCGTGATTATTGGGTTGATGGTTATACATCAGATACAGCTATTAGTATTTGGTTAGGTTATGATAAAACAAGTAATAAGAATTATTTGAACTTCAATCGTGATGGACATTATCGTAATGATTTATTCTTAGCTGCTGCTAAGGTAGGCTTTAATCATAGTAGTCCTGATTGGTCAAGACCAAAGAGTGTTGTTCCAGTTACCATTGAAGTTGGATCTGATCCACCTAAACTACCTTCTCCAAGTACACCAGATAATCAAAAGAGAACAGAATTATTTAAGAGTGGTACAGAACCAACTGAAGTATCAACTAAGTATGTTGCTTTAGATAATGTAACAGGTTTATTTGGACAAATAAGAACTGATGGATCTGTCTTCCTATCATGGAATGGGGTATCAAATCCAGGTTATAATAACGATATGACATTTGGTTATCTTGTTTATCAAGGTGACACCTTATTAGATTTTACAACAAGTACAAACTTTGTTGTTACTGATGGTAAAACAGGTCAATATGCTGTTAAGACAGCTTACAAGTCAAAAGATAATAAATACTCTAATACAAGTAGTGGTGCATTCTTCACTGTTCATTCAAGTATCTCTGTTAAGTTAAGTGGCAATAGTTATACAACATATAATGTTGGTGATTCTATTCCAAGTAACTTATATGATGGATCTCTTGTAATTGTAACAAATAATAATACTGGTGAAGATGAAACTTCAAAAGCAAAAATAACAGTTAGTGTATCAAGTGATACAGGAGCAACTAGTGTATCTAGTGATGTTGCTAACACCTTTAAAGTTACTTATAAGATTGAAATAAGTGGCAAAACTGAGTATTTATCTAATACTATCGTTGTTAAAGAAAACGAAGCGTAAAGGAAGGTTAAAAAACCTTTCTTTTTTTTGTATTTATAATTAATAATAATATAAAAATATGATATAATGGAATATGAAAGTATGGTGATAATATGGCTAAGAAAGGTCAAACTTTAGGAACGAAGTGTCCAGCTTGTGGAGCTTCTATTGATTTTGATCCAAAAGCAAATAAATGGAAATGTAAATATTGTTATAGTGAATTCACTTTAGAAGAAATGGAAAAAGTAACTAGTGGATCAGCATCTAAAGAAAGTAATAAAGATGAAAAGGTTACTAAAGATGATGTTGATTACTATACATATAACTGTCAAAGTTGTGGTGCTGAAATAATTGCTGATAATGAGACATCAGCTACCTTCTGTGTATACTGTGGTAATACAACTATCTTAAAGAATAAACTTGAAGGTGATTTTAAACCACATTATATTATTCCTTTTAAGACAGAAAAGAAAGAAGCTGAAGAAGCCTTTAAATCTCTATCTAAAGGAAGAATGTTTGTTCCAAAGGACTTTACTAAACAAGAGAATATTGAAAAGATAAGAGGTATTTATATACCATTCTGGCTATATGATATGAATGTTGCTGGTTACATGGATGGTAATGCCACTAAAATAAGAACTTGGATTGTTGGTAATATGGAATATACAGAAACTAAAACATTCCACGTTGTGAGATCAGCTAATATGAATTTTATTAAAATCCCTATTGATGGTTCTACTAGATTTGATAATGATATTATGGATACAATTCAACCATATGATTATAAAGATTTAGTTAAATATAATCATGCTTATCTTTCTGGCTTTTATGCAGAACGTTATGATCAAGCAAGTGATGAACTAGTTAAAATACCACAAGATAGAGCTATTAAAACAGTAGAAACAGATATGTTAAATAGTATTAAAGGTTATACTTCAAAAAATATTAAACAACAAAACTTTATTCCAAAATTAACTAACTGTGAATATGCCCTACTACCTGTTTGGATGGTAAATGTTAAATATAAAGGTAAACAATATCTATTCGCTATGAATGGTCAAACAAAAGAATTTATTGGTGATATACCTTTAGATAAAAAGAAAGTAATTATTGTTTCAATAATTTGTTTAATTGTTATCGCAGCAATCGTATTAGGAATTAGTTACCTAATATTTAGTGTTAAGTAGGAGGTTTTATGAAAAGAATATTTTATTTATTATTAACAATTACTCTTCTATTCACATTAAATGTTAGTGCAAGTACTAATACTAAAGAAAGAACAGATAGTAATAACTATGGAGTTACTAAAGAAACAGATTATCATTCTAGATTAAATTCTATTATGAAAACAAAATATGTTGATGCAAGTGAAAAGATATATGACTTCTCAGATATTCTAACTGATAGTGAAGAACAAGAATTAAAAGTATTAATTGATAACTTTTATAATAAAACAAAAATGGATTTAGTTATTGTAACAGATGAGCTACCTTATGTAAGTGATGATCAAAATGTTGAATATGCTGAAGACTTTTATGATTATAATGATTTTGGATTAGGAACAAAACATTATGATGGTATTGTTTTATTTAGAAATACTTATCATATTGATCCATATTATGATATGACTTTAACTGGAGAAGCTCAATTCTATTACACACCAAGAATTGATGATATACTTGATACCATTTACGATGAAATAAAGACTAAACAATATTTTGAAGGATTTAAACACTTTATTGAATTATTAGATAATTATTATGAAGTTGGTATTCCAAGTAGTATGGAAGGATATACATTAGATGATACTGGTCATTTAGTTGCTCCCCCTCCTCCACCAAAGGAATATAAAGTACCAACATTTTGGATGATTATTGCATCTATACTTGGTACATCAATCTTTACAGGAGTTAATGTTAAAAAGAATAAGATGGTTAAACATGCTTATGAAGCAAATGACTTCTTAGATAAAGAATCTATTAATTACACAAGAGCGACTGACGATTTAACAAATACATTTGTAACACATCATATCATTACAACAAGTAATGGTTCAGGTGGATCAGGTGGTGGATTTAGTTCTCATACAGGTTCAAGTGGATTTGGTCACTCTAGTGGTGGAAGACATGGTTAAACATGTCTTTTTTTTTTATTATTTTTATGTTATAATCAATATGTTGCTTAAGTGGCGGAATTGGTAGACGCGCACGACTCAAAATCGTGTGGCTATTAGTCATGTGGGTTCGAGTCCCACCTTGAGCACCAAATTGTAAAATAAAAGACAAAGTATTAACTTTGTCTTTTCTTATAATCTTTTTTCTTTATATGGATCGTATGGTATTAATCCCTTTTGGATTTCTATTTTAATTAAAGTGATTAAACCAACATTCTTAGCCATATAGGAACTAATCTTATCATTATCTATTAAATTCCAATCAAGAGTATAGGGTTCAAACCCTAACATTTGTGATTTATATTCAACAAACTCTCTTAAGAACTCTCTTATGGCTCTTCCATTACCTTCTCTAAAAGGATGAATCTTTCCAAAACCTATATAACAGTCCGCAATTGCTTCTGCAAAGGTATCTAAGTTATATACCATTCTCATATTTTGATTCAAGAGCTCGAAATCTTCTTTTAAGCAACGCTCGATGTCAACTACAGCTACTACAGTAGAGAATTCTTCTTTAGTTAGTGATACATCACGATATTTTCCAGCCCAATCATATAAATCATTAAACAAGTATTCATGAATAGCTCTTAAATGTTCACTATCAAAATTACCTTTTATAGGATTCTTTTTTAACTCCTCTACTTTCTCTTCACATATTTCTCTTTCTACTTTATATAACTCGTTATCATCAGTAATACCAAGTTTATTAATAAATGTTGTAGTACCAGGATAGAAATAAGAATTCCATCTTTCATCTTCAGATTCTTTATGATAAATATTTTCCATGGTATTACCTCCTCAATTAAGTTTTATATTTTAAATCATAATTATTATTTTTTCAACAATAAAATAAAAAAAAGACTTATATCTCTATAAGTCGTTTTTTATTAATTGTATCTTTTCTTTAAATAGAAACTATATCCCATTCCAACTAAACTTACGATTAATGTAATTAAATACATCCATACATTATCACCAGTTTGTGGTGGAGGTGGATTGTCTCCTCCTTTTGGACTATAGAAGTTTTCAATCTTGAATCCTTCATCCATATCTCCACTAATAACAGCTTCATATAATTCAATTTCATCTTCTGTTACTGTGTAGATAATCTTCTTACCATTTTCATATACTGGTAATTTAGATACTGTTGCTTTCCATTCTGTGCTTTCATCAAGAATTAATTCTTTAATTTCTTTTCCGTCAGCATATAGACGAACAACAATTTGAATTGGACGAGTTTCATATTTATTATCAAAATCTGTCCAAACTTTTATAATTTCTATTTCTCTTACTTCTGGTGTATGAGTATTTGTAACTACAAATTCAAGATCTTCTCCTACTTCACCAGTTTTAGATATTTCGATTGCATATGTTCCTGCACCATCTTCATTTGTAACTACATCTGTTGTTGTTTCTTCAATATCATAAGTAATTAATTCACCATTACGATATTTATAAAGTTCTAACCATTCATATGCCCATTCATTAGAATCATCTAATTTTTGTACATCTTCAACAGTAGCTTCTTCTTCACTTTCAGTTTTTGAAGTTAATTTAACTTCAACACTGCTTGGTCTAATACCATCTTGGTTATCATTATCTTCCCATACTTTAG
>JAEEGL014416242.1_pt1 | contig 17013 bp, 9 predicted proteins | sample 9134231 | NCBI WGS metagenome assembly JAEEGL01 (sample SAMN16246548, study PRJNA631951) | gut metagenome | biome: gut microbiome; feature: rumen; material: fiber-attached | host: Bos | place: Iran: Karaj | collected 2018-10
AGACCCGTTTTTACGCCGTTTACGAAGAAGCCCGCCGCGACGATAGCCGCGTCCACGAAGAACAGCGCCATGCCGATATTCAGCGGCGTGTATTTTTTCAGTATCATAGCTATTATATCCGTGCCGCCCGTAGTGCCGCCGAAGTTGAACACGAGAGCCGAGCCTAAGGCGGGCAGCGCGACGGCGAACATAAGGTCGAGCATTGGCTCGTCGGTCACCGGCTTGCTCATGGGAACGAGCACCTCTAAAAGCTCAAGCGCGCCGGACAGAAGCAGACTGCAGTATACAGTCCTTACGCTGAAATTTTTGCCGAAAATGAAGAAGCCGATTATGAGCAGCACGCCGTTTATGATGAGCATGATCGTAGCCGGAGATATAACGCTCTGCACTCTTCCGAGAAGCATTGATATGCCGCTGACGCCGCCCATGACGAAGTTGTTCGGAAATTTGAAAAAATATATTCCGCACGCCATTATAAGCGTCGCCGCGGTCATTATAAGATATTCTTTTACCGTCTTTTTTACGTCTTTTTTCATAAATCTGCCTTTGATCTTATTAAATTTACTGATTATATTATAATCCGTTTTTGTGATCTGTCAACATATTTTTTTGTAATAATAACCGAAAAAACTGTCAATACTCGTATACTGTCATTTGTATACGGGAGGCGGAGCTTGAAAAGCGCTTTATATAAAGAATGTATTTATCTGATACGCAGGATAAGAAAAAGCGGCGATGCGGATATAAAGGAAAACGCGTATTATATCATACCTAAGCTGAAGGACGCGGCGGCTGCGCTTTCGGACAGCCCGGACGAGAAGCTGTGCGCGGCGCTCGGGCAGTATCTGAAGCTGACCGGGACGCCGGACGAGTACGGTATCTGCGCGTTTTTACGCAAATACGGCGTAACCGACCGCGACGTAAGGCGGCTTCAGTCCTATACCACGCTGATATACTGCCGCCTTATAGCCGACGGCGACGCCGGCGCCGTTTCTCTGCTCCGCAAAGCGGATAAGATCAATTACAAAAACGTAATATCCGAATGTTCCCCGCTTGAAAAAAAGCTTTTGTTATACGAAGACTACGCTTTAAGCGACGAAAACACGCAGACGCAGTACCGCATACGGCTGAGACGGCTTGCGGCAAAAAGAAGATGCGGCGTCTTGACGATGCTATCGCAAATACCGCAGCACAAGCTGACAAAAACGCTTTTTGTCGCCGACCGGCGCCTGCCGGTCCTTCATATTATTCTGCTTTTGTCCTTTTTTATTCTGTTCTGCTCCGCTCTGTTTGCGGTTTACGGCGATATTTTTGCCGTTTTTCTTGCCGCGCTGCCTTTTTACAGACTTGCCGGATCTGCCGCGGGCAAGCTGCTTTTCAGGCTCATACCGCCGTATACTCCGGCGAGGGTGAACGAAGATATTGAACTTCCCGGTACTCTTATAGTCACGACGTCCGTTTTAGACGGCGGCTTTGACAGTCTGTGCCTGAACCTGCAGCATATGTTTTTTACTGAGGGAAAGCGTGAAAACACGTATTTCGGCATTCTCGCCGATCTGCCGGACAGCAAGACGAAATACGATAAAGGCGACAAAGAACTGATATTCGGCGCGGTGAAAAAGATAAACGAGCTTAATCAAAAACACGGCAGCAGGTTTTTTCTGTTTTTGAGAGAGCGCAGATATTCTTTATCCGAAGGTAAATTCATAGCGCCGGACAGAAAAAAGGGCGCGGTCTGCGAGCTTGTAAGACAGCTTAAAACAGGGGTGTCGTCGCTTGAAATATACGGAGCCGACCCGTCTGCGTTATCCGGCATACCGTACGTTATAACGCTTGACAGCGATACGCTTTTGTACCCCGGCTCATCCGATACGCTCCTTCGCACCGCAATACATCCGGCAAACAGACCGGTCATTGACAAAGACCGGCGCGTCGTCGTATCCGGTCACGGCATATATCAGCCGAGGATAAAGCCCAAGCTGAAAAGCGGCGCGGACACGGTGTTCTGCTCCGTTTATTCAGCGGATTCCGGCATTGACGTTTACTCCGGCGCGGATTTTGACACGCTTTCCGCCGTTTACGGTATAGGCAGCTTCTGCGGCAAGGGACTGCTTGACGTCGCCGCTTTTTACGAGTGCTGCGTTGACGCTTTCCCGTCCGAGCGCATACTTTCCCACGACGCGATAGAGGGATGCCGACTGAGGTGCTGTGCGGTGACTGACACGGTGATGTACGAGAATACGCCGAAGCACGCGCTTTCATATTTCAGACGGCTTGACAGGTGGATAAGAGGCGACGTTCAGTCGCTGCCTTTTACGCTGCCGAAAGTAACGGGAATTGATTATAAAAAACATAAAAACGGGCTCGGGCGCTTTGAGCGGCTTCTGCTCAAAAACAGCGTTCTGTACGCGCTGACGCCGGTTTTCGCCGTCCTTTGCATTTTTTACGGACTTATCTCCGGGTTTCTGCCGCTTATGTCCCTGTGCGGGATCTGCTATATAGTTATCCCCTCGCTTTTCGGTATATTTTATAACAGATACGACAGATACGGTATGAGCAAACGTATAGAGCTGCTCGTTATGCAGATAAGTTTTCTTTTTTACGAGGCGCAGACCGCGCTTTTTGCCGTCTGCAAGGCGTTATTCAGGCTTCTGACGCACAAGCGGATGCTTCAGTGGACTACCGCGTCCGCGGCGGACAGAGAGAAAAACGGGTCGCTTTCATATATCAAAGCGTTTCTGCCGTCGTTCATTTTCGGTTTTGTGCTTGCCGTCGCCTCGCTCGGCGCGGCGGTGATAACGGGCTCTTTGTTCATGCTCTCGCCGCTTATAGCCGCAAAAACGGCGAAAGAGCCGGAGAAAAAGAAGATAGTACGCTCTGACGAAGAGTTTCTGATCTGTGCGGTATGCGACCACATGAAATACTTTTACGATCTTGTGGACGCGGAGAACAATTATCTGCCGCCGGACAATTACCAGGTGTTTTTTGATATCGGTGCGGCGCCGCGCACGTCGCCTACGAATATAGGTCTTTATCTTTTGTCCGTCATAGCCGCCGCGGACCTCGGCGTTTACGGTGCAGGCTCGATCTACGGCAAGCTGTACGGAACGCTTATGACGCTTACAAAAATGCCGAAAAAGGACGGGCTTTTATACAACTGGTACGACACGCGCACGCTGAAGATCATAAACGATTTCGTATCCACCGTGGACTGCGGCAATTATTTCTGCGCTCTTATAGCGCTTAAAAGCGCGCTATACGAATACGCGGAAAAAGACGAACGGTTATACGAGCTTACAGATATAACGGAAAAACTGATAGACGAATGTGATCTGAGCAGGTTATACGATAAAAACTCCGGCTTGTTTTATATAGGCGAGGGGAACGGCGCGGACAACAAATACGACTTGTACGAATCTGAAATGCACACGACGGACATAGCCGCGATAGCTTACGGATTCGCACCGGCGGCGCATATAAACGCGCTGTCGCGCCCCGTTATCGGATCCGGCGAATACCGCGGCATAGCGTGCTGGAGCGGCACGGCATTTGAATATTTTATGCCGGCTTTGTTTCTGCCGTCGCCCGAGGGGTCGCTCAACCGCCGCGCCCTGCGCTATGCGGCGTATATGCAGAAAAAAAACAGCTTTGAATTTGAAGGTATGCGGGTTTACGGCGCAAGCGAATCCTGCTGTTACAGCTTTGACAGCGCAATGAATTACCAGTACAAAGCGCACGGCGTAAACGGTCTTTCGCTCTGTCCGGACAGTAAGGAACGCGTTATAAGTCCTTATTCCCTGTTTCTGATGCTCGGCTACGACAAAGACGCGGCAAAGGTGCTGAAAGCGTTGAAAAAACGCGGCGTTTACGGCAAATACGGGTTTTACGAGGCGATCGATTTAACGCGGCAGAGAGTGGGCGGCGGGCACGCCGTAATAAAATGTTTTATGGCGCACCACATAGGTATGAGCGTTATCGCCGCCGCGAACAGATGCAAAGACGGCGTTTTTATAAAGCGCTTCTGCCGCGATCCGCGCATAGGCTCGGTGCTTTCTTTACTTTATGAGAAATTCCCGCCGTCCCGCGCGTTCAGATTCAAAAACCGCGCGGAAAAAGCGGTGATGACGCCGGCGCCAGAATACGAGGCGGACTGTGCCGCGCTGACGAACACGGTCTGCACGGTACTGTCCGACAAATACGGGACGGGGCTTTACTATAAAAACGTCTGTATATGCGACGCAAACCCGTTCGATCTGCGCGGGCTTTCTCTGCTCTGCCGCGGATCGGACGTTTACGATCTTATAAAACACCCGGCGGAATTCAGAGACGACTGCGTTTTGTACGAACACGAAAACAGCAGGGCAAAGCTGTCGGTCTGCGGCGCCTGCGCAGCTTTTAAGCTTGAGGTCGAAAGCGAAGGCGGCTCGGCGCTCTGCTTTGAGCCGATTTTGACGCAAATTGATAAATACCGCCGCCACACCGCGTATTCTTCTCTGTTTATAACAGCCGAAAAAGAGGGCGGGATAATTCGCTTCATCAAGCGCGGCAAAGACGGCTTCTGCATAAACGTCGCGGCCTGTACGGACAGGTTTATACCGTTATCCGTTTACACGCGGGCGGATGAGATATTTGAATACAAAGCGGAAAAGGCGCTGTTCAATTCGTCGCCGCGCACGGTCTTCGGCGCGTGCGTTTTCCCGCGGCTGTTTGCAAAAACGGACGAGGCGAAAGTCTGCTTTTATATTGGCGCGGGCAGAGATAAAGACGCGGCGGACAAAGCGCTGCACGCGGCGGTAAACGAAAAAAGCGTGCCGCCGCTTCAGCTCCCGGCGGCCGACAGCGCTGTATTTCATCGCGTTCTGCGGTGTATAATGCGCCCCGCTCCGAAAGCCGCGTCCGCCCGCGTTGACGGATCGTACAAAAACGTACTTTATAAATTCGGCGTATCGGGCGATAAACCGATAATTTTGCTTGACGGCACGGGCGAGGACGGCGTATCTCAGCTTCGCACGGTCTTCCCGGGCTACGCGCAGACCGCCGTGCGCCTGCTTATCGCCGGGGTCGAAGCGGATACCGTGATACTGTACGATAACGACGACGGATATTACAATAAAAAGAAAACGGAGCTTTATAGAATGGCGGGCGCCTGCGGTATATCTGCGCTCATCGGCTCAAAAGTGTTTCTGGCGGAGGTAACGGAGGAAGAAAAAGCCGTGTTTTCAAGCGTCTGCGCATACGGCATAACCGGTGCGGACAAAAGCGGCAGCGCGCCTTATATCCCCTGTAAAAAAGAATACGAGCCGAAGCGGAAAATATCTGACAAAGCGCCGTATTTTGAAGGCGACTGCGCCGTCACGCCGTCCGGTATGACGTATTCTCCGCAGAGCTTCATATACGCAAATCCGGTTTTCGGCACGCTTGTCACGGACAGGAGCGGCGGCTTCTGCTGGTATAATAACAGCCGGATGTTTGCCCTTACCGCACACGATACAGTACCGGGCGGCGCCTCCGAAGAGCTTTTGTTTTACCGCAACGGCAAGGTGTACGAGCTGTTTTCGCACAGCAGTGAATGCCGCTTTTATCAGTCGTGCGCACTTTGGCGGGGCGACGTTGACGGGACGCCGTACACGGTAAAAGTATCGGTCGACAGCCGTATGCCGTATAAAGTGATACGGCTTGATATGAAAAGCGAGGGAGAAGCGGCGCTGTCCGCCGAGCCTGTCTTAGGTGAGCGCGCCGTGAACGGCTCTCTGCGCTTTGCCTGCAATTCCGATACGGCGTATATAACGAACGCGCTTGAATCAAACCGCCCTTCTCTGTTTATCAACTGCCGCGGTTGCGCGGCGGATTTTGACGGCAAAGCTGTAACGGTAAAATGCGCGCATAAAGAAAACACCGTTTTTATTGTCGGCGCGGCGACGTCGCACACGGCGGTCGAATACGCGGTAAACGGTGCGGCAGGCGCTGAAAAACGGTACGCGCAGAGAATAAAAGAATATCTTTCTCCTTTCACGCTTCACAGCACGGACGGCAGCCTTGATATGTTTTTCAATTTATACGCAAGATATCAGGCGCTTATCTGCCGGCAATTCGCACGCTGCGGTTTTTCGCAGGTCGGCGGCGCGTACGGCTTCCGCGATCAGCTGCAGGATTGTATCTGCACCGTCTACGGCGAGCCTCTTTACGCAAAAGCTCATATCCTGCGCTGCGCCGCGCATCAGTACGAGGAAGGCGACGTTATGCACTGGTTCCACCCGATGACGGAAACCGGCATACGCTCGCGCTGCTCCGACGATATGCTGTGGCTGCCGTACGCGGTTTACAAATATATTGAAGTCACAGGCGACAAAAGTATACTTGATATAAACGTAAGATATATACGCTCCGAGCCGCTTTATGAAAACGAGCGCGACAGGTACGAAAAAGCCGAAAGATCAAATAAAAAAGAGCCGCTTATCCTGCACTGCATAAAAGCCGCGTCGCGCGTGAAGACGGGTGAACACGGGCTTGCTCTCATGGGCGGCGGCGACTGGAACGACGGCATGAACGAGGCGGGGATAAAAGGCGCGGGCGAAAGCGTCTGGCTTTCGCTTTTCGCAGCGGACGTGCTCGGCAAGCTCGCCTCGCTTTGCGATATATGCGGCACAAACGGTGAAAAATACCGCGCTCAATCCTCCGCTCTGATTTCAGCCGTGGAAGAACACGGATATTTTGACGGTCATTATATAAGAGGCTGTCTTGACGGCGGCACGCCTTTCGGCAGATCCGGCGATACCGCCTGCGAGATCGATATTCTGCCGCAGGCTTTCGCCGCGCTTTGCGGACTTGACCGGGACCGCGTAAAAAGTGCGCTTGAACTTGTTTATCAGAAGCTGTTTGATAACAAAAACGGCATAATCAAGCTGTTTTCGCCACCGTTTGACGGACAGGACGGCATAGGTTATATCACCTCGTACCCGCCGGGCGTGCGAGAAAACGGCGGACAGTACACTCACGGCGCGCTGTGGGGCATCGCCGCGTTCTTCAAGGCCGGGATGGCGCATAAAGGTTACGAGATGTTACGGGCGATCAACCCGGCAAACCGCTGTGCGGATAAGAATTCTTTTATAAAATACGGCCGCGAGCCGTACGCGCTCTGCGGCGACGTCTGCACCGCAAACGGACTTTACGGACGCGGCGGCTGGTCGTGGTACACGGGCGCGGCGGGCTGGTATTTTACGGTCGTACTTGAATATCTGCTCGGATACAGTGAACACGACGGCGGTTTTTCGCTCTGCCCGTCTTTCTGCTCGGAATTCTGCCGCTTTACGCTTATTATAAACCGTCACGGAACAAGATACGCCGTAACCGCGGAAAAAACGGAAAAGCAGACCCTGCTTGACGGCGCCCCGACGGACAAAACGTTTTTTTCGTTTGACGGTAAAGATCACACGCTTGAGATCGGAAGAAACGGTCAGCGTGTGTAGAGTATTCCGCTTTTTCACGTCACGAAGTGACATATCGCAATGCGTAAGCATTATATCGCATTTGCGAAGCAAATATATCGCATCGCAATAGCGATATATCGCAAATAGGTCCCTGCGGGACACGATATGTTTCTTAAGAAACGCGATATGTCCTGCGGACGCGATATATCCCTGCGGGAATCCCCGACGCGCTCAAGTTTGCGTCGGGGAACCTCGCCGGATGCGATATGCCCCTTCGGGACAAGAAAAAACGCGGACGAGCAATGCCCGTCCGTGCAAAGTTTTGTCGCTTATCAAAGATCCGCAGTAAAATACATCAGATCCGTATACTGCCAGACGCCGTAAAGCTCCACGTTCGGCGTGACGACGTAGCCGTAGAAAATATGGCCTTCGTCATCCCATATTCTGAATTCCCCGTCCGTCAGAGTCCACGTTGCTTTGTAGAGCGTGCCGCCAACGGCAAGACTGCCGAAGCCGCCCGCGCTCACGGTCATTATAACGTTGTTTTCGCCGTAGTATATGCCGCAGAAGTCCGCTTCGCTCACGTCTTTGTCGGGAATTTCAACCGTTACCGTTTCTTTTACTTCATCCTTCGGATCATTGTCAAATAAGCTGCAGCCGGTGAAAACCGCCGATACCAGCATAAGTATTAATATTGTGCATATTATTTTTTTCATCACGTTTTCTCCGTTTTTTCTTTTTTAGATCGTACCGCATTTTTTAAAGAGGCCGATTTTCCCGTACGCCGCGTATCTTACCCGGCACCGGGCAAGCCGCCTTCGGGAAACGCGGGAAGCTCTTTCATTTTAAATTCCGCGGTAACGGTATAATCGCCCGGCTCAAGCTGATCGGTCGCGCCGAACATAGCCGCCATACGGTATTCCTCAAGCTGTATTTCAAACACGTAAACGTCCTCTCTTTCCCAGTTACACGTGAATTCGGACGCGCAGCGTACCGTATCACCCGGGGCGACGGATTTTTCGATTGCCTTCGCTTCCTCGGAATTGTAATTTTTGCAGTGAGCTACGTCGTAAACGTCCCACGTCAGCGTGGCCGCGATCTCGTCGTATATCTTTTTGCTCTCATCCGACTTGTTTTCAACGTCGTAGTATACGCGTATCGCTTCCCCTTGCCCGTCGTCCCGGAACAGCTCCGCGCCTAAGACGGTTATCCTCAAACCGTCGTGCATATCGACCGTTACCGGCTTGAAAACCGCGGGATTATACGGCGGCTCGGGGTAGACGGGCGCCGTAACAACGGACGGATCCGCGGAAAACTTCATCGGCTCCGTGTGCTGCCACTTTCCGGACAGCTCCGTATTCGCCTGTACGACGGAACCGGAAAAAGCGTGGTCGCCGTTGTCCCATATAACAAACTCGCCTTCATTTATTATCCATAACGCGTCGTATTCCTCGCCGTCCACTTTGAATTTGCCGACGCCGTCCGCGTTTACGGTCATCTCCACGCCGTTTTCTCCGAAATACGTGCCGTAGTAATCCTCGACCTTTGCCGCGCCCGGCGCTTCGGTCCCGCTCTGCGCGGAAGTCGTATCCCCGCCTTTTTCCGCCGCGGTATCGCTTTGGGAAACCCGGGCTTCCGTATCCTCTGCCGCAGCGGTCGTTTCTTCGCTTTCCCCGCAGCCGGCAAAAGCGAAAAGGATCATTACGATCAGGATGAAACCGGATATTATTCTTTTCATTCTGTTTGTCTCCTCTTATTATTTGTATGCTTGTATTTTATCACATAATTATCCGGAATTCAATATATATCCGAAAAAATTTCTGAAAGAATGGGTACGGCAAATCAAAAACAGGATCGCTTATACCTCGCAAACCTGCTACTCTTTATGTGATTACAACTAATTACTTATAACTTAATATTATCTTACTTGCCAAATATTATTTGCATTACTATTGCAAATATTACTACGAATACTATTATCTATTATAGCAATCCACACTATTTTATTAAGTTTCTTTGCTTTGTCATAGCTCCTCCACAGCAAATCTACATTTGGCTCTACATAATCACTTTGATATATGCGGATTTTATCTGAATATTCTTTTATTTCTTCTGTAAAAGGTTCTCTATTATACATTACATCAGCATGTTTGTATAATAAATATACCCCTGATTTCCACATACTTATAATTAATTTTTTATATTTAATTTTATATTGGCTATTATTCAATGTATCTCCAAGAACAAAAAGAATATATGCCGACTCATTAACTCTCCTATAATAATCTCCCGAAACATCTTTTGTTACAACTGTTATTTTTGATGTTCTTAACGTATCAAATTTACTTCTTGAAATTGTTGCGTATAAATTAGCAATGTCCTTTAATCTGTGGCATATCTCCTTTATTGCACTAATAGTATCAGTATCTTCCGATTTTTCAATCAATTCAAGAATTGTCTTTTGACAATTTTGAAGCGTATAGGAGCAATTAATTATTTCATCATAAGTGCAATTAATTGCATAAGAATATACGCTATAAAATGCAGCTTCCCAACTTAAGGGGTCTTTTTCTAAAATCGAATTATAGTACTGTTTCGCTTTTTCATAATCATCTGTATCTTTTGCGCGTCTGGCTAAAATATATAAATTTTCAAGCTCTTTTGAATTATCAATTTTAACAACACCCTCGACCATCAGCTTTTTTGCCACTTCTACGGTGTATTTTGTACCGCATGATTGACAAACAAAGAAATCGCCGTCTTTTACGATATCAGAACTGTTGCACATTTCGCATTTGAGAGCTTTCATAATTCTTTCTCCTTAAAATAAAAAGTGCGTCAACCGAAGCCAACGCACGAAAAACACAGACTTCAATTGTAGCTACACAAAAACAAACTGATACGGATTTCCCTTTCTCATACCATTCTGCGAAATCTGTATTTTTTCCGAGATCATAAGAATAGTATGAAAAAGGTAAAAATCCCTCAAATAAAAACACAAAGAGAGTACTACCGTAAATATTCAATTTGTTTTTATGCAGCAAATTTATTGTATCATATCAAAATATGTTTGTCAATTACTTTTATTAAAAATCCTCAGGATGATAAATAATACGATAAGCGCACGACCCGAATTTTTATACGGTCGTCAGTATATTCGCGGCCGTTTTCATCGACCAAACGTCTTGACATTACGGCGAAAAAATGGTAAAATGAAAAAAAACGCGCGGAGAATGATCATGTATAAAGAATATAAGCCGGAATTTTACGTAAGTCTTGACGCGGAGGATAATTTTTACTATTTTTCCGGGGACGGGAATTTCAGCGACGGAAAGGAAATTTCGCCGGGGGTTTTTGAGATACGCGGAGGCGCGGGTCGGATCGATATTGAATATAAAGACTTCGGCGGCGCGGTAAGACAGCGCACGACGCTGACGAACACCGGCGGAAAGCCGATTGACGTTGAGGTCTTAAGCTCCTCATTTCTGACCGGGATAGGTGAAGGCGGACAGAAGCCCTGGAAAAAGAACAGGTTCATCCTCCACTACACGAACAGCTGCTGGACCGGCGAGGCGCAGTGGCAGCACGTATACGCCGAGGACGCGGGGCTTTACCGCACGTACAATCACGGCAGTCAGTCTTCTTTCCGGCTGATGAGCCAGAGCAGCTGGAGCACCTGTTATCACGAGCCGGTTTTGATAATTGAAGACAAGGAGCTTCAAAAATCGTGGTTTGCGCAGATAGACTGCGGTCACGGCTGGTGCATCGACGCCGGGATCAGCGGCTACCGCGACGGTATTACAATATCAGTTCTGCTCTCCGACTGCTTTGAGCGTAACGACGGTTGGCATAAAGAGCTTCTGCCCGGGCAGAGCGTGACGAGCTGTTATTCCGTCACCGGATGCGTTGACGGCGAGTTTGAAGAAGCCGTTGCCGCTCTTACGGAAGCTCGACGCTCGTATTGCGAAACATTCGTGCCTCCGCTCTGCTACAACGACTACATGAACGCGCTGTGGGCGTTGCCGACAAAGGAAAAAACGCTGCCGCTCATAGCCGCGGCGGCAGAGGCCGGCTGTGAGTATTATATAATGGACGCGGGCTGGTACAGTATTGAGCACGACGATATAAAAGACCTCGGAACGTGGGAGATAAACGACGGGCTTTTCGGCGACGGCGGCTTGCAGAGCATTTTTGACGACGTCAAAGCGCACGGAATGAAGCCGGGTATATGGTTTGAGTTTGAATCCGCGGGAGTTGAATCGAAAATAGTTAAAGAGCATCCCGAATACGTGCTTCACCGTCGCGGGAATATGATAGGCGGACGGCGCGTGATGCTCGATTTCAGAGTCGCGGGCGTGCGCGAGCATATACGCGCGCGAATCAAGGCGCTTTATGATATGGGCGTGCGCTTTATCAAAAACGATTACAACGCCAATACCGGCGCGGGCATCGACCCGGACGGCGCGTCATCGCTTCACGAGCATACAAAAGCGTTTTATGATTTTATTGACGGCATAAGAGCGGAATTTCCCGATCTTTTGATAGAAAACTGCGGCTCCGGCGCTATGCGGTCGGATATGGAAACGCTTTCGCATTTTCATCTGCAGTCGGTCTCCGACCAGGAGGACTATTTCAGACTGCCGTCTATCGTCTCCGGCTCCGAGGCGTGTATCCCGCCCGAGCGCTGCGGCGTATGGGCATATCCGTACCCGACGAAGATAGATTTCCGCGAAACGTTCGTTCCGACAAAAGAGTTTGCGGATAAATTCAAGGACGGAAAAGTCACGGTATACAATATGGTCACCGGACTTATGGGGCTTATGTATCTTTCCGGCAGGATAGAGTGCGCGGACGAGTTCAATATGAGCCTAATAAAAGAAGCAACACGGCTTTATAAAGAAAACAGAAAATACACCGCCTGCTCCGTGCCGGTCTATCCAACCGGGACTTTCAGAATCGACACGGACGGCGCCGACAGCTTCGGTCTGCTTGATACGACCCACCGCGTCCTCACATTAGCCGTGTGGAACAACTCGGACAAACCCGTTGATTTAAGCATAGAGTTAAGAAAATACATAGGAGAAAACGGCGTTTTAAGCGAGGTCTACCCGAGAATAGAAGGCTACTCCGCCGCCCTCTCCGGCGCTTCTTTGCACGTAACTTTACCCGAAAACAAAACCGCGATCTATGCGGTGATAAGATTCTGAATAAACGCCCGCAGGGCAATTCACGCGCCGTACGGCGCAATTAACGGCGAAGCCAATTCACGCCGTCAGGCAATTCACGCCGTCAGGCAATTCATTTTAAATAAAGCCAAGACAGCCGATTTAAATCCCGGCTGTCTTGTTTTGTTATCTGAATGAATTTCCGCTTACGCGGAATGAATAGCGCTTATGCGCGTGAATTGCATCGCACGGCGATGCGTGAATTGCGCTTCGCGCATTAAGCCCACGACATTGAGCCGGGTTTGGGGGAGGACATTATCGCGCGCTTTAAGAAATACGCGGCTTTTTCAAGTCCCTCGTCAACGCTCATCAGGCTGTCCTCGTGTTCTATCGACATGACTTTGTCGTATCCGCAGAGGCGCAGAGTGGAAACGATATCGCGCCAGTACTGCATATCGTGACCGTAGCCGACGGCGCGGAAGACCCACGCGCGGTTCAGCTCGTCGCTGTAATGCTTAGTGTCAAGTACGCCGATCCTCGCCTTGTTGAACTCGTCAACTCTGGTGTCTTTCGCGTGGAAATGCCAGATACAGCCTTTGAGCATCTTTATAGCTTCGCAGATATCCATTCCCTGCCAGATCAGATGAGACGGGTCAAAGTTCGCGCCTATGCAGTCGCCGACGGCGGCGCGGAGCTTCAGCAGCGTTTCCGTGTTGTAAACGCAGAAGCCCGGATGCATCTCAAAAGCTATTTTTGTTACACCGTGTTCCGCACAGAACGCGGCAGTCTTTTTCCAGTACGGGATAAGAACGTCGTTCCACTGATATTCGAGTATGTGTAAATAATCCTCCGGCCACGGGCAGGTAACCCAGTTCGGATATTTTGCGCCTTCGTGGTCGCCGGGGCAGCCGGAAAACGTGATAACGGTGTCGATACCCATTTTCTCCGCCAGAAGCACGGCGTCTCTGAAGTCGTCGTCATACATCTTTGCCGTCGCCTTGTCCGGATGCACGGGGTTGCCGTGGCAGGACAGCGCGGAGACTTCCAGATCATAGCTTTTTATCAAAGCTATAAAATCGTTGTACGCTTTTTCGTCGTTCAAAAGCACCTGCGGATCGCAGTGAGCCTTGCCGGGATAACCGCCGCAGCCGAGCTCTATCGCCTCAACGCCGAGCGCCTTCAGCTTCGGCAAGACTTCCGCAAGCGGTCTGTCGCCGTATAAATTTGTAAGTACGCCTAATTTCATATATTTCTCCTATCTGCCGCTGTGTGCGGTATATTATTTTTCTTTTATCATTTGCGCCAGTTCTTCGGCTAAACGTTTGTAATCGTCGGAATAAGAATGGTTTTCTTCAATGTCAGAGATTTCTGCCGGATTCAAAGCTCCGTCGCAGTATGCTTCACAAAAACAATTACCGTTATCTTTGTTCGTTATCACAAAAACGTAATACGGTACACCAAGGTCAAGCAGCGGAACGTCGCTGGTGACGATCCTGTTTATGCCGGTTTCATTGAGCTTCTTCAAATCTATTTTATAATCTCCCTCGGGCAATGAGTTTATATCTCCGTCGCCGCAGGATCCGGCAAGGTCTTTCATATAAGCGTCACCCGGGTTGATATACATATCCTGCCATACCGTTATTTTTTCACCGACGCTGACATCGCTGCCGTTGAAATTCTCTATGACCTCTGAGACGGTCGCTTTAAGGATCGTGTGTCCGGTAAACAAAGCATTGTCACCCAGCTTATACACCGTCAGATAAAAGTCATATCCGTCAACAACGATTTTCAAAACAGCACATTTTGTTTTGTGATTTATATCGCTATTCTGACCGGCAATACCTGTTCCCGTCAGTTGATATAACGTTTGAAAATCTTTTTCAGCTTCAGCGCCCATATTGACGATATTTGATTTCTTCAAACTGCTCAATATCGTACCGAGTTCTTCTTCGGTCAGGGTATCGTCTTCTTTTTCCGCAGTTATATCCGATGTACCGTCGGTTACGAAGCTTACGGTGTCAGCGCTTAAAGCTTCAGTTTCGGTGATTACGGTCACGTTATCGGTGCTTTCGGCTTCTGTTCCGCTGATTACGGAGCTGTTGCCGGCGTTAACAATGTCGCACGAAGTTAAGCAAAGAACAAGAATTAAAGAAATCAAAAATACAATTCTATTCATTTTTTCTTCTCTATTCTTTTTTATTTATTCTTTATTCTTTGAGCGGCGGGAGCAAGCCCCCGCCCTACGGTTCAATTAAAATACACGATATTTCCGGTTCTTGCCGATTCGTAAATACCGCTTAAGATCTGCGATACCGCGTACGCCTGCTCGGGGAGGACGAACGGGGCTTTGTCGTTTACAACGGCGTCTATCCACGTTCTCGCCTCGCGCTCGGAGGGATCCGCGCCCTTGTTTCCTTCATAGAACGCAACGCCGCCGGCGGAAAGGTTCGGCTTCGTCACGTATTGACGTCCCAAATGTACGCCGTTGATCCTCACGCCGTCAAGCATATCGCCGCCGGCTTTGGTGCCGCAGACGGTCGTTATGGCCTCGCGGCAGTCTATGAGGTTCAGCGCCCAGGAAGATTCAAGTATTATCGTCGCGCCGTTTTCCATGACCACGAAACCGAACGCGCAGTCCTCCGTCGTGAACTTTTCAACGTCCCAGTCGCCCCAGGCGTTGCCGGTATTCCTGTCTTTATTCAGCGCGTGATAAGTAGTTCCTACGCAGTATTTGGGCTTGTAATTATCCATTATCCACAGCGTAAGGTCGAGCGCGTGCGTGCCGATGTCTATAAGCGGACCGCCGCCCTGCTCGTATTCGTTTATGAACACGCCCCAGGTCGGAACGGCGCGGCGGCGCAGAGCCGTGGCGCGGGCGAAATATATATCGCCGAAAGTTCCGGCAAGCGCTTCCTGCTTCATATAAAGCGCGTCGTCACGCTGTCTGTTCTGATATCCTATAGTCAGCTTTTTGCCGGTGCGCTTTGCGGCGTCAAGCATTTTTTTGGCTTCCGCCGCGTTTATCGCCATCGGTTTTTCGCACATAACGTGCTTTCCCGCTTCAAGCGCGTCAACCGTGATGAAGCTGTGCGATCTGTTGGGCGTGCAGACGTGGACTATATCAATGCTTTTGTCCTCAAGCAGCTTTTTATAGTCTTCATAGACCTTTGCGCCGGGTATGCCGTAATCCTTTGCGGCTTTTTCCGCGCGCTCTATTATTATATCGCAGAACGCGACCATCTCCACGTTATCGATCTTTTTTAGCGACGGCATATGCTTGTTGTTCGCTATGCCTCCGCAGCCGATTATACCTATTCTCAGCTTATCGTTCGCGCCTTTTGAAAGCTCGTTAAGTACGATTGCCATAATTTTAATCCTCCGGTTTTTTTGTTGTATATATTTTACACTAAAACGCCGGATTTTTCAAGTATTTTTTAAAAAAAGCAGCAAATATTACAAAATTGTAACTTTTATTGTTATTCGATAATTTTTATTGACATATCGAATAGTATATGATATAATTCGGCAAAAGGAGGCGTTACGGTGAAAAAACACGTTTCTAAAATCAGTATAGTCTTTATACTTGCGGTAACCACGGTATTCGGCGGATGCATCGCCGTGAGCGGAACAAACGTGCCGAAAGGATACGTTTCGTCAAAAGAGTATTTTGACAAAGAGGGATTTCAGGATTATACGGACTACTGCGTTTATTACTATGAAAACGCCGAGGCGGTGATCTCAGATAAAAACTTCAAGCTCATAACGGCAAGCGAAAACGGGAAAACCGGTTTCATGGAGCAGGTCAAAGACGCGGCGTCCGAGGTTATCGGATGGATGAAAACGCTCGGCCGTGAAAACGAGCTTGAAATAACGGCTGACGATATAACAGCCGGCGATTATGCGTATCTTTACAGAACGCAGAATTCGCTTGTAAAGCTGTACTTGTTTGATTCGGAAACCAACACGCTGCACTATATGGCGAGTAAAACCTAAAAACTTTATATGACACAAAAGACCGCGAATGCGGTCTTTTGCGTTGATCCGTATATCAGATACCGAGCGATCTCAGGTATTCCCTGCTTATCCTTGCGGCTTCAAGGGAGGGCATATCTTTTGATTCGTCCTGCTCGACTATCACGTATTCCGTACCCGCTTTCTCTGCTGCGGCGAGTATCGCGGGGAAATCCTGCATACCCATACCGAGAGGACGGAAAGCGAAGCCGTTATCCTCTTTTGAGCCCGGTTCTTTTGCTTTGCCGCTGTCGTCTATCAGCGCGTATACGGGACCGGACGCGAGCTTTTTGCACGTGAAATCCTTTAAGTGCAGCGTATGCATCCTGCCGGCGTGAGCTTCGATGAACGCGGCGGGATCTACGCCCGCGTACCTCGCCCAGCACGTGTCGACCTCACCCTCTATATCG
>JAEEGL014491329.1_pt1 | contig 17013 bp, 15 predicted proteins | sample 9134231 | NCBI WGS metagenome assembly JAEEGL01 (sample SAMN16246548, study PRJNA631951) | gut metagenome | biome: gut microbiome; feature: rumen; material: fiber-attached | host: Bos | place: Iran: Karaj | collected 2018-10
GCGTCCGGGCCAGTTGCCAGGCAACGTACTGTCCCTCCAGCTCGTCACCGTGGGTGCCGGTCACGACGGCAAGGCGGTGACTGGCCGCGTCGGCGCCCTCGATGCGGTTCTTCCGGATGACCAGCGTCTCGCCCACCGACAGCTCCGCCGATATCACTTCTTCAATCATCGTATCGCCTCATTCGTCCGAAACCTTCATGAAAACCGTCTGCGTCTGGACCGCGCCCCCGGAGAATATCCCGCGTTCCAGCGGGCAGTCGCTGTAGTCCCGTCCGACGCAAAACTTCAGATAGCCTTCGTGGGCCAGACAACCGCGGGTCGGGTCCAGACCATGCCAGAGGCCGTCGGCCCAGACCTCCGCCCAGGCGTGGCTCGCGCCCTCGCCAACGGGGATCCCGCTGACGTAGCGGGCGGGTATGCCCGCCAGGCGGCACAGCGCGATGAACACGTGGGCGTAGTCCTGGCACACGCCCTTCGACAGGGTCAGCGCTTCGCCGGCCGTAGTCGTTACCACGGTCGCGCCCGGCGTATAGGTGAAGTGCTTATGGACTTTGGCCGAGATGGCGGCGGCGGTTTTCAGCGGGCGGCAGCCGTGGGGGATGGAGTCATAGAATTCGCGCAGTTCTTCCGTCGGCTCGGTGAGCGGCGACGGATAAAGATAACAGCGCGGCGGCTCCTCTTCCGGGCGCAGGCGGTCATCGCGGTATGCGGTCCCCTGCAGCGTGAAGCGGAATTCATCGTGGGAATCTGCGATGCGGCCGGCGCAGTACCGGTTGCCGAAGGCGTCCTCTCCCAGACTCGTCACGACGCCGTGGGGGAGGATCGAGAGGGTGTAGGACAGGACCCGTTGCTCGGGCCGGTCGGCAGGGAGGCAGCGGAGGAGGAAATCGTGATTCGTCACGGTCAGGGAAAAGTCGAGTTTCGTGTCGAAGTAAAATGACAGTTCACGGCCCATGAAAGATCGCCCCCTTACAGTCGGAACAGGGTTTCCGCCGCTTCGAGGACGGCGGCGCGGTCGTCGGGCGGGATTTCCGCCGGGGCCGTGAGCAGCAGTCGGAGGGCTTCCGGTGACGGCACGAGGCTGGTCCGGTTCATCCGCTTGCTGAGCTTGGCCAGCTCGGAGGATACCGCTTCCGTTCGCCATCCCAGGCGCAGATAGAGGCTCAGGCGTTCCACCCCGGCGCCGCACTTGATGATGTTCCGCACGTTCTCATCGTCGATGCAGTCGTCGTAGCTGCCCCGGAAGGCCATGATGCAGTCGATGGCGCGCTGCAGGGGAAGAGTGGGATTCACGCTGTCCCGGCCGCTTTCCAGGGCGTTGACCGCCAGCTCCAGATAGGCCAGCGTACGGCTGCCGATGGTTTCCCGGAGCACCATGCCGTTGCCCAGCATCGCGTCGGCGGCAGCGCGGAGTGATTCCGGGTTGTCCCGGTCGAAAACGTAAGCGCGCATGAATTCTTCGGCGCTCTCGTAGGCGCAGGGGATTTCCAGCGCCGAGCAAAAGTCGGCATAGTCGATGGGCGCGCCGTCGATCATCCGGTCATACCAGCGCCAGAGATAGCTCAGCGTGGTGGCGACGCGCTCGTAATAGCGCCCCAGCCAGAAAAGACGCGACATCTTGTTTACTGACATAGTACCCATGTGTCCTTGAAGCCTCCTCCCTGCGACGAGTTGACGACAAAACTGTCAGGATTCCGGGAAAAGCGCGTGAGGCCGCCAGGCCAGACCGTGACGTCCTCACCGGCGAGCGCGAAGGCGCGAAGATCGGCCTTGCGCTCCACCACCTGACCGTTTTCGGAGATCGGAAGATCCTGGAAGTCGATGACCTCCTGGGCGATAAATCGCCGCGGATTGTCTTGGATCGCGGCTTTCAGCTCCTCCCGCTGCGGTTGCGTGAGATTCTCGCCGAAGGTCACGCCGTAGCCGCCGGCTTCCGCCACGTCCTTGATGACGAGGCGCCCGATATTCGCCGTCACGTACGCCATATCCGACGAGAAATAGGGCAGGTACGTCGGCGCGTTCTTCAGCAGCGGTGTTTCGCCGAGGTAATACGAGATCATTTTGGGAACGAAATAGTAGATCCCCTTGTCATCGGCGACGCCGTTGCCGGGAGCATTCATCACGGCGACGTTCCCGGCCAGGTAAGCGTCCATGAGGTTCGGAATGCCGATCAGGGACGACGGCTCAAAGAACAGGGGGTCGATGTATTCGTCGCTGACGCGGCGGTATACGGCGCCTACGCGTACCGGATCGTGACCGGCGCGGTAATAGAGACACCGGTTCTCCACGAAGAGGTCGCCAGTTTCCGCCAGCACCGCCCCCGACTGCTCCGCCAGGTAGGAGTGCTCGAAGTAGGCGGCGTTGTATCTGCCGGGCGTGAATATCACATTGATGCCGCCGGTGTTCACGTATTCCATGGTACGCTTCAGAAGCGTGCCGTACCCGCGGTTGTCGACGACCCGGTTTCGCTGGAAGGTATTCGGACTGCACCGTCGGCACAGCGTCCGCGCGATGAGCGGATAGGAGGCGCCGGAGGGGATCCGGAGATTGTCTTCCAGGATGTACCACGCGTTGTCCTTGCCCAGCACCAGATCAATCCCGGAGATATGGCTGTAGACCGATTTCGGCGGCGTCACGCCTTCGCACTGGGCCAGATAGCCGGGAGAGCGGTAGACGAATTCTTCCGGCACGGCTTTGTCCCGAATGATCCGCTTGTCGTGATAAATGTCATAGATGAAATAGTTCAGCGCCTTCACACGCTGTTGAAGGCCGCGCTCCAGCGCCTGGAACTCGCTTTGTCCGATCTGTCGCGGGATCGGGTCGAAGGGGAAGAGGCGCTCGTTGAATTTCCCCTCCTTGTAGATACCGAACTTGACTCCGTAACGCGCGAGCTGCTCATTGATCTCATGGCCGTGGTTCAATAATTCATTCATCGGCGGCGCCTCCTTCCCGGAAATAACAAAAGCAGGACAAGGAAATCCCGAAAGACTTCATTGTCCTGCCAAAAGCCAGATTCTATTACGAGTATATTCTAGCGGAAAGCGGCCGCCTTGTCAAACGGATTTTTACCGGAACCCCAGCAGCCGCTTCATCTCCTGGATATGGTTGCGGCTGATGGGGATTTCCTCGTGGGGAAAGCCCTTCATATGGAGGGAGTAGGTCCCCTTGAACCAGGGCACGACCTCGGCCACGAAGTCGAGGTTCACGATGTATTGCCGGTGGACCTGGAAAAAGGGGGCGTCCGACAGGAAGGCGACCATGGCCTGCATGTTGAGCTGGGAGGTGAATTCGCCCGATTTCGTGCGCACGAAGACGGATTTGTTCTTCACGTAGGCCATGATGATCTCGGGACGGGTGACGGGGTACATCCGCCCTTCGCGCATGACGGTGATTTTGTTGTCCGCTTCGGGGACGGGCTTCAGCAGCGACTTGGCCTTTTCCAGCGCCCGGGCGAGAGCGACGCGGGAAACCGGCTTCGTGATGTAGCCGATGGCGGGCGTGTCGAAGGCGTCGAGGGCGTATTCCCCGTAAGCGGTGACGAAAATCACCAGGACCTTTCGCTTCATCTCGCCGAGGCACTTGGCGAATTCGATCCCGTTCATGCCGGGCATCTGGATGTCGAGGAACAGGAGCTCGCAGGGATTGCCGGACAGATAGGCCAGCGCCGGTGCCGCCTGATCGAATTTCTTCATCACGTGGAATTCGGGGTGGGCTTGCAGCAGGTATTCCAGTTCGTCGCAAAGCGGCGTTTCGTCGTCGACGATTACGGTCCGTATATTCATCTCCAATCACTTCCTTCTGAGCAAGGGAATCGTAATCCGGAAGGCGCTGCCCTTTCCTTCCTCGCTTTGTATCACTATCTCGGCGTCCTCTTTGTAAATACCCCGGAGGCGTTTCATGATGTTGGCGACGCCGATGCCTTCCGAGCGCAGTTCCTGAAGCATCCGGCACTTTTCTTCCGTCATACCGGCGCCGTTGTCGATGATTTCGATGACGATCCGCTTCGCCGCTTGCCGGATGTTGATACGGAGGACACAGTTGTCCGGCTTGGGGAACAGTCCGTGGGTGACCGCGTTTTCGACCAGCGGCTGCAGGATGAAGGCCGGACAGAGGCAGTCCAGCAGCGTCTCGTCCACCTCGGTCCGCACCGCCAGACGGGCCCCGAAGCGCGCCCGGACGATGCTGAGATAGGAGAGAACGGTGCCGTATTCCTCGCCGATGGTGATCATCGTTTCGTGGTGGGCAAAGGAGAAGCGCAGCATATCCGAGAGGTTTTCCAGAAGCGTCCGCGCCATTTCCGGATTGGTCCGGCAAAACGACATGATGATCGACAGGGTGTTGAACAGGAAATGGGGACTGATCTGGGATTCGAGGGCCCGCTGCTCGGCCTGTTCCAGCAACAGCTTCTGCCGTTCGTAATCGGCCAGCGCCAGGGAGGTCGAAAGGAAGCGGCCGATGCCTTCAAGCATTTCCTCGTCCAGCACGGAGATGCCGTTCTTCTTCGTGGCGTAAAATCGGATGATGCCTACGGGCTTGCGGTTGAGCAGCAGCGGGACCGTCATCCCGTAGTAGAGGGGACAGTCCGGGTCCCCGCAGCCGTGTTCCCCGACGAAGCGCGATGATTTACCGGTTTCGAGGACCTTTTCCGTGTCGGGGAAGAACAGAGGCTTTCCCGCCTGATGGTATTCGCTGGGGAGCCCATCGTAGGCCAGCGTCGTTTCCGTGTCGGTGATGGCGACCGCCGCCACGTCGGTATGGTGCAGGATGACGGCGGCAATCTTCGGCGCCGACCCGGCGGTGAGGCCGTCCTGCAGGAAAGGCACCGCTTCGTTGGCGATGGAAAGGGCTCGCTGCGCCGCTTTCGCGCCGGCGGACTCCGTCTGCTTCTGCATGTCCTGGAGGATGAGGATGAAAAGCACGGTACCGATGACCGTGACCAACGTCGTCGGAATGGCGGCGGCTTTCTCAAAGGCGAGGGCCATCTCGAAGGGCTTGGCGAACATGAGGGTAAGGGCCTTCTGGATGAATTCCGCCGCCAGCGCGACGGCCATGGCGATTTTCCAGTTCAGGTCCTTGAAGCCGTAACGGAGGCGAATCAGCCCGGCCATGAATCCGGCGATGACCGTCGCTACGGCGCAGCTCGGGGCGGTGAAGCCGCCGAGCAGGTAGCGGTGGAAGCCACTGATAATGCCCACGGCGAGGCCCACATAAGGGCCGCCGACAATCCCGCCCATCAGCGTGCCGACAATCCGCGTGCTGGCCAGGGCGCCGAACATCCGAATGCCGTAATACGATGACACGATGGCCAGGGAGGAGAAGATCGCCGTCAGGGTAACACCCGCTCGCCAGGTGATGGGCGAGGAGGCCATACAGCGATAGATGTTTTGGCCGCGCCCCAGCAGGTAGGCGATCATCGCCGAGATGCAGACGTTGCCGAGCAAGGCGAAAAGCAGGTTCATACCGTCTCACCGCGATTCGGTTCTGCCGCTGTATCCAGCCTTTGACAGGCGGCGACGGCTTCGTCGTTCTCGTCGCTGGTCTTCTTCTCCGCGGTCTGGGCGTACTTCGTCACCATCACCCGGGTCAGGCCGAAGGGGACCAGCGTGCCGGGGCCGTCGATGCAGCCGTTCTGGCAGGCCATGCCCTCCAGGTAGTTGATGGACAGCTTGCCCTGCTTGACTTCGTCCAGCTTCGCCTGGCAGGCGTTGAGACCGCCGGCGTAGTCCATGACGGCTTCCGGGGCGCCGGATTTCTCCAGCACGCGCTTCATCGAGGACTGGACGCCGCGGTTCAGAGGGAAGCCGATGCCGCCGGCCGCCGCTTCGGTACGGTATATTTCTTCCTCTGGCAGGGAGAGGTCTGTTCCCGTGCCCTCGAAGACGCAGAGAATCTCCTCGTAGGTCAGGGCGAAATCGACGCTGGCCGGGTGACGCAGCGTCTCCGCCTTCTTGGCGATGCAGGGGCCGATGAAGCAGGTCAGGGCGCCCTCGTAGCGCTGCTTCACCCACTGGCCGCAGGAAACCATGGGGGAGGCGGTCTGGGAGATATTCCCCTCATATTCAGGGAAATGCTTTTTCACCAGGTCCACGAAGGCCGGGCAGCAAGAGCTGCTCATGAAAGCCATCCTGTCCGGCACTTTCTCCCGGAACTCCGCCGCCTCCCGCAGCGTCGTGACGTCGGCCCCCACCGCCACCTCCGCGACGGCCGCGAAACCGAGCCGCTTTAACCCGGCGACGACCTGGGCCGGCGTGACCTTCGCTCCGAACTGGCCCACGAAGGAGGGGGCCAGCATGGCGACGACGCGCTCCTTCCGCTTCAGCGCCAAAAGCAGCGGCACGATCATGCTCCGCTCGTCGAGGGCACCGAAGGGGCAGGCGCCGCGGCAGTTGCCGCAGTTCACGCATTTATCGTAGTCGATGACGACGCGCTTGTCGGCTCCCTGCCGGGCGGAGATGGCCCCCAGGGCGCAGGCCCGGATGCAGGGGCGGACGATCTCGATGATGGCGCCGTAGGGGCAGGACTGGGCGCAGCGGCCGCACTCCACGCATACGTCGCGGTCGATGGTGGCCCGGTTGTTCTGGATGCTGATGGCTTTCCGGGGACAGTTGTTGATGCACTTGTGCTGGATGCAGTGACGGCAGAGGTCAGTGACGTAGTATTTGTCGATGGGGCAGGCGTCACAGGCGTCGGGCAGCACGTCCATGACGGGGAGCGAGCGGTCGAACGCGCCGTTCAGGGCCGCCCTGGCGGCGTTGATGATATTGAGCTCCAGCGGCTGCCACAGCGCCATCTGGACGCGGTTCTTCAGCACGGCGCGTTCCTTGTGGACGCAGCAGCGGACGCGGGGCGTGTTGTCGCGGACCGTCTTGTAGAGGATGTCGTAGACGCGGTCCGGCAGGCAGTCGTTCCAGGTATATTCCGCGATATGACGCAGAACGCCGCGCCGAAATTCCGTGACCTGTGTGGTATCCATGTCGTTGTCCCTCCCAACGGCCGCGTTTTGCCTGGTGGCCGGTATTGGATATTCAGGTTCTCGCCGGTTGTCAGGCGGCAATTTTGGCGAACCGGCTTCCCGTTGGAAGTCGGGATTGTTTAACGGGGATAAGATTTCCCGAGGGGCGTTATCGTTGTGGGCAAAATCCAGTGGAAATATAAACGCCGGATAAGAATTCAACGGCCTCTCCCGGACGTCTTCATGCCATGTCCCTGCAGGCCTGGCGGGACTCCCCCCCTCGCCGTCGGAAACCCCAATGACGTCGTCGCATCATCATGGCCCCGGAACCCGGAAAAAGACGTTCTTTTTTGACGCTCCAAAGATACCCGTAGCAGCGCCGGCCTGGGCATGGACCAGGATCGGCGCTGCTTTATGGGTTCGAGGGTACGGATTTTCCCGGGAGTCTGACTTAGCGGTTCTTTACCAACGCGATGCCGGTCTGCAAAGCCTTCTTGTTCGCCTCCTCGGTTCCTTTCGGGACGCGAGCCAGCACCGCTTTCTCGATGGCTTCGTCCGATACGCAGCCCGTCAGCGCGGTGATGGCGCCGACGGCGACGATGTTGGCGAAGAGCGTTTTCCCGCAGGCCTCGACGGCGGCGTGGGTGATGGGCAGATCGACGCGCTCCCCGCATCGGCCCGGAACGTCTTTCACGAACAATGTATCCGTTACGATGATGCTGTGTTCGTTGGTATCGCCGGAATACTTGTCCGCCGCTTCCTGACTCATGACCAGCAGCACGTCGGGGCAGGTCACGCGCCCGAAGTAGATGGTCTCGTCGGAGACGATCACTTCCGCCTTCGAAGAGCCGCCGCGGGCTTCCGGACCGTAGGACTGTGACTGGACCGCTTCCTTCCCGTCGAGGATGGCGGCCTCCGCCAGAATGATACCCGCGGTTATGAGCCCCTGGCCGCCGGTACCGGAGAAACGAAAATTATGCGTCATGTTTTTTTCCTCCCTTGGAGCAGGCACGGAGGCGCGACGCGGACCGTGTCTGCGTATGCATGGGACCCGCGAAGCGGGTCAGCGCCGGGCGCGTTCGATCACGCCATCGTAAGCCTCGGTGTATTCCTGAACCGCGTCCGTTTCGTAGAGAACGCCGATGGGGAATTTCCCGGCGGCCTGCGCTTCGGCCTTTTTCTCCGCCGGCATCTTTTCCCAGGCGGCCACCATCACGGCGTGGTCCCGCTGCCATTCCATCATCTTGGCCGGCGCCCCCGCCTTGTTCTGCCGGCCGAAGTTGATGGGGCAGGCGGAAACGCATTCGACGATGGCGAAGCCTTTATGCCGGATTCCCTTGGCGATGGCGTCAACCATCTGCGGGACATGGTAGGTCGTCGCGCGCGCCACGAAGGTCGCTCCGGCCGCTCGGGCCAGCTCCAGGAGGTTGAAGGACGGTTCAATCGTCATATACGGCGCCGTCGTAGCCTTGCTGCCCTTCGGCGTCATGGGGGAATACTGGCCCCCGGTCATCCCGTATATGCTGTTGTTGTAAACCACGAGGGTGAGGTCGATGTTTCGCCGCGCCGCGTGGATCAGGTGGTTGCCGCCGATAGCGGTGCAGTCGCCGTCGCCGCTGGCCACGATGACCTTCAGGGCCGGATTTGCCATCTTCACGCCGCTGGCGATGGGGAGGGCGCGCCCGTGCAGGGTGTTCGCCGTGTTGAAATCGAGGTACCCGGAGGAGCGGCTGGAGCATCCGATGCCCGAAATCATGGCCACTTCATTCTGATCCAGCCCCAACTGGTCCACCGCTCTGGCGATAGCGCCCGTGATGATGCCGTTCCCGCAGCCGGGGCACCAGATATGGGGCAGACGGCCCGGGCGGAAATACTTTTCTGCGATCTGTTCCATTCCCATTTGCTGCAATCTCCTTTCCCTCACTTTTTCATTGCTTTCTTGATTTCCGCCAGGAGCTCCTGGGGTGTCGCCGACTCGTTGTCGTATTTCCCGTAAAGCGAGACCGGGCAGGCGCCGGCGACGACGCGACCGACTTCCAGCACGTACTGGCCGTAATTGAGCTCATGCACGAGAATCCCGTTTATCCGGCCGGCGATTTCCTGGACCTGCTTCTCCGGGAACGGCCAGATGGTGATGGGGCGGAACAGGCCGACCTTCAGGCCCTCCTGCCGGGCGAGGTTCACGGCGGCATACGCGCTGCGCGCCGCTCCGCCGAAGGCGATGACCGCGAACTCGGCGTCGTCCATTCGGTAATTCTCGAAGGTGACGATATCGTCAAGATGGTTGTAAATCTTGTCATGGAGCCGGTTCAGGCTCTCGACGGTCCCGGCGGGTGTCCCCTTCGGGAAGCCGGTTTCGTCGTGGACGAGGCCGGTCACGTGCCAGCGGTAGCCGCTGCCGAACGGTGCCATGGCCGGTACAAGATCTTCCTTGTCCGCCGCGTAAGCCAGGTATTCCTCCGGTTTGCACGACGGGGTTTTGCGGCTCGCGGCCTCGATGCCCTGGTAGTCGTCGGGAAGGACAATCTTCTCACGCATGTGCCCGATCACTTCGTCCATCAGCATGATGACGGGAACCCGGTATTTCTCCGACAGGTTGACGGCGCGAATCGTGAGTTCGAAGGACTCCGGTACGCTCGAAGGGGATACGACGATGACCCAGTGATCGCCGTGGGTGCCCCAGCGGCTCATCATCACCTCGCCCTGGGCGGGCGAGGTGGGCTGCCCGGTGGCCGGCCCCACGCGCTGCACGTCCACAATGACGACGGGGATTTCCGCGATGCAGGCGAGACCGAGCATTTCCTGCTTCAGGGAAAAACCGGGGCCGCTCGTCGCGGTCATGGATTTCAATCCGGCCATGGAAGCGCCGATGGCCGTACCGAGTCCGGCAATCTCATCCTCCGTCTGCATGAATTTTCCGCCGACCTGCGGCAGGCGGAGCGCCAGTTGTTCGGCGATTTCAGTGGAGGGCGTGATGGGATAGCCGCCGTAAAATCTCACCCCAGCGGCGACAGCGCCCTCGACGACCGCCTGGTTCCCCTGCAAAAGCAATGTTCTCGACATGGTTTCACTCCCTCACTTTTCCACGAATATCGCGTAATCCGGACAGCGCATCTCGCACTGTCCGCACAGGATGCAATCCGGCGCTTTGCCTTCGACGATGGCGCATTTCCCAACCTCGGTGACTTCCAACACCTTCTTGGGACAGAAATTGACGCAAATTCCACAGCCTTTGCAGCGCTGTGAGATCAGCTTCAGCATCACAGAAACCTCCTTTCACTCTGCCGTGTGGCATTTCTCGTAGATTCCGGCTTTCTTGAGGACACGAACCGCCGTTTCGCCGATATGGGCCACCGTATCGGCGACTTCGATGCCTGCCGCGCAAAGGGCCTTGATCTTGTCATCCGCCGTACCTTTGCCGCCGCTGATGATCGCCCCGGCGTGGCCCATGCGCTTGCCCGGAGGCGCCTGCCGGCCGCTGATGAAACCGATGACCGGCTTTTTCATGTTGGCCTTGATCCATTCGGCTGCTTCTTCCTCAGCGGTTCCGCCGATCTCGCCGATCATGATGATCGCGTATGTATCGTCGTCCTCGTTGAACGCCGTCAGGGCTTCGATGAAATCCATCCCCTTTACCGGGTCACCGCCCAGCCCGACGGCGGTGGTCTGCCCGATTCCCGCCAGGGTCAGCTGGTAGGTTGCCTCGTAGGTCAGCGTTCCCGAGCGGCTGATGACGCCGACGTGACCTTTCTTGTGGATGTAGGTCGGCAGGAGCCCGAGCCTGGCTTCGCCTACGGTGAGAATCCCGGGGCAGTTGGGGCCGAGCAGCCGCGTCTTTGGATGCGCTTTCATGAAGGCCCGAACCTTCACCATATCCAGTACCGGGATGTGCTCGGTGATGCAGACGACGATGTCGAGATCGGACTCGATGGCCTCCATGATTGAGTCGGCGGCGAAGCGCGCCGGTACGTAAATCACGGAGGCGTTCGCACCCGTTGCATTCTTGGCGTCGGCAACGGTATCGAATACCGGGATTCCCATGACGGTTTCCCCCGAGTGTCCCGGAGAAACGCCGGCGACGACGTTCGTCCCGTACTCCATTGCAATCTTGGTGTGGAACGTGGCCTGTCGTCCCGTCAATCCCTGGACGATCAGCCTGGTATCTTTCCCGACGAATACTGACATTTTCAGACAGCCTCCTTTGCTTGGGCGGCGAGTTCTACCGCCAGTTTGGCTCCGTCCTCCATCTTGCCGACGAGATGGACCTTCGGCAAAGCGGCCTCCCGGAGAATCTTTTTCCCCGCTTCCACGTTGGTACCGTCAAGCCGCGCGACGACAGGAACCTTTAGTCCGACGAGCTTCGCGGCCTCGACGATGCCGCCGGCAATCACGTCGCATTTGTTGATGCCGCCGAAAATGTTCACGAACACGCTGCGGACCTGATCGTCCGACTGCATGATGCGGATGGCTTCCGCGATCTTCTCCACCGTGGAGTCACCGCCGACGTCGAGGAAGTTCGCCGGCTCGCCGCCGTAGAATTTGATGATATCGACGGTGGCCATCGCCAGCCCGGCGCCGTTGACCATGCAGGCTACGTCGCCACCGAGGTTGACGTAGGACAACGAGGCCTTCGCCGCGGCGCGCTCCTTCGGATCCTCCTCACTTTCATCACGCAATGCCTCCACCTCCGGATGCCGGAACAGGGCGCTGTCGTCGAAGTTCAGCTTGGCGTCGAGGGCGATGATGTCGTTGCCCTTCGTGAGCACCAGCGGGTTGATTTCCGCCAGGGAGCAATCCTTCTCCACGAACAGGGTGTAAAGGTTCATCATCAGCGTTTGCACCTTGCCCCGCGCGTTCCCGGGAAAACCCATCCGGCAGGTGAGACGCTTCGCCTGGAACGGCTGGAGTCCCACGGCGGGATTGACGCGCTCCATGAAGATCTTTTCCGGGGCTTCGGCGGCGACCGTCTCGATTTCCATTCCGCCCTCGGCGCTGCCCATCAGTATGACTTCGGCGGAATCGCGGTCAATCGTGATGCCCAGATAGTATTCCTTTTCAATATCGCTTCCTTCCTCGATCAGCAGGCGGTTCACCATTTTTCCTTCCGGCCCTGTCTGATGCGTCACGAGCTTTTTTCCCAGGATCTGGGAGGCGAAATACTTTACTTCGTCGATGTTGTGCGCCAGCTTGACGCCGCCCGCTTTGCCGCGGCCCCCGGCGTAGATCTGGGCCTTTACCACGGTGACCGCCGCACCGAGGTCCTTGGCGACCCGCGCTGCCTCTTCGGGGCTGAAGGCGGGCTGCCCCTTCGGGATGGGGATGCCGTACCACTTCATCAGTTGCTTGGCTTGATACTCATGGATTTTCAACGCTGATTCCCTCCTGTTATGCAGTATCATTCAGCGGAACATAGGATTGTCCCGCGTAAACGCTCATAGGATGCCCAAAACCGTCCAGTACGTCTTGGCGAATACCAGCAGTAGCAGATAGCCGATGATCGTTACCGGAAGGCCGACCTTCATGCAGTCGGAGGCGCTGAAGGTTTCCGTGGCGTATGCGAGGATGCCCTGCGGCGAGTTGACCGGCAGTACGAACCCGAAGCTCACGACGAATTGCAGCAGCATCGTGATGTCAACCATGTTCAGGCCCTCAATGTTCAGGCTCTTCAGCACGGCGATCATGATGGGGATCATCGATGAAGCGACAGCAGTGGCGCTGGCGAACCCGAGGTGCACGATGATGAGGAACGCCGCCAGGATGGCGAACACCGCGAATACGTCCATGGCGGCCAGCCCCAGGCCGGAAACGAGCTGGTTGGCCAGCCACATGGCGGCTTTTGTCTTGAGCAGGGCGGAGCCCATGCTGATGCCGATGCCGAAAAGCACCAGGGTGCCCCAGGAGACTTTGCTCTGCGCCTCTTTCCAGGTCATGATCTCAATGCCGGGCAGGAACATCAGAGTGATGGCGATGACCGTGGAGGCTGTCGTGGAAACCGGATGAAGGATTTTCTCCGTGACCCAGAACAACAGCAGGAGCAAAGAGATGATGAGCAGCTTTTTTTCTTTCGGGCGCATCGGGCCCAGTTCGCGCATGGCCGCCTTTACCGTCTCATCGCCGCCCTCGACCTCGTTCATCTCCGCCGGCAGCATTTTCATGCAGATGAAGTAGAGGACGACGGACATGATGGCGGCGTAGGGCGCGGCGGCGGTGAACCAGTGCAGCCAGGTGATGCTGCCGCCGAGCTCTTTCTCGATGAAGCCGAGGGCCACCATGTTTTGGGCCGCCGCCGTCTTGATGCCGATGTTCCAGATGCTGGCCGCGTGGATCGTGGCCACCATGAGGAGCGCGGCAAAACGGCTATGGATCGAAAGCCGGAAGGCGGCGATAATGCCCAGCACGATCGGGATGATGCAGCCAACGCGCGCCGTCGTGCTCGGGACGAAAAAGGCGAGGACGAAGCCCACGAAGATCATGCCGGCCACGATGTGGCTCGTCTTCGAGCCGACCTTGGAAAGGATCGTCAGCGCGATTCGCTTGTCCAGTCCCGTGCTGGTCATGGCCGCGGCCAGGAACATCGCGGCGCCGACGAGCACGGTTCCACCGGCGCTCAGGCCGCCGAAGGTCATGGATATCGCCTGACCGAAGCCAATCAGTTTTCCGGCGCCGGCGGCCGCCGGGTCGAGGGCCGGCGCCGTGCCGAGCATGAGCAGCATCAGCGACGCGATTACCGTTGCGCTGACCGGATAAGTCACCGCTTCGGTGATCCAGAGGACCACGGCGAAGAACAGCACGGAAAGCATCCGGTGTCCTCCCACCGAAAGGCCGGACGGTGTCGGAAGGACAAGGATTGCCACCAGAACGGCCGTCGCCAGCGCCAGACCGTACTTCTTCATGAAGGGCGGCTGTCCTTCCAGCGCGGTCTTTTCCAATTTACCGATGTCCTCCACTTTGCCAATGTTTTCCACCATAAAATTCCCTCCCTAAAAAACAAAGTTCAGCGGCTACGATGAGTATAGAACGGGACGCGGCCGCCCAAAACCGATTTTTACCGAACGGCAGAAATTCGTGACCGAACGGTAAAAAGAATGGCATGACAGGCATGGCGGCGCGCGGGCGGGCAAGGGAAGGGAAAAATCAACGGCAAAGGCAGAGTGCCGGCCTTCCGGCAAAAGAAAAAGCGCAAGGAAGCTCACGCTTCATTGCGCTTTCTGGAAAAGCCGGGAATCGGGAAAACGAGATCCGGTGCTTCGTCAGATTCTGTTGTCTTTCCACGTCATACTATACGACAAAGCGAATCGAAATTCCTTCATCGAAATATGTTATGGATTCATAGGCTTCTCTTTCAAATAGAGACGATGGTCGCGGTCCCGTTTCTCCGGCACGGACGTGTTCCCTTCGAGCCGCAAAAAAGCAGTCGCACGGTCTGGTTCCGTGCGACTGCTTGCGATAGGTTCAGACAATCCAGACCGTCGGCCCGGGACGCGGCGGTAGCTATTCCCGTCCATCAGGAGAACTCATTCGGTCGCGTAATTTGTGAAATAGTTCTGGATCAGTACCACCGGCGTCCCCCGGTCGCCGCTGCCGCTGGTCAGGTCGCAGAGGCTGCCCAGGAGGTCCGTGAGCTGCCGCGGCGTCGTTCCCTGGGAGGTCATGTTCCCCACCAGGTTGGTATCCTTGGCCTTGATTCTCTCCTTCATGGCCTCGGCCAGTGCCTGCCCGCTCAGATCCTTCAGATCATTGTCGGCGAAGTATTTCATTTTCAGCTCGTTCGGCGTGCCCCTGAGGCCCACGGTGTAGGCCGGGGATACCACCGGGTCCGCCAGTTCCCAGATGCCGCCGACCGGGTCCTTGAAGCCGCCGTCACCGTAAATCATGACTTCCAGCTTTTTGCCCGTGGCCTTCTGCAATTCCTTCTGCAAGCGGTCCACGAAATTCTGGCAGTCACGGGGGAACAGCTTCACTTTTTCCTCCGTGGCCTTGTTGGCGCCCAGCAGGCCGTACTTCTCGTTGTAGCCGCTGCCGTCCACCGAAGCTGTCATGATATCGTCGAGACTGAAGATGCGCGCCGCGCCGCCGGCCTGCAGGAGGCGCTTTGTGCGCTTGCGCGTGTGGATGTCGCAGTTGATGACGTTTTTCGTGTACCGCAGGATATAGCAGGGATCGTTGGAGAAGACAATCTCGATATTCTCCCCCAGGCTCTTGTAATATTCGATGTAATCCACGCCGGTGAAGGGATGGACGGTTTCAAAGCCGAATACCTCGCGGAAACCCTTCTCGGTGAAGTTGTCAGTGTAAGGATCGACATCCTTACCGTCCACGTCGTCCACGCTGATCAGATGGTTGCCCACCTCGTCCGACGGATAGGAAAGCTGCACGAAGAGCTTTTTGCAGGACAGGCTTAGCGCCCGCAGCATGATGGCGAAACGGTTCCGGCTCAGAATCGGGAAAACGATGCCCATATCCTCTCCGCCGAGTTTCTGCCTGACGTCTTTGGCAATCTGCTGAATCGTCGCGTAGTTCCCCTGGGTCCGGGCCACCACCGCCTCGGTAACGCCGATGACGTCCCGGTCCTGCAACGTGAAGCCTTCCTTTTCGGAAGCCTTGAGCAGGCCGTCCCGGATCAGGGAAACGAGGTCGTCCCCTTCCTTGAAGATGGGCATGATGATTCCTCTGGAAGTAACTCCTGTGTACCGCATAGTTTGTTCCCTTGCTTTCTTCTATGATTTTTGTAAAACCGACATCATAATTCCCGCAGTCGATCAAAGAACGCCTTGTCCACCGGGCAGTTGTTCTCCTCCCGGCTGATGGTCGCCGCCGCCAGACGGGCACCGTACCCGGCCGCCTCCGCCAGCGTCGCGCCCCGGACGAGGCCCATCACGGTCCCGGAAAAGAACGCGTCCCCCGCTCCGGTGGTATCGACGACCTTTGTCGGACAGGGGGGACAGAAGCCGGCGACCTTCGTTTCCTTGTCATAATAGACCGCTCCCTGCTCTCCTAAAGTGACGACCACGGACTGCAGCCCGGCTTTTTCCACCGCCGGGGGGAGCCAGGCGCGCACTTCTTCTGCGGCGCTACCGTGGAAGTCCTCAGCGAAGAACTTCGCGGCTTCAATCTCGTTGCAGATAAAGCATTTCGTCTGCCGGATCAGATCCCTTCGTGCCAGGATGACACTCATGTTGCCGACGATGGCATAGACGTCCTTGCCGTGCCGCTTTGCCAGCCGGATGATGTTTTCCGCAATCGTCTCGTTCAGGTCCACTTCCAGCACGACAGCCCCGGACTGAGCGACGATCGCGTCCCCGCGCGCGCGCAGATGATCTTCCAGACGGGCGATATCGGGCATTTTGGAAACAGAGCCGGCCAGATTCCCATTCTCGTCAAGAATGACCAGCCACATTCCGATTCCATGGTCCGGTACCCTGATCATCCAGCGGAGGTCAGCGCCGATTTCTTCCAGACGACGCTCCACTTCAAGGCCGATGGCCGAATCCTCCAGCATGCCGGCATAGGCCACGGGCATTCCCACGTTGGCGAAATTCTCCACGACATTGCGCCCGACGCCGCCGTGGACGAATTTTACCTCGCCCAGATTGCGTCCCTGGGGATCGTAATGATTTTGGGCAAAGCCTTTGATGTCCACGAACGTGGTGCCGACCACAACGGTAGGGCTCATTTTTCTTCACCGCCATCTATGCTGCGGGCGATCCTGCAGCCTGAAATCGGAGCGCGATGGAGAAAAGCAGGCGCGCCGCCGCCATTCCCGTTACCGCTCTCCGGGGGTAAGTATAGCAAACGGCGCGGCATTCGTCAATGGCGCCGGAGACATCTGCCATGCCAGTCGCATGTCCGTTCCCACCGCCGGGTTGGGTCCTGAAAAAACGAAAGGTCACTTCGCCGGTGATGAGTATACATCTCCCGCCTCGTTGCGACGCGAAGCTAGTCCTTTAGGGCGACGCGAAGCTAGTCCTTTAGGGCGACGCGAAGCTAGTCCTTTAGGGCGACGCGAAGCTAGTCCTTTAGGGCGACGCGAAGCTAGTCCCTGTGGGAAAACGTTGACAGGA